>Ga0105350_10002771_pt1 | contig 10388 bp, 5 predicted proteins | sample EN1Hudsemesocosm_FD_83506 | JGI IMG/M metagenome (GOLD analysis project Ga0105350, IMG submission 83506) | Methane-oxidizing microbial communities from mesocosms in the Hudson Canyon - EN1E Hudson Canyon | ecosystem: Environmental > Aquatic > Marine > Cold seeps | place: Hudson Canyon...
ACATGTCGTCTACCTCATCAATCCGCGGGTCTTCGTATACGAATAACTTTTTATTTGCAATCGCTAAGATGATGGCTAAAACAACACCAAGGGCCACCATAAATATTGCAGCAGTAATTATGCTAGAAATCATTTTGTTTCATAAAACAACAAAAGTAGTAGCAAAGAATAATCATAATACTACGTCTTTTTTTAAGATAACCGTTAATTATACACAATTGTGGCTTTATTTGGAGAGTGGTTTTTTTGCGAAATAACCTTTATTAAGTTAAGGCTTGGAGGGTGTCGGTTTTTATAAATGATTTATGTGGTGGAATATTCTTATGTACCAGGTACTTCTTATTTATAAGTTTTGGTTGTATGTAGGGGGGTTGTAGAGACGTAGCATGCTACGTCTCTACTTTATTCAAAAGTTGTTAACCTTAGGAGTTATCTTAGTAAAAGCAATGGCTTTTTAGTATTAACCAGCATTTTATGAGTGAAGCTTCCTAGTAACATATCGTGTAAACGGGTATGACTAAACGCGCCCATAACAGTTAAATCAATATTGTTTTTTTCTTGATAGGCACAGAGTTCCTGGTCTGCTTTACCTCTTAATTTTGCAGGAATGACTTCAATGTTTTCTGCGGATTGTAGTTTTTTTGTTGCCTGGTTAAGTAGCTTGTCTGCAGTGCTTTCGTTATTGTTAACACAAACCAGATGACAAGAGAGTCCTTTATACAGAGGGCTGGATGCAACCATATCAACGGCTTTATCTGCTGCAACACTACCATCATATGCAATCATGATGCGTTCTGGCTGGGTAAAGTTATCGTTAACAATCAAAATAGGGCGATGAACAGAGCGAATCACCGCTTCTAATTTTGCGCCTATTTTATTCTCTTGATTATCATGGACCTGGCCACGTAAACCAAGAACCAGAACGCGCACGCTATCTTCCAGGTCAATTACTGCTTCAATTAAGTCGCCGTGACGCTGAGTGCTAGTTGGGAAAAGGTCGTTTTTTTCTATATGCTCAGTGGCTGCTTGTAAAATCAGTTTGCCCTGCTGCATTTTTAATTTATTTTGCTGCTGCTCAAGGTTGGTAATCTCTTCTAGAAGATGTTCCTGAGTCCCTAGGCCAATGTTGCCAGAAAAGTCAGAAGTGACAGAGGTTTCGTGGTGATGATTTATAGTGTGTAACAGTTTTAAGGGTGCATCGACTTTTTTCGAAATCCAGCTTGCATAATCACAAACTGATTCAGTGAGCGCTGAGCCATCGATACAGGCAAGTACTTGTGCTTGTTGCGTAGTCATCTTAGTGACCTCCCATTACTTTTTCAATTTCTTCAGGATTATCGTGTATGCCAAAGCGGTCAATAATGGTGGAACTCGCTTCGTTTTGACCAATTAACTCAACTTCAGCGCCTTCTCGACGGAACTTTATCACCACCTTGTCCAAGGCTGAAACTGCTGATATATCCCAGAAATGGGCATGAGTTAAATCAATAGTAACTTTGGAAACGGCTTCTTTAAAATCAAAATTAGATACGAAGCGGTCAGAGGAATTAAAGAAGACTTGTCCGTGTACATGGTAGATGCGTGTGTCTGTAATGTCATCCAAAACAGAACCAACGTACATAAAATGACTGATTTTATTAGCAAAAAACAGGGCGGCTAGTAAGACGCCAACAAATACGCCTAATGCCAGGTTGTGAGTCCAGACTACAGTGATCACTGTCGCTAGCATAATTATATTGGCTGATAAGGGGTGTTGTTTTAAATGGATAACAGATTCCCAGCTAAAGGTACCAATGGATACCATAATCATTACAGCAACCAATGCAGCCATAGGGATTTGTTTAATCCACTGATCAAGAAATACCACCATGATGAGTAGAAAAACACCAGCCACCATTGTTGATAAACGACCGCGACCACCTGATTTGACGTTAATGATTGATTGACCAATCATGGCGCAACCCGCCATGCCACCCAATAAGCCGGCACCAATATTTGCAAGGCCCTGGCCTTTACATTCACGGTTTTTATCGCTGGTGGTATCGGTTAAGTCATCAACGATAGTTGCTGTCATTAGAGACTCAAGTAGTCCAACTACGGCTAGTGGAACAGAATAAGGTAGGATAATTTGTAGAGTTTCCCATGTTAAAGGAACTTCAGGCCAGAGGAAAATAGGTAGTGTGTCGGGTAGATCGCCCATATCGCCTACAGTACGAATATCCAGTTGTAAATACATGCAGGCGCCTGTTAAAACAACAATGCAAACTAATGGCGATGGTAGGACCTTTCCAATAAAAGGGACGTAAGGAAAGAGGTAAATAAAACCCAGGCCAGCGGCTGTCATTGCATAGACATGCCATGTCACATCGGTGAGCTCAGGAAGCTGTGCCATGAAAATTAGGATGGCAAGCGCATTGACAAAGCCTGTGACTACAGAGCGAGAAACAAAGCTCATCAGGCTGCCGAGCTTTAAATAGCCTGAAATGATCTGTAGCAAACCTGTTAGTAACGTGGCTGCTAATAAATACTGTAAGCCATGGTCTTTAACCAGCGTTACCATTAGTAATGCCATTGCGCCTGTTGCGGCAGAAATCATGCCTGGTCGACCGCCAACAATAGCAGTGATAAAAGCAATGCAGAAAGAGGCGTATAAGCCGACCTTTGGGTCAACGCCTGCAATAATTGAAAATGCAATTGCTTCTGGAATAAGTGCTAATGCCACAACAGTTCCCGCAAGTACGTCTCCGCGGATGTTGCCTAGCCAGTCTTGTTTTTTTGATAATAAGAGCATGTAAGTCCTAAAGGTAGAAGAATGGTCGTTGTCTTAAATACCTGAATATAAGGTAACCGATTAGAGTAACAATGTTTTTTTAAAAAAACAATAAAAAATAAAGTATTGCTTTTGGGAAAGCTTACGTAGTCAGAGGGGCGCAATAGTTTTTCAATCTATAGATGGCATGACTATGAATTAACCACAGCTTGCTTCCACTCTGCTCATAATTCACGCGTAAATACCTCCATGTAGCCTTGTCGACAGCACCTGACTGCCAAGGATGGCGGAAATACAGATATTGCAGGCGCTTTTATCTGCCCTGTTGTCGACAGTCTTGAGAAATAAAGTGAAAACAACTTATCAGTAGTGGTTTGTTATTAACCATGAAGTGTTATTTTGCACTGATTGGTTTTAAATATTATTTTCTTTAATTCATCAACTCTCGATAAATTTAAGATAAGATAAGGTAAAGATGTTATTCAATGGAAATGTAATGAGATTTTTTAATCCTCTAGGTATTAGTAGCAAGCTTTTTATCTATTTATTATTACCAATTTTTACCCTGTTGTTTTTTGCAAGCATTACGGCATTAGAAAAGCGGCAACAGTTGCAAAATACACAGAATGCCTTGCACTTTACTTATATTGCTCAGCAGTTTTCAGCTGTTGTTTATCAGCTTCAGAAAGAGCGTGGTTTAACTGCTGGAGCAATTGGCAGCAGAGGAGCTGTTTATAAGGTATCTCTGGTACAGCAGCGATTACAAACAGATAAATCAATACTGCAGCTTTCCCCCATTTTTTCAAATCTTCCTGAGTATTTATCAAAAGAAAAAATTGATAAACTCCTTCTTTTAAGGGCCGAATTTGCTGAAATAATAACTGTCCGTAGTGAGATAGATAGATTGTTGGGAAAAGATTTTTTTGATTTCTATAGTCATATCATTACTAATGCTCTTAATATTGTCAGCATTTTGCAGCAACTGAGTATCGAATCAGAACAAAAGGATCTGGCATCTTCTTATTTGGATATTTTGTGGCTGGAAGAATATTCTGGACAGGAACGCGGGGCTTTAAATGGTGTTTTTTCTGCTCAGCATTTTAATGCAAATCATTTCAATACAATTTCAAGTTATATTGCAAGTCAGCATGCTTCAATCAGGCATTTTTACAATTCTTCAACATTCGAAAACCAACATCAAATGCGCAAAGCGCTTAGTGATATTTCATCCCGTGCAGTTGAAAAATATCGTGAAATTGTATTTAACAGGGTACAAAGGAATGATGCTTTAAATGGTTTGCAGGCTTTAATTGGTTATGGCGGTGTGATCCATAATTTTAAGAACTATATGGTTCGAGGTGATGAAAAGTATTTTGAGCTTTCAAAGCAACAGCTTAACCAGGCGCGTGATCAAATTGAAGTTTATCGACAGCTTCCTAATATAAATGAAGAGGAAAAAATCGCGCTTAACTCGATTGAAAATACCTTTCAACAATATCAAAATTATCTTGATAGCATTGCTGATATGAAAGCAAGACAGTCATCTATTAGAGAGATAGACGATATGGTAAAAATAGATGACCAGTTTGCGCTTAATGGTATTAAATTATTACGCAGGCATATTACATCTCACAATCCAGAGCTTTGGTGGAAACATGCCACACGTCGACTTGATAATGTACATCAAATCAGTACTTCAATTGCTGATAATTTGATTCTGCATGCGCAGAAAAGAGAATATCAAACTCAACAGATACTTTATCTTTATCTGTTTGTCACTATTGGGGTTATTTTACTCAGTGGTTATATTGGTTTTAAACTTCGTTCAAGACTGGTTAATGAAATAAAGTCTATTGCTGACACCATGCGTATAAGTCTAAAAACTCATCAATTGTTGAGGGTGACGGGAAATGATGAAATTTCTGATATGGCGAAAGCATTTAATAACCTGATAACTGAACGCACTAGGAATGAGGAAAAATTACAATTAGCGGCACAAGTATTTTCTAATGCCCATGAAGGAATAACAATTACTGATATTAACGGATGTATTGTTGATGTTAATCCTATTTTTTGTGAGATAACGGGGTACAGTCGCGAAGAGGTGATAGGTAAAGACCCAAAAATTCTGAGCTCAGGAAAACATAACTCAGAATTTTATAAAGAGATGTGGAGTACCCTTAAAAAACAAGGTTATTGGAAAAGTGAAATTTGGAACCGTAAGAAAAACGGACAAATTTTTCCTGAAATTTTGACTATTTCATCGATAAATAATGAGTTGGGAGATGTAACGCATTATGTTGCCTTGTTCTCTGATATTACAGAAAACAAGGAACAGCAAAGTAGGCTAGAGCTTATGGCTCATTATGATGTGTTAACCAAGCTGCCTAACCGGGCGCTTCTTGCCGATCGCTTTGTCCAGGCACTGGCTCACAGTAAACGACAAGAGACTTTACTTGCGGTCTGTTTTCTTGATTTGGATAGCTTTAAACCAGTGAATGATATCTATGGGCATGAGACTGGTGACTTATTACTTATTGAAGTTGCAGATCGTATTAAAGCTAATATTAGAGATGAAGATACTGTTTCCCGGCAAGGAGGTGATGAGTTTGTGCTTTTATTAGGGGATATTGAATCATTTTCGTTTTGTGAGAAAATGCTTTCAAGAATCTTAAAATCGCTTTCAAAACCCATCAATATTGATGGGCAATTACTATCTATCAGTGCGTCGATTGGCGTAACCTTATATCCCAATGATGATGACGATTTTGACGCTTTGATGAGGCATGCTGACCAGGCAATGTATCAGGCAAAATTAGCTGGGCGAAACCGTTATAGTCTTTTTAATACAGAGCAAGATCAACAAACGATTCAAAAAAATATTCAGCTTCAAGAAATAGAGCAAGCTTTAATAAATAATGAGTTCTGTTTGTATTATCAGCCTAAAATTAATATGAAAACAGGCAAAGTTTTTGGTGCGGAAGCTCTGATTCGATGGTTGCATCCTGAAAAGGGATTGATACCCCCTTTAAAGTTTTTACCTGTTATTGAGGATACAGAGCTAGAGATACTTATCGGTAACTGGGTTGTTAATGAAGCATTGAAGCAACTTGATATCTGGAAAGCACAAGGTATTAACCTTGAGGTTAGTGTTAATATTTCGTCTTATCATCTTCAGCAGGCTGCATTTGTAGATGATCTTGATGCGGCATTGGCGCTGTACCCTGAAGTGAACTCTAAGCATCTACAACTAGAAATATTAGAAAGTAGTGCATTAGGTGACCTGACATCAATTTGTAGCATCATTAATGCCTGTATTAATACCTTAGGCGTTAATATAGCTTTGGATGACTTTGGTACTGGCTATTCATCATTAACCCATTTGAGAAATTTGCCGGCTCAAACCATTAAAATCGACCAGACCTTTGTAAGAGATATGCTTGATGACCCCGGTGACTACGCAATTATTGATGGGGTCATTGGGCTGGCAAATTCTTTTAATCGAGAAATTATTGCAGAAGGTGTTGAAAATGTAGAACATGGCACGATGTTGCTATTAATGGGGTGTGAGCAAGCGCAAGGGTACGGTATTGCCCGACCAATGCCTGTAGATGATATACCTGCCTGGTTGAGTAGCTATATACCAAATAAAGAATGGAAAAACTTTGAAGATAAAATCTATACATCTAAAGAGAGCAAGATAAAGCTTTTAACATTGAGTTTAAATCAATGGCAAAAACATTTTGAACACAGTATTCAATCATCACCCGAAGAAGCTAGTCACTGGCCTATATTGAAACAGACAAAATGCCATTGTGGCGTTTTGATCAAACGGGCAAGACAACAGCAAATTTTTGAAGAAAACTGGTTGCAAGAGCTTAATGATGTGCATGACGTTATGCATGCTATTGCTAATGATTTATTTAAAAAATATCAGCAGGGCCAGGTTGAGCTTGCAAGGGCTGGATTACTTGATTTAAAAGCAGCCATAAAAAAAATGACAGAGGTGATGGAACGGTGTGAATATTAAGGTGGTTAAAAGTATCCTCCTTCTTTTTTTGAAGGAGGACTTTTAAGTCAGGCTATATTACAGGAGGTTAAAACAATCCAGTAATGGTGCCTTCATCAGTAATGTCAATACGTTCTGCAGCAGGTGTTTTAGGTAAACCGGGCATAGTCATCATATTTCCAGCAATAGCGACAATAAATCCTGCACCATTGGCCAGTTTTACTTCACTGATTTCAATATTATGACCTGATGGTGCGCCTTTAGCTGTTGGGTCGGTAGAAAATGACATTTGAGTTTTTGCCATACAGACTGGAAATTTTCCATATTTTTCTTGCAGGGCTTTAATGTCCGCACGAACTTTATCGCTTGCAGATATGCTTGCAGCACCATAAAGTTTGGTCGATATGGTTTCAATTTTGTCCCATAAAGGTAAGTCTTCATCGTAAACATAAGTAAACTCAGGTTCACGGTTGTCAACAATATTAAGGACTTCCTTAGCTAATTCCTCAGCGCCAGCTCCACCCTCGGCCCAATGTTTTGAAACGACACATTTTGCGCCTAAGGCTTCACATTTTTCTTTTAATAAGGCAATTTCTGCATCAGAATCAAAGGTAAAATGGTTGATACAGATAACACAAGGTAGGCCGTAGTTGTTATTGATGTTGTGTAGGTGACGTTCCAGATTGACAAAGCCAGCTTCTAGTGCGGCAAGGTTTTCATTATTTAGCTCATCTTTAGCAACACCACCATGGAACTTTAAAGCTCTGACAGTTGCAACTAAAACAACAGCTGAGGGTTTTAGGTCAGCCATACGACATTTGATATCGATAAACTTTTCAGCGCCTAAATCAGCACCAAAACCTGCTTCTGTGATTGCATAATCTGCCAGTTTTAAAGCTGTTTTAGTCGCTGTTACAGTATTACAGCCATGAGCAATATTGGCAAAAGGGCCGCCGTGAATAATGGCAATATTATTTTCCAGAGTCTGAACCAGGTTCGGTTTAATGGCATCTTTTAGTAATGCAGCCATAGACCCCTGAGCTTTCAAGTCACGAGCATAAATGGGGGTGACTCTATCTGACTTGTATGCAATAACAATACGGCCTAGGCGTTCTTTTAAATCTGCACGGTTAGTCGCCAGGCATAAAATAGCCATAATTTCTGATGCAACAACAATATCGTAACCATCTTCACGCAGATAACCATTAGCGGGTCCACCTTGTCCGACAGTGATTTTGCGTAAAGCGCGGTCATTCATATCGACAACACGTTTCCACTGTATGCGTCTTGGGTCGATACCTAATGAATTGCCATGGTTGATATGGTTGTCAATCATGGCTGATAGCAAGTTATGAGCAACGCCAATAGCATGAAAGTCACCCGTAAAATGCAGGTTGATATCTTCCATTGGGACGACCTGAGAGTAACCGCCACCCGCGGCACCACCTTTCATGCCAAAGCAAGGGCCTAGTGATGGTTCACGTAAACACATCATGGTCTTTTTGCCTAAGCGATTCATTGCATCACCTAAACCAACGGTTGTGGTGGTTTTACCTTCTCCCGCTGGCGTTGGGCTAATCGCTGTGACTAAAATTAATTTACCATCTTTTTGATCAGTTAAGCCATTAACGTATTCCAGTGATACTTTAGCTTTGTAGTGACCGTATGGGTCCAGGTGCTCGGCTGGAATGCCAAATTTTTCATTGGCTAAAGCAATAATAGGCTTCATTTTTGCCTTTTGAGCAATTTCAATATCAGACATTAAAGTCTCCATTAAGTATAAAAATTCTAAAACACAAAAAGCCTGCTTCAAAAATGAAGCAGGCTTTTTGTGAGTGATATAAAGAGGTCTTTGCAGAGAAGGCTAATTTTGACTTTAGCCTTTCCTCTTGGGGCTGCCTTTAATCACTATAAACGGGGAAACGAGAGCAAAGTAGGCTTACTTTATCGCGAACAGCGCTAATGACGTTGTTGTCATCCATATTTTCCATCACATCGCACATTAAGTTGGCAATTTCTGTTACTTGTGCCTCTTTAAAGCCGCGAGATGTCGGTGCTGGTGTGCCTATGCGAATGCCACTGGTAACAAAAGGGGATTCTGGATCATTAGGTACTGCATTTTTGTTCACGGTAATATGTGCTTTGCTTAATGCTGCATCGGCTGCTTTACCCGTGATACCTTTTGGTATTAAGGAAACCAGCATTAAGTGATTATCAGTGCCGCCAGAGACGACATCAAAACCGCGGGTGATAAAAACATCGGCCATTGCTTTAGCATTATTAATGACTTGTTGTTGATAAATGGCGAATTCTGGTTGCATCGCTTCTTTAAAGGCAACGGCTTTAGCTGCAATGACATGCATTAACGGACCGCCCTGAATACCAGGAAAGATATTAGAATTAAATTTTTTCTCTAATTCAGGGTTGCTTTTACAAATGATAAAGCCGCCTCTTGGGCCGCGTAATGATTTGTGTGTGGTACTGGTAACAACATCAGCAAAAGGGACGGGGTTTGGATATAAACCAGCTGCAACCAAACCAGCAACATGAGCCATATCAACAAAAAGATAAGCACCCACTTTGTCAGCAATATCTCTAAAACGCTGCCAGTCACAGGTACGAGAATAAGCAGAGAAGCCAGCTACAATCATTTTAGGTTTGTGCTCAACCGCAAGGGCTTCAACTTGATCGTAGTCGATATATCCAGTGTCCGGGTGCAAGCCATATTGAATGGCATTATAAATTTTGCCAGAAAAATTAGGTTTTGCGCCATGAGTTAAATGTCCACCATCGGCAAGACTTAAACCTAAGATGGTATCGCCAGGTTGAACTAAAGCCATAAAAACGGCCATATTAGCCTGAGAGCCAGAGTGAGGCTGTACGTTGGCATAATCAGCGCCGTAAATCTCTTTAAGGCGGTCAATGGCTAATTGTTCAGCTTTATCAACAAACTCACAGCCACCGTAATAACGTTTACCAGGATATCCTTCAGCGTATTTGTTCGTTAACTGCGAGCCTTGTGCTTCCATTACACGAGGGCTAGTGTAGTTTTCTGATGCAATTAGCTCAATATGGTCTTCTTGACGTTTACGCTCTTCTTCCATTGCTTTAAATAGTTCATCGTCGAAACCTGCAATGGTCATGGAATTTTTAAACATTAATGTCTCCTAAGTATTATATTTATTCTGGTTGGATGAGTAACACTTGCAGGTCGGCAACATTGGTCCCCGTTGCACCTGTAATGACTAAATCCTGTGATTCTTTTAAGGCTGAATACGAGTCGTTATTGGCTAACTTTTTTTCAGGGTTAATTTTTGCTTTTTTAAGTCGGGCAATTGTTTCTGGGTCAACTATTCCACCTGCAGCATTCGTCGGGCCGTCACGTCCATCAGTACCGCCACTTAAAAATGTCCATCTCCCTTTTAATGAATGTTTTTCGGCAGCAATGGCAAAGGCAAGCGCCATTTCCTGGTTGCGCCCACCTTGTCCGGTTCCATTGATAGTGACTGTGGTTTCGCCACCAGCAAGAATCGCAATGGGTTCACTTAAGTGATTATTTATTTGTGCTGTTGCGTGTAAAACGAGTTGTTCGGCAACTTCTTTGGCTTC
>Ga0105350_10002772_pt1 | contig 10380 bp, 8 predicted proteins | sample EN1Hudsemesocosm_FD_83506 | JGI IMG/M metagenome (GOLD analysis project Ga0105350, IMG submission 83506) | Methane-oxidizing microbial communities from mesocosms in the Hudson Canyon - EN1E Hudson Canyon | ecosystem: Environmental > Aquatic > Marine > Cold seeps | place: Hudson Canyon...
CACCGCTGGGGGAACTGCTGGTGCCGCTACCATCACTTTCACGCTTAATGGTTATGTACCCACTGCTGGTACCACTTGCCAGGTTGTCTATACCGCAGCTAATGCTGCAGTAGATAATACCGCACCACTGACTGCGACCTATATTGTGAGTGGTGTCGCCGCAGATACAGCAGGTTGTTAATGCTTTTTTGCTGTCTTTATTTGTAAGGCGAGGTGGGCTGTAATGTCTACCATTGGCTCAAATGCTTGACGTATGCAAAAAGGTGGGCACTGCCCACCTCATGAAAAATAAAGGCTTTACCCTAGTAGAGCTTGTCATGGTGCTAGTCATTCTGGGAATCCTGAGTGCTGGTGCCATGTCTCTTTTCGCATCAAGAGATGCCTATTCCTCTTTTCTCGCTAAAGACCAGTTTATATCAGCCGCAATCCTCGCAGAGCAGGCCGCGCTGGCAAGTGGCCAAACCGTCACCTTCACAATTACGGAAACCTCCGATAGCTGGGAATTTACCGTGGCGACAGACACCGACACATTATTATCCCGCAAAGCCGAGAGAGCAGGCGGAACATTAACCGTCACCCCTTCAGCTTCATTTTTTACTTATGACAGTAATGGGAATATAACCAGCAGCGGTGGTAGCAGCTATCGTGTTGTATTTTCCTCAGCCAATAGCTACACCGTTTGCCTGTCGGTCACAGGTTACGCTTATGATTCCAGTGGGGTGTGTCCCTGATGTCAGTTAGTATAAGTCGCCCCCGCAACAAAAAAATCAGACAAAAAGGTATGACCTTGGTAGAGATGGTAATCTCAATTGTGCTCATATCAATAGCCATGACCGCCATGCTCTCCGCTTTCAGCACCTCAATGAGTCGAAGTGCAGACCCTTTATGGAAAAACAAATCACTAAAGCTAGCCCAGGCCTATTTAGATGAAATTCTAAGTAAAAAATATGATAACGACACCCCGTTAGGAGGCGTTCCTGCCACAACAAGTGTCAGCTGTGGCTCTTTAGGCCCTGAGTCGGGTGAGATTCGTGCTGAATTTGATGATGTAGATGATTACAATAGCTTGAGTGACAACCCTCCAAAACTGGTGACGAATAATGATATGACCGGTTATGCTGGTTATACCGTTCAGGTTACCGTGATATGTGCCGGAGATGATGTAAGTGTGAGTAATGACAATGCAAAACTAATCACCGTTACTGTAACTTCTCCAAACAATACAACTATGCCCTTTAGCGCCTATCGTGGTAATTTCTGATGAGCACTAACCGTAGCCAAAAAGGCTTCACTATGGTTGAACTAATCATGGTTATTGTCATTGCAGGCATATTAGCCATTGGCTCAGTTCAGTTTATGGGGCAGGCAACACAAGGGTACTCCGATGCGGCAGATCGACAACAGCTAGCAACCATTGGCTGGATTGCCTCTGAAAAAATGAGCCGAGAGCTACGGAATGCGCTGCCAAATAGTATACGGCTTAATGCTACAGGCACCTGTATTGAATTTATTCCTGTGATTGGTGCTTCTCCCTATCTAACTTTACCGGGAGAAACGCCAACAACACCAAAATCCTTTACTGCTGTAGCTTCTGGCTTCACAGAAGCGCCAGCTAGCACACGCGTAGCCGTTTATCCAGCAACTACCAGTGATGTCTATAGCAATACATCAGGCTCGTTGAGCAGTAGCACCATTGCAACACTTAGTGAGAATACGCCTAGTTCAGGAATAGACACGATTACCTTGAATAATAACTTTGTGTTTTCAACAGACTCACCTGAGCGACGATTTTATTTTACCCAAAACCCCATTATGTACTGTGTTGTTGGCTCACAATTGAACCGTTATAGTGAGTATGGAATTAATCCATCTATACCAACTCCCCTCAACCCACAAATTATTGTTAATAAAATTAGTAGTGCATCATTCGTTATTGCATCAGCAACCCTCACTCGTAATGCCATTGTCTCTATGCTCTTTACTTTGGAAAACGGAGCGACTCACATTGTTGATCATGAGGTGCAAATTAGAAATGTCCCCTGATATTAGACATCAAGCTATTAAAAAACAGCATGGCATTGGCCTGCCCATGGCGCTATTCATCATTACCATTCTGGCTATGATAATTGCGGCAATAACCGACCTTGAAGAAAGTTCAGGAGTAGGCTTTAGTTTGAATGTAAATTCTATGCGAGCCTTTTATGCAGCCGAGAGTGGTGCTCAAGCCGATATGGCAAAGATCTTTCCCGCATCTGGTAGCGGTGCCAGCTGTAGCTCGACAACATCAACATTTAGTTTTTCCACAGCAGGCCTGAATGATTGTGAGGCTTCTGTGGACCGTAGTTGTGTAGCTGTTGAAGGTACTGATTATTTTACACTGAAAAGTACTGGGTCATGTGGCAGTGGGTTGGATAGAGCCGTGCGCATAATTGATGTAATGGCGAGGTAGTAGAATATGAACCCTATAAAAGCCCTCATTACTTTTATTGTAATGCTATTAGCTTTATTCGGAGCACCTTCAAATAGCTATGCCCAATGCTCCGCGGACTATTATGGATTGGCCTCAATTAACGAAATTCATCGCAGTGGTAATAGTACCCGCTTTGTCGAAGTAAAACTGTTAAATAGTGCATTGACCAGCAGTGATTATGACCAGTGGGCGGTTCAAGTTTGTGGCAATGGTGGAGGGTGTACCGGTAATATTTCATTGTCGACTGCAGATGACAGTAACTTACCGTGGATTACTATTCCAAAATCAGCCATCTTGTCACAGAATTATATCAACTTTCGGGATGGAACTGACGTTATTTTCAAAGATGGCAACGGCCATACGATTGACTACGTTAGTGCTGAAAGCTACACACCTCAAAGGGATGCCTCATGTTCCTCGGCCTATCCTTGGGAGATTAATAGTAACAACACAACACATACGGCATCACGACACCCCGATGGAACCGGAGCCTGGGTAGAAGAATCAGGTAACTCGGGAGATTACACTCCAGGGGATGATAATGAAGCTGGGGGTATTACAGGGCCTGATATTTTTATCGCTGATACTGCTGTAATGCAAGGTGAAACTGCTACGCTGACAGTAACGCTAAGCGCCATTCACTCTGATGCCATTACCTTTACTTACGAGACTCAAGATAATACAGCGCAGGCTGGTGTGGATTACCAGTTTGTCAGTGGCGTCGGTTCTATTAGTGTGGGCCAGTTAACGACAACGGTAACTGTTCCTACCTTTGTTACAGGGAATACCAGTCCCGCTCGTTTCTACGTATCGCTAACCAGTGCAAGTAACGCCAGTATAACTGGACAGCTTGGAATAGTTACAATAATTCCTCCCGTTACAGGTCAGTGGCAGATGGAGCAAGGGAGCTGGAATGGTTCTTTTGGAGAGGTGCTTGATAGCAGTGCTAATGCCCTTCATGGTACAGCTCGTTCAGGTGCAACTACCGATGATGTTAACCCTGATCCAGCTAGAGCGGGTGACCCTGGAACATGCCGGTATGGGGAGTTCGATGGTGCAAATCAATATGTTGAAATTGCAGATAACTCAACGTTAGATTTAAAAGATGAGCTGACTGTTGCTGTGTGGATTAACCCAGACCAGATTCCTGGTTCAGGTTTAAAAAGCATTCTTTCAAAAGATGAGAACTATGAATTTCATCTTGAGCCAGGGGGAGATATAAATTGGTGGTGGAATTCCCGGACATGGAGGGATCATTGGCTTTGGGGGTGGCGCTGGGAAACGGATACTCGTTCTTTTTCGACTAGCGGAGCAAATATACAGGCTGGTAACTGGTATCATATTGCAATTACCTACCGAAGTGGCGAGCAAGTTATTTATATCAACGGTGAAGCGGTTGAATCGAGAACCTACCCTGATGATGAATTGATAACCAATAATGATCCATTACATATCGGGGGCGATCAAGGTTTTTCCGGCCGTTACTTTGATGGTCAAATTGATGAGGTGCAGATCTATTCATCTGCACTGCATTCATCAGCAATTAAGACCATTTATCAGCAAACACACCCTTGCTCAGCTACATCTCCATCATTAGATCACTTTGATATTACGGTGCCTTCAACGGGCAGTACATGTACCCCGGTCTCTGTACTAATAAGCGCCATTGACACCAATGGTGATGTTATTACCGGCTATGCAGGAACTGTAGATATTTCAGCTAGCAGTAATCAAGGTAACTGGTCCAAACAAACGGCTGACGGCAATTTAAGCCCCGACCCGGATGACGATGATAATGGTGCAGTTCAATATGCTTTTGCAGCAACTGATAATGGAGAAATTACTCTTAACTTGGAGAATACACATGCTGATGCCTTAACAATAAAGGTTGAGGATAGTGCTGAGTCTGTACAGTCTGAGTCATCAAAAATCACTTTTTCCGATAACGTATTAGTCATCTCTGAAAATGATACGCTTGATTATGATGTTGTTGCGGGAAGGGATCACCAATTTAAAGCAGTGCTATGGACGAAAGATAATACCTCTGGGCTTTGCTCTATTAATGAAAATTACAATGGTCTTATTGATTTAAAAGCGTGGATTACTAAGGGGCCAGATTTTGATGGTGGTGCAAATCCAGAATTGGTTGAGGATATTGAAGTAAGACCAATGATAACGACTCAACCTTCATCCAGCAACATAACATTAGATTTTACCAGTGGCCAGGCGTCGTTCTTATGGCGTACCACGGATGTGGCTCAACACATATTGAATTTATTGGATGATAGTAGTGGATTTGTTGTTGATGAGTTTGGTGTACCTTTGTCTATAGCTAGTTCGAGCGAAGTGTGGGCGGTAAGGCCTTTTGGATTTTATCTTGAAGCAATAGATAACCCTAAGGCAGAAGATGCGGATGGCATTAAATATCTTGCTGCAGGGGAAGATTTTAAGGTGAATGTTACTGCGGTGCTGTACCAGTCTGCTGATGATAAGTTTGATGTGCTGGGTAATTCCCTTCCGGATGGAGATGGTTTTCCCGATGGACATGCGAACTCTAATCCATTTGATAATGTTGACCTTAGCGATAACAGTGTAGCACTCTCGTTCGGACTGGAAGGAGAGAGCGCCGATATGCTGTCAATATTGTATCTACCTTCTGGAGGTAATGATTCACAGGTTAATTTAACGGTGTCGAGTGGCGAATTCTCTTCAGGTATAGCTACCGTCACAACTCAATTTAATGAAGTGGGAATTATTGAGATTAAAGCGTCATTATCCAATCCCGGATATTTGAATAATCTAGCGAATGTATATGGGGCAAGCGGAGTAGTGGGGCGTTTTTATCCCCACCACTTTGAGGTCTCCATAGCTGACTCATCCTTTCAGGTAGTGTGTTCACCTTCATTCACATACATGGATCAACCATTTCTGTTTATGGCTGCGCCAACCGTCAAGATTACTGCCAAAAATAAGGGTGGAACGGCGACAACTGAAAATTATCAAGATACTTTTTGGAAGTTAGGAAATAGTTTGGAATTGGATGGTAGTTGTAGCGCTATAGCCAACAGCACTAAAGGATTTTGCTATTCTGATAATGTTGCAGGGGAGGCAACTTTGAGTACGCCGGACACTGTTCAGTTATACCCGAATATATCGACCGCAGCAGGCACTGTAACCTTAACGTTGCACAACACTATTACAGATGAATTTAATTATGGACGTCCCAATGCCGGTTTGGTAGCACCATTCGATGCTGATGTGCAGCTAGCAGTACAAGTTGAGGATAGTGATGAGGTATCAGGGAGTGCAACGCTAGCTAATATTGGTTTTTCAGGAGATACAGATGCGACAGGGAGTGACCTTAACCTAACTAACGATGAGTACTTACGGTATGGTCGTTGGCGCATGGAAAATGTGTTTGGGCCTGAAATAAGTGCTTTGGCAATGCCGGCTATTGCTGAATACTATAATGTTTCAGGCGACTGGCAGACTAGTAATGATGACGATAGCACCTGTACATCGCTAAGTATGACTAACGCAAAAGAAAATATTTTTATATCAAGTGACCCCGCTGGCACAGGGTCTTCGCCTGAAGACGCTATACCTGTCGATACTGCGACCACAGACTTTAGTTATAACTCCAGCTTGATGAGCGGTGATGGCAACTTTCTTTTTAGTCCCTTAAGTATTGTGGGTAAATCTGGAAGTGTCAGGATTGCCGCAGATTTAAGTGAACTTCCTTGGCTGCGTTTTGATTGGGATGGAAATGGTAGTTTCGAAGACGCCCCTGACGCAACCGCCACGTTCGGTCGGTACCGAGGGCACGACCGAATTATTTACTGGCGATAAGTGAGCAATTAATGACTACTCGCCTTCGACCACACTCTCCTCAGAATCCATTCCTAGCTCTTTAATTTTTCTAGTCAGCGTATTTCGCCCCCAACCCAATAAAATAGACGCATCACGCCGCCGGCCACCAGTATGCCTTAAGGCAGAATCAATCATAATACGCTCAAACTCAGGCACTGCAGTATCCAGAATACTATCTTTCCCCCGCTTCAACTCCTGATCAGCCCAGTTCTTCAGGCCTTCTTGCCAGCTGGTAGCGGTAGTTGTTGTTTCATCTTGGTCAAGCAACTCTGGGGGCAGATCTTCAATATGAATTTCACGACCACTCGCCATAACAGTGAGCCAGCGACAAGTGTTTTCTAACTGTCTTACATTACCAGGCCAAGGGAGGCTGCTTAGGTATTCTGCGGTCTCATCACGAAGAATTTTAGGCGATACGGCCAACTCCTCAGCCGCACTAATTAAAAAGTGACTGGTTAATCGGGCAATATCTTCACTGCGTTCACAAAGCTTAGGCAGATGAATTCTTATCACATTCAAGCGGTGAAAAAGATCTTCTCTAAATGTGCCTGCCTGTACTAATTCCTCAAGGTTCTGGTGCGTCGCAGCAATAATTCGAACATCAACTTTAACCGAGCTAGCACCGCCCACGCGGTAAAACTCACCGTCAGCAAGCACTCTTAATAAGCGTGTTTGAGTATCGGCAGGCATATCACCTATTTCATCCAGAAATAGCGTGCCACCATTGGCTTGCTCAAAGCGTCCCTGGCGTTGTCCTCCGGCTCCGGTGAAAGAACCTTTCTCATGTCCAAACAGCTCAGACTCAATGAGGTCTTTAGGAATAGCCGCCATATTAAGAGCAATGAATGAACCTTTGGCTCTAGGGCTGTGCTGGTGCAGTGCATGGGCAACTAACTCTTTACCCGTACCTGAAGCACCATTGATTAAAACGGTAATGTTAGATTGAGATAGTCGCCCTATAGCTCTGAATACTTCTTGCATTGCCGGTGCTTCACCGATGATCTCAGTTTCTTTTTGAAGTATCTCGGCAGTATTATCTAATTGTTGTGCCCTTTGCTCTAAAGAGTGAGCAATAGCACGCTTTACTAATGTAACGGCTTCATCAATATCAAAGGGTTTTGGTAAATAATCAAACGCCCCGCTTTGATACGAAGATACTGCGCTCTCAAGGTCTGAATGGGCGGTCATGATAATGACAGGAAGCTCAGGGTAAAGTTTATTGATCTCCTCAAGCAGTTCAAGGCCGTCAATCCCGGGCATGCGAATATCGCTTATGATGGCGTCTGGCATTTCGCGCTGCAGGCGGTTTAACACACCGTCACCATTTTCAAAAGACTGAATGTTCAGGTCCGCTTGCCCTAGTGCTTTTTCAAGCACCCAGCGAATTGATCGGTCGTCATCAATAATCCAGACATTCGCAGATCCTGTCATTACATAAGCTCCATGTTATTCTCAAGAGGAATAAAAATAATGAAATTGGTTTTACCCGGTTTACTCATGCATTCAACCAAGCCGTGGTGCTGGCCAACAATACCTTGAGTAATAGATAAACCAAGCCCTGTACCATCGGCTCGACCGCTAATCATAGGGTAAAAAATATTCTGTACTAAATCGTCAGCTATGCCTGGGCCGTCATCCACTATATCTACACGAAGAACTAAGCGATGACGGGTATGACCGATAGTAAATTGACGTAACGGGCGTGTTTTAAATGTAATGCTGCCCGGTGTTTTTCGGTTTGTTTGCTGTGTTAATGCTTGCATGGCATTACGTGCGATATTCAAAAAGGCTTGTATGAGCTGTTCTTTGTCACCTTCAAACTCAGGAATACTTGGGTCATAGTCTCTTATCAGTCGAATACGCCCTTTAGCTTCTACATTAATTAAGCTATAAACACGTTCTAGCACTTCGTGAATATTACATGGCGCAAGTTCGAAGGCTTTATTTGGCCCAAGCATTCTATCTACAAGGTTGCGTAAACGATCGGCTTCTTCAATGATAATTTGGGTGTATTCATGAAGTGAGGGGTCAGGAAGCTCTCTTTCTAATAACTGAGCGGAGCCACGAATACCACCGAGAGGATTTTTAATCTCGTGAGCCATGCCTCTAATGAGAATACGTGCTGTCTCTTGGTTAGCTAGCAGCTCTTCTTCCCTGCTGATGCGAAGTAGGCGGTCTCTTGCTTGAATTTCAACGAGTAGTAGAGGAGGAGATGCCCCTGGTACCGGTGACGCAGAGTAATCAACCGTAATTTTGCTGCCATTATGCAGTAAAAATTCGGTTTCTCGTTTTGTGTAAGAGTACCCAAGCAAGAAAGATTTTTTGAGCGACTCGACGCTATCAGGTGATTCAATAAATAAATCACGCACAAATGCACCCTTTGTGCGTTTGCCACTGACCTCTAATAGCATTTCTGCGGCGGGGTTCATATAAGTCGCTTGTAGTTGCTGGTCTAGCAGAATCACCGAGGTTGAAAGGTTTTCAAGCAGGCGCTTATGAAAATGGCTTGTTAGCATTGCATCAAATCTCCTGCTTCTTTCTGTTATAGGCTGCCTGTTATAGATTGTAGCCTTAAAGTTACTTTGCTAAAGCAAAAAGCAAACCACATCCGCCCTCGTTAAGTACTATTATCAAAATAGCATGGAAACGCCCCAAAAAGGAGCTGATTAATTAATTTGCGGCTTGCTTTGAACTTAGAGGTGTTAAAGAGTATGTGTTTGCAGAGAGGAGGTGTGTTTATTTTTAGAGCAAAACAAATCATGAAGATAAGTCTTGCTCTAAAATAGTGCGCTATGTTGTTGCGTCAATGTGGGGCTCTTAATTTGCTCTCGGGCGTGGCCCTTTCCTTGGTGCTGTGGTTCTGTGTAAAGTGAATGTTGTAATGTCACTGCTGATGATAGTGTCTCCAGCTTCATTAATTACATTGACTTGCACCTGGTGGGTGCCTCTATCGACATTGCTTAGGCTGAAGCTACCACTTTTGTTGCTATTGTAGCGGGTACCATCAACAACCAACTGAATGGAATGATTGCTGTTGAGTGACGGGGTTGTTTCTGATGAAATCGAGACCTGACCACTTCCTGAGTTAAAAGCGCTGTCGTTAGCTGGTTGTGTAATTACAATACTTTGATAAGTATTGTTGTCATCAGACTCTTTATCGTTGCTGGCAGGGCTAAAAACGTCAGAGCCTTTGGGTAATGTAACGCTTTGAGGGTTTTTAACTTTGATCGTCTCAGCGCCCTCACGAGGTTGATCACTATATTCTACAATGCCCTCTTCATTGACTGATTTATAAACGCTTGTTTGTGCAATGACGGTTGTAGATAGCGCTGCAGTGGTTGTTGCAATTAATGCAATAGAAAGGATGTTTGTCTTGATATTATTCATTATTTATTCAACCGCTTATATTTGAATTAGCAACTGTGATATCAGCTTAGTATGAGATCGGGTAATAGTAATATTAGCAGTAGTCGATAAAAATGGCGAAAAAAAAGCCCCAGCAATGTGGGGCTTGTTTTACTTACATGCAATTAGATCAACTGCAGTAAATTGTACTTATAAAGAATAGTACATATCAAACTCAACAGGGTGAGTTGTAGCGTTTAAGCGCTCAACTTCGCCACGCTTAAGTTCAAGGAAGCCTTCGATCATGTCTGCAGTGAATACGCCGCCCTTAGTTAGGAAGTCGCTATTAGCTTCAAGGCAATCTAGTGCTTCGTCAAAAGTCGCAGCAACAGTTGGGATCTCAGCAGCTTCTTCAGCAGGAAGGTCATACAAATCCTTATCCATAGCATCGCCAGGGTGGATCTTGTTCTGGATTCCGTCAAGGCCAGCCATTAACATAGCAGCGAATGCTAAGTATGGGTTAGCTGTTGGATCAGGGAAACGAACTTCTACACGACGTGCCTTTGCGCTGTTAACGAAAGGAATACGGATAGATGCAGAGCGGTTACGTGCAGAGTAAGCAAGCATAACAGGTGCTTCATAGCCAGGAACCAAACGCTTGTACGAGTTAGTAGATGCGTTAGTGAAAGCGTTGA
>Ga0105350_10002779_pt1 | contig 10359 bp, 8 predicted proteins | sample EN1Hudsemesocosm_FD_83506 | JGI IMG/M metagenome (GOLD analysis project Ga0105350, IMG submission 83506) | Methane-oxidizing microbial communities from mesocosms in the Hudson Canyon - EN1E Hudson Canyon | ecosystem: Environmental > Aquatic > Marine > Cold seeps | place: Hudson Canyon...
TGCTTGTTAAAAAATGCAATGGTTCGTTTCCATGACAAGTCAGCCGCAGCTTCATCATATCTTGGTGTGGTGTTGTTATGGAAACCGTGGTTTGCATTTTCGTAAAAATGTGCTTCGTGTTCAATCGTATTTTCTTTTAAGATAATTTCAAAAGCTGACCAACCTGCATTTACTCTTTTGTCTAAGCCTGCATATTGTAATAATAACGGGGCTTTAATTTTAACAGCATCTTCAGCTTTTGGTTGCCTGCCATAATAAGGAACCGCAGCAGCTAAATCAGGTAACTTTACAGCCATCATATTAGAAATATATCCACCAAAGCAAAAGCCAACAACAGCTACTTTACCATTACAATTTTCATGATTTTTCAGATATTTATACCCAGCAATAAAATCTTCCAGCATTTCATTTCGATCTCTTTTTCTTTGCATTGCTCTACCTTCGTCGTCATTTCCTGGATACCCACCTAAAGGAGATAGAGCATCTGGAGCTAAAGTTACAAAACCTTCTAGAGCAGCTCTTCTTCCAACATCTTCTATGTAGGGATTTAATCCTCGATTTTCATGAACTACAATTATTCCGGGTAGTTTTTCTTTCGTGTTTTTTGGAATCGAAAATAACCCATTCATTTTTTTACCACCTTTTGGTGAATCATAATGGATTGTAACAGATTTTAATCTTGGATCATTTTCTGGAACAACTATAAAATCTGTATAGTTTGGAGATATGAAACTTAATAAAGATGGAAGAGTAATGGCACCAACAGCATATAAAGATAGTTTTTGAAGAAACTCTTTACGATCCATTTTATTATGTGCATAATCATCGTATAGATCAAATACTTCTTGACTAATCTCTTCTTTTTTTAATGCTTTCATTTTTGTAGAATTTAAATAGTTTTATTTCTACTAATATAGATAAAAAGCATTAAAAATTAATGGGTAGTTTATTAAACAGCTTTTTCTAAAGCAATATAGTGGATTGTATTTTTATTAAATAAGGGAAAAATTGTTATTTCACATCTATAAGGGGTATTGTCTTTTTTGTAATTAACAACAACGTCAGTGAACGGTTTGTTACTTAAAATCTTTTCACGTATTCTTTTTTTTGTTTTTTTACATGTTTTTGTTCCCTGTAAAAAAGAGGGTGTTTTATTGATGGCGTAATTTTTAGAGTACCCTGTCATTTTTTTAAAACCATCATTTACCCATATAATTTTTTGCTGTTTGCAGGTTAGTACAATTGTTTCAAAAATTTTACCATTAAAAATTTCATCAATATTGTTATTCCAGTTGTATTTATTTGCAAATTCCTTTATTTGATTAATATCATTTTGCTCATGTAACTTATTTACTAGAGAAGAAAAATTTTCTGTATAATAATCAAAACTAATTATTGGAGGTACGGTTGTTTTTGATTGGGTAACCAAGTGTTTTATCCGTTTATATTCTTCTTCATTTTGAGAAGATATAAACAAATCTAAACACCTCATATTGGACAGGCTATTTTTCATATAAATTCCTTTAAACAGCGAAGTTATATAAAAAAAGAAGATACTATGTTAAAAAAAATATTTACAAACCTTGCAGTTTTCTTTTTCTTGAATTTCACCAATCAGGTTGCCTTTTTTGTCCATTTTAAACCCACAACAATTCATAAAGCCTTTCGCTATTAATTTTCGTGCTCGTTGAATTTGAGATTTTGTAGTGGGTAAACTTTGCTTTAGCTGATTAGCAACTTCTTGCTGTTTTAGACCTTTGATATCAGATAAAAATAATGGATCTCTGTATTTTTTTGGTAAGTTTTTTAAAATAGCCTCCAAACAATCTTGTTCTGTGTGAATGTTTTCTTCAAATTGGGTGTTTTCTTCAAAATTATTAATTTCAAAAGTCTTATTTGCAGATTTCCAATAATCTAAAATAGCGTTTCTAGATACCGTAAAGCACCAATTTTTTAGTTTGGTAATGTCTTTTAACGTGTGAAGTTTTGTGTGAATTTTGATAAAAGTATCTTGCAAAATATCATCAGCAATAGTTGTATCTTTTACTTTGCTGATGATAAATCGTTTTAAATCTTCTGAATATGAAGACCATACTTGTTTTGTTGTCATTTCTAACAGTTACAAGAAGTGCAGGTACAGTTTTTGCAAGTACAGTTTTTGCAATCCCCATTTAAACACTCTACACAATTACAAAGACATTTATTTTTATTTTCCATTTTGTATATTTTAAAATTCATAGAATAGACGTGATATCATCAAAAAAGATGCATTATTATAATTTTTTTTAAACATTACGATTGATATCAACTAGTTCTTTAGCGGTTTATTTTGTGATTAATAAGTCTTTATTTTTACATATTCCTTCTATATTGTCCTCCAACTTTAAATAGAGCTTCGGTAATTTGGCCTAAAGAACAGAATTTAGTGGCTTCCATTAATTTGTCAAATAAGTTTTCATTTTGAATAGCTGCTTCTTGAAGAATAGCTAATTGCTCTTTAACTTTAACTTTATTGGCTTTGTTTAGTAACTTTTTCATTTTAATTTGAAACTGTTTTTCTTCCTCAGTTGCACGAATAACTTCAGCGGGTTGCACTGTTGGAGAACCCTTAGAACTCAAGAACGTATTTACTCCAATAATTGGGAACTCTCCATTGTGTTTTAATGTTTCATAATACAAACTTTCTTCTTGTATTTTAGAACGCTGATACATGGTTTCCATAGCGCCTAAGACACCACCGCGCTCTGTAATTCTATCGAATTCTGTCAGTACAGCATTTTCTACCAAATCGGTTAATTCTTCGATGATAAATGCACCTTGAATTGGATTTTCATTTTTACTCAATCCCAATTCTTTATTAATAATTAATTGAATAGCCATTGCTCTTCTAACTGATTCTTCAGTTGGTGTTGTAATTGCTTCATCATATGCATTAGTATGGAGAGAGTTACAATTATCATTAATTGCATAGAGAGCTTGAAGCGTTGTTCTAATATCATTGAAGTCAATTTCTTGAGCGTGAAGAGAGCGTCCAGAAGTTTGAATGTGATATTTTAACATTTGTGCTCTTGGATTTGCGCCATATTTGTATTTCATGGCTTTTGCCCAAATTTTACGAGCAACTCTTCCAATTACAGAATATTCAGGATCAATACCGTTCGAGAAAAAGAACGATAAGTTGGGGCCAAATTTATTAATATCCATCCCTCGAGATAAGTAGTATTCAACATAGGTAAATCCATTAGATAAAGTTAAAGCCAATTGTGTAATTGGATTAGCACCAGCTTCAGCAATATGATATCCAGAAATAGAGACTGAATAAAAATTACGCACTTGCTTTTCGATAAAATATTCTTGAACGTCTCCCATTAAACGTAAAGCAAATTCGGTAGAAAATATGCAAGTATTTTGTGCTTGATCCTCTTTTAAAATATCAGCTTGCACAGTTCCTCTTACTTGTGCAAGTGTAGTTTTTTTAATTTCTAAGTATACATCTATGGGTAAAACCAAATCTCCAGTTAAACCCAAAAGCATCAATCCTAAACCATTATTTCCTTCAGGTAACGTGCCTTGATACACAGGTCTATTTATGCCCTTAGAATCATAAACCTCTTTAAATTTTGCTTCAACCTTTTTTTCTAGTGAGTGCTCTTTGATATATTTCTCACAATTTTGATCAATCGCTGCATTCATAAAGAACCCAAGTAGCATAGGGGCTGGACCATTTATAGTCATAGAGACAGATGTCATTGGGTGACTTAAATCAAAACCAGAATACAGTTTTTTAGCATCGTCTAAACAACAAATAGAAACGCCTGCATTTCCAATCTTACCGTAAATATCAGGTCTAACTTCAGGGTCATTTCCATACAATGTTACACTGTCAAAAGCAGTAGATAAACGCTTTGCAGGCATTCCCAAACTTACATAATGGAACCTCCTGTTTGTTCGTTCTGGACCTCCTTCACCAGCAAACATTCTTGTTGGATCTTCTCCTGTTCTTTTAAAAGGATATAAACCTGATGCATATGGAAATTCTCCTGGAACATTTTCTTGTAAATTCCAACGTAATAAATCACCCCATGCTTCATATTTAGGTAGAGAGACCTTTGGTATTTTTGAGTCTGAGAGAGATTTGGTATGAGTTTCTATATTAATTTCTTTATCCCTAACTTTAAACGTATAAATTGGGTTTCTGTATTTTTGAACCTTAGCTGACCAGTTTAAAATTACTTCCCAATTATGTGGGTCAAGATTTAATTTTATTTTATCAAATTGTGCAATTAAAAGTTTGGCAAAACCATGTTCATTATCTTCAATTAGTTTTAAAATTTCATTTTCATTTAAACCTGTTTTTATTAAAAGAGATTCCTCATTTGTAATCGAATTAGAACTTATTAATGACAAAGCTGTTTGATAAATTCCATATAATTTTTGAGCAACTTCAACCTGTTTATCAACTTTTTTATCATACGCCCTGTTACTCTCCGATATTTCAGACAAATAACGAACTCTACTTGGAGGAATTACGAATATCTTTTCAGACATTTCTTTTGTAATTTTCATATTTGATTTTAAATCAACTCCTGTTTTTTCAACTAATTTATCTATAATACGTTTGTAAAGCGTATTCATTCCAGGGTCATTAAATTGAGACGCTATGGTGCCATAAACAGGCATATCATCCATATGTATATGCCACAAATTATTGTTTCGCATATATTGTTTTTTAACATCTCTAACAGCATCTAAAGCTCCTCGTTTATCAAATTTATTTATCGCAACTAAATCAGCAAAGTCTAACATGTCGATTTTTTCTAATTGAGTAGCAGCTCCAAATTCTGGAGTCATTACATATAGAGAAGTATCCGAATGTTCTATGATTTCGGTATCAGATTGACCAATACCAGAGGTTTCTAAAATGATTAAATCAAATTCTGCAGCTTTTAAAACTTGCACTGCTTCGTTTACATATTTCGACAATGCTAAATTAGATTGTCTAGTTGCTAATGAACGCATATACACACGTTCATTGTTAATTGCATTCATTCTAATTCTATCTCCTAAAAGTGCTCCTCCAGTTTTTCTTTTTGATGGATCTACAGAGATTAATCCAATGGTTTTATTTGGAAAATCGATTAAAAAACGACGAACAAGTTCGTCCACTAAAGAAGATTTTCCAGATCCACCAGTACCAGTAATTCCTAAAACCGGAGTGGTAGAGTTTTTATTTTTTTTGTGAATAACGGCTAAGCTTTCCTTTGCAATTTCAGGAAAGTTTTCAGCAGAAGAAATTAAACGAGCAATACTGCCAATTTCTTTTTTATTTAAATTAGTTACCTCACCATTTAGTACATTTCCAATAGCAAAATCTGATTTTTGTACCAAGTCATTAATCATTCCTTGCAAACCTAAAGTACGTCCATCGTCAGGAGAATAAATACGTGTAACTCCATAATCCATTAATTCTTTAATTTCTTCAGGAAGAATGACGCCTCCGCCTCCGCCAAAAATTTTGATATGACCGGCTCCTTTCTCATTCAATAAGTCGCACATATATTTAAAATACTCATTGTGCCCACCTTGATAAGAGGTCATTGCAATTGCATTTGCATCTTCTTGAATAGCACAGTTCACAACTTCCTCAACAGATCTATCATGCCCAAGGTGAATTACTTCAACTCCAGTAGATTGAATAATTCTACGCATAATATTTATGGCGGCATCATGCCCATCAAAAAGGGACGCAGCAGTTACAATTCTTACTTTATGCTTCGGTTTATAGGGTGCTATATGTTCCATTCGTAAATTTTATAATAAATTGATGGTGCAATTTACGAATTTCTTAAAAGAAAGAAGAATTCTTTAATGATTATAAATGTTTTGTATTTTCTAGTTTTTGTATTTTTGAAACAATTCATAGAAGCCAGGCTCTGGGATTCTTAATAAAGTCAAAAATCCTAATAAAGCATTAGTCTAAAAGGAAGATTTTAGTATGGTTTAATTTTTTATTCAGACAATTGGAAACAAAATATTTCTAACAAAACCTTTCGAAAGCTTATCTTTAGAAATATAAATCATCACTACTAAATAGATGATAATCAGTCCAAAATAAATATATTTGTTTAGAGATATAAAATAAGTTTAATGATGACGTTCAAAGAGGAAATAAGACAAGGAATACCTGCTATTTTACCAAATAAAAAAGAATATGATTTAGAAATAAATCATGCACCTAAGCGAAAAAGTATCTTATCTCCGCAAGAAAAGAAGCTTGCTTTAAGAAATGCACTTCGTTATTTTGATAAATGTCATCATGAAATTCTATTACCGGAATTTGCAGAAGAGTTAGAGAAATATGGAAGAATTTATATGTATAGATTCAGACCAACTTATAAAATGTACGCTAGAGATATTAATGAATACCCAGGAAAGTCTACCCAAGCAAAATCGATTATGTTAATGGTTCAGAATAATTTAGATTATGCTGTAGCGCAACATCCACATGAACTCATAACCTATGGCGGAAATGGAGCTGTATTTTCTAATTGGGCGCAATATTTATTAACGATGAAGTATTTGTCAGAAATGACAAATAAACAAACCTTAACAATGTATTCTGGTCATCCAATGGGTTTATTTCCTTCGCATAAAGATGCACCAAGGGTAGTGGTTACAAATGGAATGATGATACCGAATTATTCGAAACCTGACGATTGGGAGAAGTTTAACGCATTGGGAGTTACTCAGTATGGACAGATGACTGCTGGAAGCTATATGTATATTGGTCCGCAAGGAATTGTACATGGAACAACTATAACCGTTTTAAATGGTTTTAGAAAGATTAAAAAAGAACCCAAAGGAAATTTATTTGTTACTGCAGGTTTAGGTGGTATGTCTGGAGCACAACCGAAAGCAGGGAATATTGCAGGTTGTATTACCGTTTGTGCAGAGGTAAACCCTAAAATTACTCAAATTCGTTTAAACCAGGGTTGGATTGATGAAAAAATTACAGATTTAGATGAATTAACAAGCAGGGTAAAAGAAGCAAAAAAAAACAAAGAAATAGTTTCCATCGCATATTTAGGAAATATTGTTGAGGTTTGGGAGCAATTTGATAAGGATAATGTTTTTATAGATTTAGGGTCCGATCAAACATCCCTACACAATCCATGGGCTGGAGGGTATTACCCTACAGGTATTTCTTTTGAAGATGCCAACATACTGATGGCTGAAAACCCAAAACTATTCAAAGAAAAAGTAAAAGAAACCCTCGTAAGACATGCCAAATCGATTAATAAACATACGTTAAAAGGAACCTACTTCTTTGATTATGGAAATGCATTTTTGTTGGAAGCAAGTAGAGCAGGAGCAGATGTTATAAATTCGAATCCAACCGTTGGTCGCGAGTTTAAATACCCAAGTTATGTTCAAGATATTATGGGACCAATGTGTTTCGATTATGGTTTTGGACCTTTTAGATGGGTGTGTGCTTCAGGTAAACCAGAAGACTTGGCTAAAACAGATGCAATTGCATGCAAGGTTTTAGAAAAGTTAATGAAGCATTCTCCGAATGAAATCCAGCAGCAGATGAGCGATAATATACAATGGATAAAAGGTGCTCAAGAAAATAATTTGGTTGTGGGTTCACAGGCCCGGATTTTATACGCAGATGCGGTGGGAAGAATTAAAATCGCAAAAGCATTTAATAAAGCAATTAAAAAAGGGAAGATTGGTAAGGTAGTTCTAGGAAGGGATCATCATGATGTTTCTGGAACGGATTCACCCTACAGAGAAACTAGTAATATTTACGATGGTTCTAGTTTTACGGCAGACATGGCCATACAAAATGTTATTGGCGATAGTTTTAGAGGAGCTACATGGGTATCCATCCATAATGGAGGAGGTGTCGGATGGGGAGAGGTGATAAATGGAGGTTTTGGCATGCTTCTTGATGGTTCTAAAGATGCATCAAGACGCTTAAAATCAATGCTTTTTTGGGATGTTAATAACGGAATTGCAAGGCGAAGTTGGGCAAGAAATAGTGAAGCCGTATTTACCATAAAACGGGCTATGGAACTTGAAAAAAAACTTCAAGTTACCATTCCCAATCTAGTTGATGATAGTTTAATGAAATCCATAACTTAAAACCGTTTATTATGAAAAAAATAATTCTTTTAGTTTTTAGCGTACTTTTAATAACTTCTTGTTCTTCTGTGAAAGTTGTTACTGATTATGACTCTAACGTAAATTTTACAAAATATAAAACTTTTGCTTTTTTCAAGCCAGGTATCGATAAAGCAAAGATATCAGACTTAGACAAAAAGAGAATTTTACGTGCTATTGAATCAGAATTATTAGCAATTGGACTCACCAAATCAGAGACTCCAGACATGTTAGTTAGTATTTTTACCAAGTCTAGAGAAAAGGTAAATGTCAATCAAAATCAAAATAATTTTGGCTATGGCTACGGCTACGGTTATGGTTGGGGATGGAATCCTTGGATGATGAACGGCATGAATAATAACGTAAATATTTCTCAATATACAGAAGGAACCTTATTTGTCGATTTTATTGATAAAGAAAAGAAGGAGTTAATTTGGCAAGGAATAGGTTCGGGAGCTCTTCGCATGGAAAACCGTGAAAAGAAAGAAATTAGAATTAAAGAATTTGTGAAAGAAATAATTTCTAGATTTCCACCTGGTTCAGAAAAACAATAAATAAAATTTTTTCTTTTGAATGATTTTTATGTTTTAAAGTTTTATTTTTACATTCATGTATAATAAAAGAATACCTTTAGAAGAGGGAGATTATTATGTAAATGAACAGGGATATAAAGTTTTTACAGAAGTATTTCATTTAAAAAGAGGCTATTGCTGTAAAAGTGGATGTAAACATTGTCCTTATAATTTCAATAAAAACACAAATAGTTTTAATTAAAAATGATATAAAATGATCAAAAGAAAAATAATTCTAGTCCTAGTGCTTACCATCCAATTTTCTGCATCTGCTCAGTTAGATAAGCTCTTAAAAAAGGTTACAAACTCCTCAAGTTTATCCCAAGCTCAAATAGAGAATGGTTTAAAAGAAGCTTTAGACAACGGTATTCAAAATCAAGTATCTAAATTAACTGCAGTAGATGGATTTTATAAAAATGATTTGGTTAAAATATTGCTTCCTAAAGAATTAAGAGCAGTAGATAAAGGTTTGCGACGAATAGGTATGGGAAGTCAGGCAGATGAGGGAATTAAAATTTTAAATAGAGCTGCAGAGGATGCTGTAAAAACGGCCACTCCAATTTTTGTAGACGCAGTAAAAAACATGTCAATTGACGATGCAAAAAATATCTTGTTAGGAAATGAAAATGCAGCCACTACTTATTTAGAGACGACTACTACCGAAAGCTTACATCAAAGTTTTACCCCTGTAATCAAAAATTCTTTTTCTAAAGTTGGAGCAGATAAAGTTTGGAGTGCTTTGATCTCTAAATACAATTCGCTTCCGTTTGTGTCAAAAGTAAATCCAGACTTAACCGAATATGTAACCAATGAATCCTTAAAGGGAGTTTTTACAATGATAGAAATTGAAGAAAAAGGAATTCGACAAAAAGCAGGTTTAAGAAATACAGATTTGTTAAAGCAAGTGTTTGCTTTACAAGATTAAATTAATTCATTTTAATAAAAAAATCTCTTTGCCAAAAACAAAGAGATTTTTTTATTTCTATTATCCAAAATTTTCTCGTGAAGAATTTATGTTTCATTTGATGTCGTATTTTTAGAAATAAATAGTGAGAAATTGTCATTTTTATAATTGTGTGAATACTTACTAAAAAAAATAATTTCTTTATGTAAAGTCCTCAAAATACAACTATTAACAATAATTTAAGCAGCCGAATTAAATATTTGTGTATATTTAAGAATTAAAACCCTAAAATATGTCACGTTTAAATCAATTACATAGATACAGAAAGCATCTCGAAGAGAGGTATCATAGACTTGTAGAGAGGTCGAATGATTATATGTTTATTGATGAACCTAAAAGTGATAGAGCAGCATTTAAAGCGATGAAAATTTTAGATAAACTTAATCGAGTTAGTTATTTAGACAGAGAAATTTGTATTTAGTTGTTTGTTTTTAATTAGTAATTTCCAATTCCAAAACAATAGCACGTTTTTTTAGTTCCTTGTAAAATCATTCAAACCTATAAAATGAATTGAAAAAGGTTAGAATTTATAGAAATGGTTATTTCTATTCACTAGTATACACATAGCATTATCTACCTCAAATAATTAAAAAAGAAATAATAAAAGATTTTATGGAATTTGTTGATGTATGCTTTTAAAGTAATCAAAAGCCTTAA
>Ga0105350_10002791_pt1 | contig 10324 bp, 19 predicted proteins | sample EN1Hudsemesocosm_FD_83506 | JGI IMG/M metagenome (GOLD analysis project Ga0105350, IMG submission 83506) | Methane-oxidizing microbial communities from mesocosms in the Hudson Canyon - EN1E Hudson Canyon | ecosystem: Environmental > Aquatic > Marine > Cold seeps | place: Hudson Canyon...
AGTACAATTAATAATTTTTCGCCTTTCTACATTACACATAAATTACCTTCTCTTTTAGTCTTTAGTCTTTAGCCTTTCGCCTGCTCTTTCACTTATGCCGATAAACCGTACGCACATCACAACCAAGCCTGTCTGCAATCTGTTCTGGTTTAGATCCATCTTGTAATTCCTGCTTAATCCGTTCACCTGTATTACTTTTGCCCTTGGGTATATACACCCGCTGCCCTGCTAATTTTTCGACTAATTCAGAATAACATTGCTCACTTAACATTTTTTCTAGTAATGACACGGTTTATCCCCTGCGTTTTGCCTGTCTTGCTGCTATTAATCGTTGTGTGTGGGTTAAGCCTTTTTTTATCGCTGGCTTTTTAGTTTGTTTTTTTACTGCTTGTCTTTCTGTTCTGGCTTCGTCTGCATCCATTACCCTTACATTGCCATTTGCAATGGGTAGCGCCCATTTTGGTGGCTTTTCCCAATTAAAATGGGCATCGTTTAAACCTAATTTCCAACACAGAGCCAAAATATAAACAGATAAATCTAATGATTCGTTATTTGATCCGTCCTTTATCTTTCCCCATTTGCCATTAACATCACGTTTTTCTGCTAACAATTCATCATAAAAACTTTCTGGCAGCCAGTCAGGAAAATGCAGGTATAAACCACCCGTCACTGTACGGTTAAGCATGGCGCTTACTTTGTCTTTAAATGAATTGGTATTGAGTATATTGAGCGGCACATCAAGCATTTTTCGCCCGTCCCTATCTTTACCATAAGAAGGGATAATGGGCGACTTGCTGTCATTTGACCCCCCTTTAATTAGCATTACTTTTCTTGATAATTTAAGGCGGCGTAGGCGTTTATAATATTGATAGCAATAATCTGTTGTGTTGCCATTGCCGCCCGTGTCGATTGATACGGCATGAACTAGCATTTTTCTACCGTCACTTGTTTTATAGCTAGAATTAATCACTTTATGGGTTAATAATTCCCAATCTTCAGAATAAACACCTGGCTCTACACGGCACTTTTTCCCCTCGCGTTCTGTAAAGGCAATATCAAACCGATCAACCACCCATTGCTCCATGTTTTTACCAATAGCATGTACCTGCACCACGAAGCGCCCTGTTTTTCCGTTTTGAATATCTACTGACGCGAGCAATAAACGCGCGTCATCAGGTACAAAATATCGGTTTAGGGCTTCAGATCTATCTGAATAGGCACTACTGCTTTCAATTTCTGCTAAGTTTCGGCGTAAATAAGCCGCTCCAAAGCCAACATTAATGACTGTTTTTAGATTTTCTTCCGACCCTGTTATGTCGTATTCTCTATAACTTTTTAAATATTTCTCAACCATGGCGGTTGGGTCAGAATAGGCCGCGAATACGCCAGGAAACCAAAAGCTTGCTATTCTGCTTTTTACCGGTTCCCCTGTTATTTTGCCAGCGTCTATAGTCATGCCTTGCTTTAACCAAATCCCTGTCTGATTCATTTGTTTTTTATGTTTTACATCAATCAAACAGCCGTTTTTAGTGCAAACGTATCTAACAGGTCGGGTTATTATTGTTTCAGTTGCGCCAAATAGGTCACGATCATGTATAAAATCAAGCCCTGTTTCTGCTGGAGGTGGCATAAAGTAATCATTACACTCTGGACATTTAACGTAATAACGCCGCATATCGCCCATATTGAATAATGACAATGCACCAGCACAAGGCGGGGCTTCATGTAAAAAGCTTGGTTTGTGTTTTGGGTCGCTTATTTCAAAGCCTGGGGACGTTTCTACTAGGGTCATTCCTCTACTTAAAAACTTGGCGGTACGTTGTTGTGAGAGTGCAAAGGGTGAACCCTCTCCGTCAATGTTTTGTGTCATCCTGTCATAATCAGTAATCAACACGTATTTAAGCGGTTTTCCTGATATTTCATTAATGGACGGCCAACGCTGGAACAAAACAGCCCCAGATTTAAAAACTTTATCGTATGTGTTGTCTGATTTACTGCCGGGGGCTAGTTCTTTTTTTAGTTCTGGACTGTCACGAAAGGCACGTTTTACAACCTGAGTATCAAAATCTCTGGCTGTTCCTTTGGTGGTTTGCATTATTAACGAATCCGCTGGATCACACTTGATCACATAGGCCATAAAATTCGTTATTAAGCCTTGTGTTTTTCCAGATTGCGCTGGCCCAACAAATACAACCGCGTCATATTCCCGACTGTTTAAGCAATTCATGGGTTCAACCATGTAGGGCGTTAAATTAGCGTCCCACTGATCAACACCACCGCTAGCTGTTCTTACTTTTACATAGCGTTTTGAAGCTTCAGTAACGGTAATTCTTTCAGGTGGGCGTACCATTTGAGAAATATCTTTTCTAATCTGAACCGCTGCCATACTCATACATCAGCCTCCAGCGATTCTGCCCATTGTTCCCGTAATGCATCAATCCTTTCTTCTACCCCTGCTATTATTTTTGAATCAAGACTAAAATCACGCTCTAAAATATCTGGTAAAGTTTCTAAAACCTGCAAGCCCATTTTTGCAACTTCTGCCATTTGTGTTCTGGCATCATCAGAGCCAACCGAAAGACCAGAATCACGTTCAAACTTTAAACGCTCATTTTCAGATTTAAACCAGTCAGAACGTTCTTTAGGAATCATTGATCCAGGATCATTAATCAATCCGCCCATTGATGTTTGCTGAACCAAAATAGCCCTGGCAACATCACTAACTCTGTAGACACTATGCCCACGACGTTCTCCAGCCGGTTTAAGGTTTGACTCACGAATACGCCGCCCAACAGTTTCACGGGCAATTCCAAATTCTTTAGAAAGCTGATTCAATGACCAGTTAAAATAATTATCAATGGGGGCAACTTCGGCAACCATGTATTTAAACGCTCAATCCAAAAATAACAAACCCTGTAAACACCAGTAAAACCAATGCATCCAGCCATAAAAACAAATTGTAGTTGAGACCTATAGACACCAAAAAACTCAAACTTTCCGCGCTTTTCATTACCCGCGATGGTGAAAGTTGTGGGAAGTACCTTTTTAATAAAATCATTAGTTTAGCGCCGTCTTTAGTCCGCTTAATGCTGACCGCCCAACTGTTGAACGCTGTACTGTTGCAGGCTTTTCTTGTACTGGCTTTATAGCTACCTGCTTAGGATAATCAACACTAGGAACAACAACAGCCACCGCCCCACCTGAATACAATCCCTTGCTTCGTAGATGCTCAAGACCTGATGCAGTTATTCTATAAGCACCCGCGTTCTCACCTGATACCCTGCACGCTCTATGCTCGATTAATGAAATATGCCCGTACCTTTTCATTTCAGGGAATCGCTTTGGTACTGAACTAATCTTTATTCCTTCCAGCTTCATTACCTCAACTGCTAACTCATTTGCTGTTACTGCAAACGATAGCGCCGCCATTGATAACAATGCATTATCACGAACAGATACCGCCCGTTTAGAACTAATCATTATCTTTCCCCCTTAATTTCACAACTACCCACAGACAACACCCGTACATTCAATCCGCCCTTGTTCAATGCATCAACAAAAGCGGTCACATCAGGGTATTTAGCCCTGTTTTCTAATCTTTTTTGTTGCCTCAAAGCCTCGTGCTGCGCAACTTTTAACTCTCTCTCAGCCCTATCCAACGCTCTTTTTTGATTTGACTTGTTACGCATTGCTTCAATACGTGCATCAAACTCACTCACAAAGCAGCCCTTAAACCAGCAATAGCCGATTTAGCCACATCAACATTCCGTGGTTTTGGCAACGCTCTAACATGGGTACGATAAGCAGCGCCGCCATGCTGCCAATCCCCCGCCGACTTAGCAAAAGCGATAAACTCCGCAATCTCAGGAGGCCAAGCCGATAATTTAATACTTTGCTCAATACCGCGCTTAACCTGCTCAGGTGATAAGTCAGCCAATGCATAACCCCATTCCTGCATAGTTTCAGAATATTCCTTAGCGTTCGCAAACTTGCTCATAAATTTATTGCGATAAGTTATCTTGAATTTCTCAAACAAGGCCGTTTGCCAATGCATGGGCAACTGTGGCTTGATGCTGTCTTGTTGTTTCTTCAGACAATCTAGCGTTTCTTTCGCTTGCTGATTCCTTACCAAATCCACCGCTTGCTGCATGACCTGCCCCTTGTTTTTTAATAATATCTGGGAATAAACCCGTGTAACGTCCCTGGATTGAATAATCAATAACTTTTTGCTGTTGTTCCTGAGATAAATCACATAGCGAATTAGCCGCCTTATTTCTCGCTAAATCACTCAATGGTTTTTTAATTTCTTTTCTATGCTGCTCAAATTCATCCCAAGCAACAACATTCACAAAAGCCGGCAATAAAAAACCCTGCTCTTTTCTTTTGTTAGTTTCTTTTGTATTAGTTTCTTTTGTGGGTAACATCCCATGTAGGGGGTCAGGTACATGAGATGTGGGGGGTCTCCCTACATCTGATGTAGGGGGTACATGAGATGTGGGGGGTACATCTGATGTAGGGGGTTGACCATCTAAAACAGGTTCAAAAACTAAACAATATTGAGTAGGTTGACCCGTTTTTTTAAGCGATTTAATCAACCCTAATTCGATCAATTCGAGCAAACCAGAACGAACAGTTCTATCATCTTTTATGCCCGTAAAATCCTGAAACTGAGAAATGCTAATAGAATCCCACTCTTTACCCCAACCCGTGGTCTTTCTCACAATAAGTAAATAACAACGTAAAGCCTTATCAGAAAGGCCAGCCATAGCATCATCGACAAATGCATTAGGTATCATGGTTGAATTAGATATAAACCTACTCATTTACGCCTCACCTTCTTCTTAAACTCAGAACACCACACTTCACCATCACGCCTACGCACCGGCTTAAACAAAGTGGTATAACCCACACCAGAAGTAGCAAACCGCTTACAATCACCCTTAATAGGGCAATTATGATTAGAACAGCGGCTAAAATCGTATAAATCAGATTCCACTAAAGACCTCCTCACTTAAAATGGCACATCATCATATCCATCCAAAGATGAAGGCGGAGCTGGTTGATTAGGTGCAGATTGCCCAGAAGAAGGAACCGCCGATTGCCCTTGCGCCTCGGCACGACTTCCCAACATCATCATCTCACTAGCGATAATTTCAGTTGAATAACGCTTAACACCGTCCTTTTCCCACTGCTGCGTTCTAATGCGCCCCTCAACACGGATTAAACGGCCTTTTTTTACATACTCAGCCGTAATCTCAGCTAGCTTTCCAAAAATAACCACACGATGCCACTCGGTTTCCTCAACTTTCTCACCAGACTGTTTATTTTTATATTTTCGAGTAGTAGCCAAAGACAAATTAACCACTATATTTCCATTGGGCATAAACCTAGACTCAGGATCCAAACCAACACGCCCGATTAACTCAACTTTATTTAACATTTGTATCTCCAACAAGACGTATTGCAAAGATCAATCAACCGCATCTGCTTATTTCTCTCAATGTGAAGTGAAACTTTTATACAATCAATGTCACCCCAAGAGTCATTTAAACTATCAATCAAATTATCACGCTCGGTATTAACAGCATTAAGCCGTTCAACAAGGCGTTTATAATTCGCTTTATGATGACTCAACTTATGCTGCAAACTCTCAATAGACTCACTCATCACCAAATACCCAAAAATAAACGATCAAAAAAACGATTAAACCAACCCAAGACAGCATCAAAAAAACCAAGAACAATGGAGCAGACAGCCAATAGGCAAACAACCAGCATAGCCACAACCAAAAACCAAAGACCCCTAGATATTGCAATCAAACCACCTCACTCCTTAGCCGCACAACTCTAGGACTTTTTACCCTTACCCGCATAACATCCTCATCAGTCAACAAAGCCGACTGCAAAACCAACACCGCCACAACAGACCTTAAAAATGTTTTAACCATGCCCGTTTGAATAGCGATTAAAATAGCAGCAGAACGTTTATTAACCGACGTCCATTGCACGCCCAACTTTTCATAAATATGATCAATATGGCGTTCAACCACCTTGATTGAGATCCCCAACGCTGCCGAAATGCTTTTAGTTTGTTTAGCACAACACAGCTCAACCAAAACTTTTGCCTCCGTCGGGGTTAAATTCTTTTTATCTATAATCTTTGCTTCTAATTGCATAACAACCTCCAGGGGAAACTCCCCATTTAACAAAAGATTTTTTTAAAATATGATGTAACCATCCAAAAAGAGCCGCCCGAAAGCGGCTTGAGTTAGGAGGTACATAGTAAATCGTTGGCCTTTTTTTAAACTGCTAGGCCGTGCAATGCTGGCTGTTATTATCTTGAATCCTGTGTTTTAGCAGAGGATTAGAAACCAGCGTAAATGGACACACCAGCACCCTAGCTGTAATGAATAACGAGGTGCGTTATTTATAGGGGTGGTGTGATTGATCTTTATGCTTGCTTATCCTCATCTTTAAAAGTATTAGGAAAATTCCTAATTAACCTGTAAGCATGTAATGCAGGCACATAAGTTAATTTATTTTTATTTACCCAGTCCGTAACAGTCACCCTGTTAAGCCCTAATACCCTAGCCAATGCAGACTTATTCCCAAACTCGGAAATAGCACTATCTAGCTTAATTTTTGGGTCATTTAATTCATTCATAATACTTATGTTAGAGCAAGCTAACAACTAATGCAAGCCCTATCTAACTTATAAAGTAGGATAATCTAACAAATGAGCCTAAAAGATAGAATTATTAAACGCTTGGAAGAGAAATCCGCTAAAAGAACGGATCTAGCTGCAGCGACTAACTCCCCCCGCGCAACTGTAACAGACTGGACATCTGGAAAAACAAAAGCCCTTTCTGGTGAAAAGCTCCTGCTTGCTAGTAAGTTTTTGGGCGTAACACCAACATGGTTATCAACAGGAAAAGGGGATAAATACCCTCATATATATGGATTGAAAAACGAAAACAAACAACATTCCAACATCAAAGAAGATTTTATAAATAATAAACACAAAGAAAACCTAGTTCCTCTTATCTCTTGGGTTTCTGCTGGAATATGGTGTGATGCAATAGATAACTATTCACCAGGAGATGCTGAAGAGTGGCTACCATGCCCCACGAAATGCGGGAAAAACACTTACGCATTAAAAGTTTCTGGTGATAGCATGACAGCCAATATGGCAGGATCAAAAACCTATCCAAATGGCTGTATTGTATATGTAGATCCAGAACTTCAAGTCACTAACGGTAAGCGCGTTATTGCCAAGTTAATTGATAAAAACGAGGTCACATTTAAAACTTACAAAGAAGATGCAGGAAAAAAGTGGTTAATGCCAATCAACACGCAATACGAAAATATACTAATAGATGAAAATGTTATTATTTGCGGCGTTATCATTGCCAAATATGAACAAGAATAAATACAGATTAAACTTTAACTCACATCATCTTTAATAGGCCAAATATCTTGGCTATCAACCTGATCAACACCTTTTCTAACCTTCTGCTTAATTACCTTCTCACGATTAACCCTAGCCCACTCAGCCTCAATTAATAATTCATTAGTCTTATTCTGTGATTTTATAAGCGCATCTAGCTTATCCTTAACCCCAAAGATGGCAAAAGGCAAAAAAATCCACAATACCAAAACAATAAAAGCAAGAAACATTAAAACAATCATAAAAATAGACCCATCAGACGCAACCATCGTCATCTCCAATAATAATTAATATCCCTATAAAGCTAGCACAAAACCCAATAAAACCAACCTACAAATAAAAATGTTAGATTTATCTAATTATTCTATTGCTTTTTTTGTTAGCTTGTTCTAACATTACCTCAACGCAACGGCAAAAACGTTAAAAAAAGTCTGCCGACCCGCTGAAGAGCCAAAACTTTAGGACATAAAAACAAGCAGGGATGCATTTTACACAGTGACCAAACAACAAATTAAACAGTTGATTGAGCGAATCAAACAACAAACACCAAAAAAGCAGGCGGGATAATGAGCATTACCAGCATCAATATAGACACCAAAGGCCAGCCCATAAAACTAGGCTATTCAATGTTAGCGACTCACTCAAAACTTAAAACAGAAATGGCTAATATGAACCTAGAAATAGGGGGAACCACAGTAGCCATAAGGTTTGAAACATCAGAAGAAATGATTGAATTTTGCAATACACACAATTTTGAATACAAAGACAATCGCAAAGAAAGCCACGCATAAGCGCAACGCTAATTAATAACAATAGTTATTAGTGGACTGACGGTTTACCCTCCTCGAGTCGTCTTTCCAGTAATGATTTTAAACACCAGGAGAAGATCATGGAAACAAACAGATTAAGCTTTATCCTCGCACTGATCGCGTTAAAAGTAAAAAACCTTGGCGGCAATAGACTAGCCCAAGAAACAGCAGCAATCTACGCCAAAACCCTATTAAGGGACGGAAAAAGTGGAGCAACAGCGGTTGAAAAAGGCGTAAAGGCTGGTATGCGGATTTTTAAACAGAGCAGTTTTACTATTACTGCATAAAGGTAAAAAAATGAATACCATAAAAATAATAACCATGAATCACCTATTCGATAAAGGCTTCGACGGCTTATTTAATGGTAATTCGGAATGCGCTTGTTTAGCCACTGACCTAATGCCATGTGACAACCCAGGAATAAACTGCACCGCCGGATACAAGTCGGAAGATGATGGCGAATCATTCAAAATCAGCTTAAAAAAGGACTTAAACCATGCGTAAAAAACGCTGCGTAATAGCCATAGGCCACCGCCGCAAATCACCAGGCGCTTTAAATGTAATGACTGGACTAAGTGAATTTATTTTTAATGAAACATTAGCGCATGACATAAAACAAAAATGCACTGATGTGGAAATAATCATCCTTTATCGTCACACCTACCGAAAATTGCCAGCGGATATAAACGCCAAAGAACCTGACTTTATCATTAGCCTGCATTGCAATGCATTTAATACCGAAGCGAGCGGATCAGAGGTACTTTATTATCATAATTCGCAAAAAGGAAAACATCACGCGGAAATATTGCAACATCATATTGTAATGGCGCTGGGGTTAAAAGATCGGGGGATTAAAGCAAAGCATGTTGAAGATCGTGGCGGCTATCTACTAAAAGAGACAGACGCGACTTGTAATATAGTCGAACCCTTTTTTATAGATAATGATGATGATTTACGCCGTGCAATAGACAACAAACAAGGCCTAGTTGATGCTTATGTTAATGCAATTTCTATTATTGCTAATTTACACCCAACGGAATATTAAAAATGACTGAATCAGCATTAAATAAACAAATTGGCGGCGTTCATTATAAACAATGCAAAATTCAACCTGCAGAATACATAGTGGCTAACGACATGCTATTTTTAGAGGGCTGCATTGTTAAACGCGTCACCCGTCACGATAAGCCAACCGGAAAAGGCGTTGAAGATATAAACAAAGCTATTCACGAGCTTGAGCTGATCAAGGCGCTTAGATATGAGAAATAGATCAAACACTGTTGATTATAGATTTAAAGCAATAAAAAACGCATTAAAAGACGGCCCTATAACATCAAATGAAATAGCAGCTGCAACAGGGATTGAAAGAAAAGATTTAAACTATATCATCAATAACCCAAAATATTACCACCTGTTTACCACTATTAAACGCCGTGGAAAAAGACATGTTTACAAAATAAATACAGATCCAGACGCAACAAATCAGACGTATTTAAAAAATAAAGAAATAGATCTTGATGAACTCAGACTCAATAAACAGCATAGATTATCAACGCTATTTTATACAATAACAACAAACAGAAAAGCTTCTTTTTTACAGACTATGAACATAACAGAAAAAGGCCATAACAGCTGTTTAAAAATCATTCATGCCATAGATAAAAACGTCACACCAATGACAGTATGGGAATTAAGCAAAAGCACGGGTTTAACGCTATCAGCAGTAAATAACGCACTGAGAAGAAAGTCTTTTGGTGAGCTATTTACCAGAAATAAACAGTCTAAAAAACCAGCTGTTTATAGCTTAACAGCACTAGGCCATAGCGAAGCGGTTACACATTCAAAAGCGCCCCCAGTTGTTGATGCAAACAGTATTGACTTAGGGTTGTCAGTATTGTGCAACATAGCGAACCGAGGGCAGACTTTGAGTTTTACTGAGATTGCAGATGTTTGTGAATGCAATCAATCTTACATTCAAGCAACTGCTAATATTGCGCTTAAAAAATTAAGGCGAAATAATGAAATGCGGGGTTATTTGAATGGTTGATTATTTTAGGTGGTTTTATGAA
>Ga0105350_10002796_pt1 | contig 10315 bp, 8 predicted proteins | sample EN1Hudsemesocosm_FD_83506 | JGI IMG/M metagenome (GOLD analysis project Ga0105350, IMG submission 83506) | Methane-oxidizing microbial communities from mesocosms in the Hudson Canyon - EN1E Hudson Canyon | ecosystem: Environmental > Aquatic > Marine > Cold seeps | place: Hudson Canyon...
AAATTCAGAACTTACAATTGAAGTAGCGATTTGACCATAAGCATCAGCGGCAGCAGCACGAGTAACACCGAACATTTCGCCTAAAGTACCTGTTGCATTATCTAATTCAACAGAACGTTGCGCGATAGTAATATCGTTAGCAGCATACTCTTTAGTTAAACGAGCGTTACGAGCATTTTGATTAGCTAATTCTTTTTTAGCCTTATTCAAAAGTGCTTGCTTATCAGCGCGGGCAGATTTGAACTCAGCTTCACGTTTCTTATCAAGCTTACCTTCAGAGATACGATCGTTTTTAACTTGTTTTAACAAGTCATCCAAATCGTTAGCTACGGCTGAAGTTGCTACTGTCATCGAGGCAGCAAGCATTACAAATTTAATAATATTTTTCATTATTGTGCTCCTGCTGCAAATACTGGTAATTTAGTTAAGTTTTTAGGTAATTGATTACGAGCCATTGCAATAGCATCTTTAATCGGTTTTAAATATTCATCGCCTAAAGCTTCCCAGCCACGTGTTTCATTGTTCCAAACCCAAACATTTTTCATGTCTAGTGATTGAGCAACTAAAGATACACGACCCATGTGAACGAAATCTGCAGTGATCGTACGATCACCTAAATCTAATTCACCTTGGTAAGCATCAAAAACTGTACCGTAGTTAGCTTCAATTTCGTAAGCTTCGAGTACTAAACGAAACTGCTCTGAAACTGTTACATCTGAGGTACTCATAATGTCGCGTAAACCTGCTACACGCTCTTTACGGTTTTCGATATTCACAGGAATATCTAACTCAACAAACTTGTCTAAAGTATCAATCATCTTGTACATAAGAGGAACGATACCCTGTTTAGTTTTTTCAATACTGCCGATCTGATCTTCTAATGATTTAATGTTCGCGAGCTGATCATTAACCATTAATTGAATGTGATCATTGTATTGAGATAAAGTTTCAGCTTCATCAACAGTTAAACGATATTCACCTAAAAGCTCAATAGTTTGTTCATAAATGCTATTGATCTTGTTTTGTGATTTTTTAGAAGCTTGAAATGTTTGAGCTTCTGCTTTTTGTAGTTCTGTTAATGCATCTGCAGAAGCGAAGTTGCTTGCTGTTAATGCTAATGCGCCTATTATCGTCGAAGCGATAAGGCTTTTCTTGCTTAATTTGGACATAGTTCCCAACCAATTGCTATTGAATGTGGATAACATGGAGATGTTAACGCAAATTTAATAATCTGCCATTTTTGTTTTTATTTCTCTAGAATAAAACAATCTAATATTCCCAGACGACAGCATGACTGTCAACTAAGCACATCAAAAAGTCGGCAAATTCCAGCAAATCATCTAAATACATCGGTTTTGTTACGCGACTTAACGTCTAATTTCTTGCTCAAAAAAAGAACGCTTTATCGGTTAATTCGAGTAACTAAACTAAGTGTATTATTTGAAAATATATTTGCTCCTATTAGTTTTACTAATTCATTCGTACTAAGTCAAATTTATTTAATAAAATATTAATGATATTTGGACATAAAATGTGAATAAATTGACATAACCTAGAACAAAAAACATGCTACAATGCAGCTACACCACTAATTTAGTTGATTTTTTTTATGCTTAGCGACCCAACATTTAATTTTGAAATTTGGTTAACATTATGTGCCGTTGGTTTTGCTGCTGGGCTCATTGACGCGATAGCTGGAGGTGGTGGAATGCTAACAGTGCCAACTTTACTTACTACAGGTTTACCTCCTCATATTGCGCTAGGCACAAATAAATTAGCAGCCTCTTTTGGTTCTTTGACAGCGTCCATCACTTTTTATCGTAAAAAGTTATTCGATCCGCACTTTTGGCGTTTATCTATTTTATATACTGCCATTGGTGCTATTCTTGGTACGCTTGCTGTTGGCTATTTATCAAGCGAGTTTTTAGAAAAGTCCATTCCTATTATTATAGTCGTAACAGCTATTTATACTTTATTTTCAAAAACGATTGTCTCTGACATACAGGGACTTCCTCCCCTCTCATCACGTTTAAAGAAAATACAAAGTGCTCAAGGTTTTATACTCGGTTTTTACGATGGTGTTGCTGGTCCTGGTACGGGGGCGTTTTGGACGGCATCTTCAAGTGCACTCTACAAAATAAACATTCTACTTAGCTGCGGATTGGCACGTTCAACAAATTTCGTGAGTAATTTTTGTAGTCTTTTAACATTTTTCTACTTCGGATACGTTAACGTTATTATCGGTATTTCAATGGGAGTATTTATTATGTTGGGCGCAGCAGTGGGTGCTCATTGGGCAATTAAGTTTGGTAATCGCTTTATTCGCCCTGTTTTCATCATAGTAGTTATTTCTATGTCAGTGAATTTGGCATATCATGCATGGTTCACTCAGTAATAATGTTTAAAAAGTTGTAACTTATGCAATTGCCACTCGATAGAATCACTGCAGTTTTAGATGATCTAACTGAACAAGCTAAAATTATAGATGCTGAGAACCAACACACAAAATCTCACTATTTACTCAAAGATAAAGACATCTTTTCAGAAGCACTCTTTTCTACGAATAGTGACAGATTACAACCGTATGTAGACGAAGTACGTGGAAAAACAAAAGAATTATCAAGGTTGCTTATCAATGGAAGAAAAGAATTATCTCACAATAGATTACAATCTATAGAGCAACAAATTTCAGCCATACTTAATGCAATAAGATCAAACAAAGGTATACATCAAGAAGCCCAATATCGTTTAACAGCAATTAACGCCCGTCGTTATAAAAAAGCAGCTAAACAACTTTTTAAGTCTAGCCAAGCACTATATCAACAATTGTCTGAACATCATGAGTTTGAAAGAAGGCTGCTTGCAATGCTCCATGAACGAGAATTACTCCGAAAAAGCGCATCGCCAAGCAAAGCTAAGACATTATCCGAGGAAGTTCTTGCTCTTCATCAACGTTTAGGTCGTTGCCGTCAAGCTATTTCGAGAATCGAACGTCAAATTGAAGTTGCCGAAAAACCTAGATAATATCAGTTAAATAACTCGCTTTTTACTTCATCTGGCATTAATCTTATATGAGAACCAAATAAATTTAACTAATTGTAAATTGAAGAGGATTGGAATGAGAATATCTGATGACATTCATAATTATTATGAAAAATTAGTCGTGCAACACTTTGCAGCATTAAAATTAGAAGACAAATACGATGTTGATTTTATTGCTGATTTAACTTGTGTTGTTTTAAATCAATTGCCAACTCGTTATATTAGGCATGAAGTTGACATGTCATTTTATTTACCTGCTTCTGAACGGTTTGAAATGGAAAGTAATGTAAAAGTTGCCATTAGTAAAGCCATCGAGTTTATGAAAGCTCACGAGGCTTAAAACCTATCCTATTATTATAATTATAAAAGTGTTCAAACTATTGAGCACTTTTATAAAAAATTCATATCGCAATCTTAACCCAAACCTTGCAGCATATAGCGTTCCAACTCACAGAGTAAACTTATAACTTTTGTTATTATCTTAGATAAAGAACTAAGTAATCCTTAATATCCCACCTAAAATAACTTAATATTTTTAGATACTTGCATGTATTCATAATCTCTGATTATATTAATAAAAATTTAACAAACGCTCACACTGAGGGAACCATGTTTGCATTTAACCATCCAAAAAAGACACTATTATTATGCGCAGCTCTGTCTTTAGCTGCTTGCCAAAACAACAACGAATCTATGAAAAATAAGGCTCCTGTAATGAATGTTGATAAAACCATCGCATACAACACTCTAGGACAAACTGACGAAGATCATCTCTATCTTGAAGAAGTTCTAGGCGAAAAGGCGTTAAGCGAAGTAAAAAACTGGAATACCCAAACGTTAGAACGCTTAATGGACGATCCTCTATTTACGCAGATGAATAATGAAGTACTGGAAATAGTAAATAGCAAAGATAAAATCCCATACGTTTCATTCAGAGGTGGTGAAGTCCATAATTTTTGGCAAGATGAACAGCATGAAAGAGGTGTGTGGAGAAAATCTAGTTTATCTAGTTACCTATCAGACGCTCCTGTTTGGGAAACTGTTTTAGATTTTGATGCGCTATCCAAAACTGAAAATAAAAATTGGGTTTACAAAGGTAATAATTGTTTATCGCCTGATTATGAGCTTTGTATTGTGAGCTTATCCGATGGCGGTAAAGATGCGGTAGTTAATCGAGAATTTAATACAAAAACCAAGTCCTTCGTACAAGAAGGCTTTGTAACACAAGAAAGTAAAGGGAGTATGGATTGGATCGACAAAAACACAACGATTATCGGGGTTGATTTTGGGCAAAACACCATGACTGACTCTGGTTACCCTATGGTATCAAAAGTTTGGAAAAGAGGTACTCCATTATCGAGTGCTGTTGAAATAGATCGAGGCGAACAAGCCGATGTTGGATATTGGGGTGGCGTTACAGAATTAAGTGATGGTCGTCGTGAAATTATGACTACGCGTGCTATTACATTTTATAATACAGAATATTATTGGTTCCCACGTAATAACGATGGGAGTATTAGAGAAAAAATAAAACTGCCTGTGCCAGAAAAATCAAGTCTCAGTGGTGAATTTAAAGGGCAAATGTTACTTAAATTAAATGAAAATTGGCGTGGATTTAATTTAGGTGATTTAGTCAGTTTTAACATTGCTAACTTTATGAAAGATGGCAAAATTGACCATGTGAATCTTGTTTTTAGCCCTGATGAAAAATCTTCAATTGGTAACTTTGGTATAACTAAATCTAAAATACTCATGAGTATTTATCGTGATGTGACTGGTTCTGCTTATGAATTTGATTGGGATGGCCATATTTGGGTATCTAAAAAATTAGCATTCCCGTCTAATGGTTCAGTCTCTATAGGAAGTACTAATAATAAGGAAGAAGTCGCCTTTATTTCAGCAGAGAGTTTCCTTAATCCTGACACTTTATATACCTACAACACAGCTACAGGTGAAAAAGCTAAAGCAAAATCTTTACCTAGCTGGTTTGATGCAGATAATATGGTGAGCGAACAATTTTTTGTTACATCAACTGACGGTACTCAAGTTCCCTATTTTGTAGTTCGTGGTAAAAACACAAAAATGAATGGCAAAAACCCTACCCTACTTTATGGCTATGGTGGATTTGAAGTTTCATTGAACCCAAGTTATTCAGCAACACGAGGAAAGTTGTGGTTAGAAAGAGGTGGTGTCTATGTTCTAGCTAATATTCGTGGTGGAGGAGAGTACGGGCCTAAATGGCATCAAGCAGGATTAAAAACGCAAAGACAACGTATTTATGATGATTTTATAGCTGTCGCTGAAGACTTAGTCGCTAAAAGTATTACATCCCCTAAACATTTAGGAATTGAAGGAGGATCTAATGGTGGATTGCTAATGGGTGTTATGTTTACTCAAAGACCAGACTTATTCAATGCTGTTATATGTGCTGTTCCCTTGCTCGATATGATGCGTTACCATACTCTGTTAGCTGGTGCATCATGGATGGGCGAATATGGTAACCCTGAAAATGACATTGAAGGAAAGTTCTTGCGCAGTATTTCTCCTTATCACAATATTGATCCTGACGTAGAGTATCCTGAAGTTTTCTTTATAACGTCTACTAAAGATGACAGGGTTCATCCCGGACATGCACGAAAAGTAGCTAAGCGAATGGAAGATCAAGGACATAAGTTTTTATATTATGAAAACATCGATGGTGGACATTCAGCAGCAGCTAATCTCAAAGAAACAGCGAAACGTATCGCCCTACAGCATACTTATTTGATGCAGAAACTTTCAAGTAACTAATACTTATTAATAGAGAAGCCGTTTTAAGTGGCCATCATAATAAACTGTGGCCACTTAATTCATATATATAAATTTTAATATTTTAGAAATGGATGAAGCGACTTACTATTATTTCTTGTAATAATCACAACGGGCATAGTTAAATAAAAATACTTTGGGACTCTTATTTTTACTCATTATAAGTTTTATATTATTCTTTTAGATGTGCCACACTATTGACTATTAATATAAATAATTCATATAACAATAATAATTAAGGAAATTAAATGATTAAATCAATTTTTAAATGGATCGGCCTATCCTTACTGGCCGTAATAATACTAGGTGGCTCATTCGCTTCACACGAATGGTATGCCGACAAACCATTTATGCTACGAGCATTTATGGATAGAACGATGCTAAAACAAGCATTTGAAAGTCCAGAGACTCTAACGTCATTAGGTTTTTTAGAATCTGTAGGCATTACTGGCCATAACGCTGAGCTCGATGATGACCGCCCAGAAAAAACTGATGCACTTTTTGCCCAAATGAAAACCATAAAACAAACACTACAATCTTATAAGGATAGTGATTTAGACGAATCAGAGTTGTTATCAAAAGAAATAGCTATGTATTTATTAGATGTTGTTTCAGCCTCTGAACCATACCGTTATCATAACTACCCAGTGAACCAGTTATTTGGTATTCAAAATGGTTACCCTAGTTTTATGGATGCCCAACATCAGGTAAATTCTGTTGAAGATGCAGAAAATTATATTTCTCGCCTTCACAAAGTAAAAGTTAAATTTGAGCAAAACCTTGAAGGTTTAAAATTACGTGAGCAAAAGGGAATTATTCCTCCACGTTTTGTAATCGATCGTGTACTTGAAGAAATGAAAGAGTTTGTAAGCAAACCTGTTGAAGAAAACATACTTTATTCTTCATTGCAAAAAAAGTTAACTGACGCTGAAGGTATTTCTACCGATGACCAAACCAGACTATTAAGTTTAGCTAAAGAAGAAATTATTTCATCAGTGCATCCAGCTTATCAATTATTCATCAATTACTTTGAGAGAGTTGCTGATAAAGCCACAAATGATGACGGTATTTGGAAATTACCAGATGGCGATATAGTTTATGCACAAGCGCTCAAGTTTTTCACGACGACAGATTACAGTGCTGACTATATTCATGATATTGGGCTAAAGGAAGTTGATCGTATTCAGTTAGAAATAATGGCTATTTTGCAAAACGAAAACTATGACGTAAGCCAAGGATTCACATCAGCAATTGAAAGCCTAGCCGCTGAAGAGAAGTTCTATTATCCTGATACAAAAGAAGGTCGCGACCAAATCCTAATCGATTATCAAACCATACTTGATGAGATAAATGTTGGCTTAGACTCAGCTTTTCGTATTCGCCCTAAAGCAAGTATGAAGGTACGTCGAATACCTGAGTTTAAGGAAAAAACAGCACCGGGAGCTTATTATCAGCAACCATCAATTGATGGCAGTAGAGCGGGTATGTTTTTTGCCAACTTATACGATATTAAAGCAACACCTAAATATAGTATGAGAACTCTTGCTTATCATGAAGGTATTCCTGGCCACCATTTTCAAATTGCCATTGCAATGGAATTAGAAGGAATGCCTCTGTTTCGCAGAATGTCTCCTTTTACTGCTTATACAGAAGGTTGGGCATTATATACAGAACGTTTAGCTTGGGATTTAGGCTTTCAAGATGACCCTTTTGATAACATCGGTAGATTACAAGCAGAGTTATTTCGTGCAGTTCGTTTAGTTGTTGATACTGGTATTCATCATAAACGCTGGACTCGACAAGAAGCGATTGATTATATGGTAGCCAATACAGGTATGGCTCAAAGTGATGTTGTTTCAGAAATAGAACGTTATATCGTTATGCCAGGACAAGCTACATCTTATAAAGTAGGTATGATGAAAATTTTAGAGTTGCGTGACAAAGCTAAATCTAGCTTAGGTGATAAATTTGATTTAAGAGATTTTCACGACGTAATTTTGAAAAATGGCGCGGTTCCTTTAGACATATTAACTCGTTTAGTTGACCAATATATTGCTGATAAAAATATGTAAATAAAACACAAATGAATAAAAAACGGACTGATGCCAATCATACTCCGTTTTTTATTCAACTTACCCCATAAAAAAATAAACATAACAACTACATCGAGTTAACCCACAGTTTTTTTCTATAATTTTTCTATTTTTGTACATCCTAGTTTTTTAATAAGACTTTAAATCGTCTACTGCTCATTATTGACGCCTTTACAAAAGGAAGCTCAAATGAAATTAAATAAACTCTTACTCACACTTTGTTTCACAACCACTAGCTATCAGCTTTATGCTGAAGAACCCATAAAACCCATAGAGCCTATTATGGTTATGATACCTGCAGGCAGTTTTGCTATGGGAGACATCAGCGAGAAAGACAGTCAACCTATTCATAATGTAAAAATTTCAGCGTTTAGTTTAGGGAAGTATGAAATTACGGTAAAAGAATTTCGGCAATTTGTAGAAGCAACTGAATATGAAATGCCATCACAGTGTATTCACCAACTTAATGGTTGGTTTAATTATGGCGCAACTGCAGGCAGCTGGGACAATAATTCATTAACAACAAGTGATTTTCAGCCGGTAAATTGTATCGGTTGGAAAGCGGCCAACGCCTACACGCTTTGGCTTGCACAAGAAACAGGAAAACCCTATCGATTACCGAGCGAATCAGAATGGGAATACGCAGCAAAAGCAGGTACACAAACCAAATTTTATTTTGGTGACGATCCAGAACAAACCATGGTATGTGATTATGAAAATACAGCAGATTTAACCGGCGAAAATATATTACAGCGCGATACTAACACCAGTTATGTGAATTTTTTTAATGGGAAGTCTAATTGTGTTGATCACTCAGCTTACTCAAGTATTGTCGGTATGTATAAAGCGAATTCATTTGGTTTACATGACATGGTAAGTAATGTCGTTGAGTTTATTGCCGATTGCTATCAAAATAGCTATAAGAATGCACTTAATAATGGTGAAGCACTTATTGACGACGTATGTGAATTCCGCGTAAGTAGAGGAGGAAGTTGGCATTGGAATACCTTTTCAACTAGCCAAAGAGGGGTAATGGGCGAAGAATTTGTCGGCGGCGTAGAAGGTTTTCGAGTAGCGCTTGATGGTAAAGCCTCTTCAATATCAAGTAATACAGAATCATTCTCAAAAGAATTAAAAATAGCCCAAATAAATGAACAAAAAAGACGTGATGCTGTACTTCCTTATCCAGACAAAGTCACTAACTTAACATTAAATCAAGCAAATGGTTTAGCGATATTAACGTGGGATAAAAGTCTACAAGAAGGGATTGAAAGTTATCGTATTTATCGAAATGCAGGTATTGGTGGTTCTTTTAAACTAATGGCATCTAATTTAGTAGAAACAACGTTTAAAGATGCAAATGTTGAGGGCCTTAGATATGAATATACTGTTGTAGCAGTTAGACAACATCAACAAAGTGATTATAGTGATTTGGTCACGACGAAAGCACCAGTAGGTATAGTACCAGGAAGAATAGAAGCTGAGGGCGCCGTTAAAATAAATGGAACAAGCGTAACGAGAACTTCTGATATTGATGGTAAATATAACCTAACTGGATTTGGTGGAATATCAGAAACCGCAGAAATAACTTATGAAATAGAAGTACAAAAATCAGGGAAATATACCCTTAGTTACCGTGTTGCCTCTCCGAGAGATACAAAAGGCTTTAGGGTTTTGATTGATGATAAAGAAGTACTCATCGAAAAAGTTATTAAAACAGGAGGTTACAATGAATGGGAAACTCAACAAGGTGGAACGTTCAATCTTAAAAAAGGAAAGTTCTCGTTAGTCATAAAGTCACTTGATAAGAATTGGAAATTAAACTGGTTAGAGTTAACAGAGATTTAGATATTTGACAGTTAACTAGTCCCCCCCCCCTTTAACTGAATTGGCGTATAAGATTTGCGTCCTTCAGTTATATTTTTCTCCTCGATAACTTTCGAATCCACGAAAATATTTACAGTTATCAAGGCATCACTGGCAAGTATCCATCGATAAAGTGCAGTAAAGTATTTATTGAAAGTAGTCATTGTATTGATTGCTAAAATTGAAGACTTTAGCTCAATAGTTATTTCTCGGGTGATAAATCCTTTAGGTAAGAACTTTAAAGAGCTTTTAATACGAATATATTCCCTAGCGCACTACCTATTACCATTTTCAGTTAAAGAGGCTGTAATTAACTTAGAAGTGCATGGAAGTGTCGCAATAGTGTCTTTAATCGTTAGCTTAGTATTTGAGATCCTAATAGGTGTGACGTGGTTTAATTGATTCGACTACCCCAGTTAAGGAATAATGAACTTAACCGGAGAATGAAAATGACAACACGTAAAAGATATTCCAAAGAATTTAAACTTGATGCGATCTCTTTAGTC
>Ga0105350_10002802_pt1 | contig 10311 bp, 7 predicted proteins | sample EN1Hudsemesocosm_FD_83506 | JGI IMG/M metagenome (GOLD analysis project Ga0105350, IMG submission 83506) | Methane-oxidizing microbial communities from mesocosms in the Hudson Canyon - EN1E Hudson Canyon | ecosystem: Environmental > Aquatic > Marine > Cold seeps | place: Hudson Canyon...
AATTTCCCCTCTCATTATATGAGCAAGGGCTTACTATTAGCGGGAAGTGCTGCTGGTTTTGCCGCTATGTTTAGCGCACCTTTAGCCGGTATTATGTTTGCCATTGAAGAAATGGGACGAACCCTGGAAGAACGAGTCAGCAGCCTAGTTTTAACCGCTATTATCTTTTCCGGTGTGACTGCCTATTCAATTTTACATCACAACGTTTTTTTTACTGATAATGCCCTAGCTTTCCCTTGGGGCGAAAGCTGGTTAGCCATTCCCTTATGTGGTGTCGTTGGCGGCCTGTTAGGTGGGATTTTTAGCCGCATCATTGTCAGTGGCAACCATTTGTTAAAAAAATTACAATTCTCTATCGTTTTAGTTGCTTTCGTTTGCGGAGGAATCATTGCTTTACTGGGTTTTTTATCCCATGGAGACAGTTTTGGTACCGGCTATCAATTAGCAAAAAGCATCATCTACAGCGATGCTCCCATCGACCCAATGTTACCCGTGTATAAAATGCTCGCGACCTGCGCGACTTTTTTTAGCGGCATTCCTAGTGGTATCTTCGTTCCAGCCATTGCAACAGGAGCAGGCTTTGGCGCAAACCTAGCGCACTGGTTTCCTATCGCGCCAACGTCAGTCATGATTTTACTCACTATTACAGCCTATTTTTCCGGAATGCTACAATCGCCACTCACTTCATTTTCCATCGTATTAGAAATAACCCATAGCCACGAAATTTCTATCCCTATAATGGCGGCAGCGTTTATTGCTTCAGGGGTATCAAAATTAATTAATCCACAGCCATTATATAGAGCCTTATGTGATGCCTATCAACAATATCCAGTACAACCACTAGACTATGACCAGCAGCAAAACAAATAAATACCTAACACTTTCTTTGCTGAGTTTAATCATCATTAGCATTGCACTCTATGGACTGTTAGCTAATACATTTCCAACACCTGCGCCCAACACCCATTTTAAAACCATTACTAATAAACAAGTATCACTCAAACAACTGCAAGGAAAAGTTGTATTAGTGACCTTCTGGGCGAGTAATTGCCCAAGTTGCTTACAGGAAATCCCACACTTAATCAGCCTATATAACAATTATCATCAACGCGGGCTAGAATTATTTGCCATTGCCATGCGCTACGACCGACCTAATTATGTCGTTAACACCAGTAAATCCTATCAAATACCTTATGATATAGTACTAGATTTACGTGGACAGTTAGCCACAGCCTTTGGTGATGTAAGCCTGACACCGACGACTTTACTCATTAATCCAAACGGCGAAGTGATCTATCAAAATACCGGTATTTTCGACTTACAGGCCATGCAAACTCTCATTGAATCTTTATTACCCATACAAGGAAGCAAATAATGCTCTGGTTAAAAGCGCTACATCTTATTTTTATGGTTACTTGGTTTGCGGGCTTATTCTATCTACCGCGCTTATACGTTTATCATGCCATGAGTGATGATGAAATCAGCAACGACCGTTTTAAAGTGATGGAGCGGAAATTATTCTACGGCATCATGACACCCGGTATGATTATCACTTTTATCTTTGGTATCTGGATGCTGGTTGATTATGCTTGGGGCATGTACAGCTCAATGGGCTGGCTACATGCAAAATTAGCCGTATTAGCCCTTGCAATGGTTTACCATTATTATTGCTATCGCTATTTATTAGATTTTAAATTTGATCTCAATCAACGCAGCCATGTATTTTATCGCTGGTTTAATGAAGTGCCGGTGTTATTTCTAGTGATTATTATTATTTTGGCGGTAGTTAAGCCTTTTTAAGGTATTTTATTATGGTCTGTAGGGCGGACTTTAGTCCGCCTTTTAGGAAAGGAGTGGCACGTTTTAACTATTTCACTCCAACAAAACTTATCCCTCATCATACCCCTAATCACTTTTTCATGACTACGCGCGACATGCAGGCTAAAGTCCGCCCTACCTAAAGACACCTACCACCTAGCACCCTGCTCAACTATTTCACCCATTTTCTTACCCGGCTTAACTTGCCCCTGATAAGTCAACACCGAACCAATAGCAAAGCCCTCCTTTGGGTCATGCAACTTAGTATTTTGCTCCAAAATCCACATATGCCCATCACGAGAATCAATAACAAATACTTTAGGTGTCAAGCTTCCCGACTGACCTGACTGGCCACCTTCATGTAGCACCACCGCCCTATATCGCCCGTCATCATCAGCGAACGCAGGCTGTACTAATAGCAATGCTGATAAAACCAACAGAAATAGTTTACACGCAATACCATACGGCCTATATTTTGCAATCATAGCTAAAAATCTCATTAGTAAAAACGAAAATTAATATTGCATACGGGTATATGCCTTGATTAACATAACGATGAAACGTCGAATACGGCCATTCATTCAACCGTACTTACCAAGCCGTGTTTAACCGGATTGTAATGAATATAATCCATATGTCGTTGGTAATCGTTATTATCTTGAATTTGATATTCCCAAAAGCGCCTTTGCCAAAAGGCTCCCTCCCGATGCTTTTGCTTCGAAGCTTTGGTGGGCAGAAAAGATTGCCCACCCTACAGAGCTCATAAAAAACTACCTAACCCTGGACAGGATTAGGTGGTTTTTGGTTGATAGTTTATATATTTGTCGCAATTCTAGGATGGGCAGTTTTTTTGCCCACCATATTATGCGCCAGCACCATTATCATTTATTTCGGTGGGCAAAAATCCTACCCATCCTGCCTCGCCTAATGATTAATACTTTTTGTTGGTAAATTTTTAAAAAGTCCAGCATCTCTATTAAAATTAAAACTTCTTGCGATCCCAGTTTCAACTACTTGAACACATCCAGTAATACAAGGGATAATACGCCCCCCGTCAACCTCAAATACTTTCCAGTATTGTCCTAGCTCACTAGGCACATAAAATGTACGCTGACTACCATTGAAGTTTAATTCTACTTTGGCACTAGAGTTTGGAAGAAGACTATCTTCTCCACCATCAAAATTGTGTACATAATAAGTATAAACACTCTCTTGACTAACATTAGTAATAGTCATTGTTTCTGGCCCAAAACCATCAACATCATCAATATCAAGACTTGCATCTACAGCGAATTCATCATCGAAATAAACATGATAATCTTGAACAGCATTAGTTTTTCTCACTAAATGACTATCTAAATCACCAGGTGTTGCCCCCCAACTTAATACGACGCTTATTTGACCATCAGCCAAAACTGTATTTGGCACGATATTTATTACACATTGTGTCGTTTCATCCGCCAATACAGTACATTGCGCTTGGCCTGCATTATATCCTTCTTTAGCGATACTAACGGTATAATCACCTTTAGCTTGAGTTGTAACGTACCCAGTACCTACATCAACACTACTATCCACCTCATTTTGTGTGCTATTTAGCACCGAAACATTAAAGCTATTAAGTTCTGCACCACTTGTTCCATCAATTACACGAATAGCTAAACTACCTTCTTGATATCTGCCATCTGTCAGTGTAATTTTAGGGAAATGTAATGTTGACTCCTCCAATGTCGAGAATGTAGTTAAAAATTTACTTGCCGACGCTCGAACAAATGCACCTACTCTGGCTACTGTATCTCCTTCAGGATATGCAATGACTGTATAGTTAGTATCTGGGGTATATGCCACATCTAGCTCATACGTTCCATCTTCCTTTAGGACAGTTCTTTCATTGGTAGAAAAAATATTTGCAATACTTCCTGTATAAACTTCTATGGTTACAGGAAATGGTACAGCTGGTATATCGCTATTTAAACTACGACTATCTATTTGTTGAATGGAGCCAATAAAACCGACATCTCCTGAAACTTTGATTTTTACTGGTGGATTAATTGCTCCTGCTGGGTGAGCTTCAGCAAATGTTTTAAAATAAAGCCATGTTGGGTTTTTACAACCTATAGCAGTTTCACAATCTTGCAGTCCTACTTCTGATAACAGAGAAATCCCAAGGTCGCTATGATGAACTTTTCTGTATTGCCCCGTCCTATGGTTAACACCATAAATATACTTATCATATAAATTGGTAGTTTTATAAGAAAAAAGTCCTCCCGTCAAAGCGTAACCCAGTAATTCATTTTCTTCTAAATAAACTGCATTTTCACTGCTATTTTTAATAATATTGAAATCATAATACCCGTCAAAATCCCTTCCTGAAGTAGAATAATTCTCCCCAAAACTTCTATCAAACTCTTCCAGTAATCTATCATAGACACCTCTGTTAAAGTCAGTTTCATCCTCTGTCAATTTAAAATGAAGTACATGCTCTTCAATATTAACATTAGATCCTACAGCATCTTGATAAACACCAAACCCACTTAAAGGCGTAACTCGTTGACCTTTATCAGAAATTAAGTGATCACCGCTAACATTACCAAGACGAGGTGTAAAATTATACCTTAATTTCCCCTGACTATTTCCTTGATCCTTAAGATCTACCCCGTTAGGAACTAACCCAATTAAAACCTGTGTTGGAACAGAAGGATAATTATTAATTGATGAAGCCAATTTATAAACTATAGACCCTTGCTGTTTATAAGTACCAAAATTTTTAAAAGCATTATTGTTATTAAGATAAGAAACATTATCCCCGGCTTGATAGCAAGTTATTGCTCTACACCCCTCAATAAAGCTTCCTACCCCATCTTGTCCTCTAGGGAATATTTTATCAGCACCTACCGTAGTGTTAATAACTCTACCATCTACCACTGCCTTTAAAGTTCCATTCACTAAAGTAGTACTATCAAAAACGCCACTATGTGGAGAGCCAACGGTAGTCAGTGTTGCTATATAATTCTCGGAAAATTCTTTACTATTATCCAATAACTGAATCATTGTTCGTGATAAAACTCCCCCAAAAGAATGCGCCACAATATGCACTTTTTTTCCGGTTTTATCCCCTATCATAGTTACCGCTCTTTTTAATTCAGAAGCAACATCTTGAAATCGTGCATTAGTTCTCCACTCAAACTCAAATGGTTCATATTTATTTGTACTATTTAAAACTTTAGCAAAATTTCCAAAATAAACGGCGCCATCCATTGAGCCAAGCCTGCCTGTACTATTGAATCCGTGAACTAATAATACTGGCTCTTTATCAGTATTTAATAATGATGCACCAGAAGTACTTTTTAAACTCCACAATCTACTAGAGCACATTAATGTACCTGTTCCATTGCTTATCCTAAGAACGCCTCCATTTGCTGTTCCTGTATAAGTCCCCATATTATATCTTGCTACATTACCTACCCATACATGATCAAATAAAAAACCATTTATAGTCAAATTATCATTAAATTGTGACTGAGAAGAAGGAAATCTCTCTGAGTCAAGACAAATCCCTCTTAGCATTTCTGACATATTCGGCGCATAAAATACTGTGCTTCTTAGACTTCGACTTTCCGTCTCATTCACACCCTCTCCATTAAAATAATTTTTTTTCAAAATTACATCTTCTGGCAAAGATAAATTTAATCCCGTTTCTTCCATGTCCGTAAGCTCAGGCTCAGCTTTATAATCAATAACTATTGTGCCAAGGTTATTTAACCCTGCAATTAATTTAAAGTGATGCTCACCTTCTAAAACATTAGCATTAAAATTTATAGAAATATCTTTCCACTCATTAAATAAAGTTCCACCTGCAATACCTAAGTTACCCTCAACTAAAATAACCTTTTCCATTAATAAAATATCAATAGAGACTTTTCGTCCCTCAATGACACCATCTTTACTAATATTTAAATCAATGGATTTTGTCTGTAAAGACTCCTCAGTCTCTGATGGAGCAATAACTAAAGCATTTTTATCTATGGTTACCCAAGCAGGAACTTCACCATCAAAAGATAAGGTTATATTCTCATCAGAAACTGAACTATTTGTCTCCCCACCAATAAAGACTCTTTTTGTATCTCCAGGAAATACAAAAACTCTGTTTTCAGTATATGCTCTCAATAAGCCGCCATGAGCCATACCAAACACAGCCATTTTATCTCGTTCCAATTGACTGTCATTTAAATCAGCAACCATCCCGCGTAACCAATCATCAAGACCATCACTTTGAACCACACTCCGAAGTTCCACCATATTAATCAAAGACGGCTCAGCTTTAAACCAATCAGATTTTTCAAGCATACCCATATCAGACAGCTTTTGAAGAGCAACATCTCGCTTTTCTATTGAAGTATCACTACCGTCCATAGCCATCTGAGCCACAAGCGTCGTTATTAATGTGACATTAGCTTGTCCTAAATCTTCACCTGAGCTATAAATAGAACGTAGCGTGCCACTAAAGTCTTGACCATTCATAACTCCACCAGTCGCCTCAAGCATAAAGCCACTGATTAACTTATTTGCATCAACGTCTAAACTATAGCTACCATTACTGTCCGTCAAAGTTGAGCCAAGTTCAATATTGTTTAAAGTTAAGATTTTAACAGTTGCCCCTACAACCGGATCATCTGTTACGGTTCCTGAAACAGTACGTAAAACCAAATTACTTCCAGCTGTACTTCCTCCTTCGTCCGTACCACCGCCACAACCAACAATGATTAAAGCAATTAACATTGCCAATACAAAACTATAGTTTTTCATTACCCGCCCCTTTAATTTCATTACTAATAATTTCAAATCTGACTATACTCATGTTCATATCAGCTATTTTATTGGTTCTGCCAAAGCAAGTTTAAAAACGCCCACTTATCAATGACTATAAATTTTTTCATAGCGTAACATACGCCCTGTCAACTTTAGTTGACAACTTGAGCTACAGCCCGCATTATTAATCAAAAAATACCTTGTATAACCCACGCCCTGTTTTGCATGACTATGGCTAAAATTTATTTAATACAGTCCTTATATGAACAGGCTTTCCTATGAAAACTAACGACTTTGAGCAATATGTAAGGCAGCGCTGCCATCAATTAGGTGTCTCGCTTTCTTTTATTGCTAAGCAGAGCGGTATGAGCCGGCATAATTTATATAAATTACTCGCGGGCAATGCTGAAAATGCACGCATTTCAACCGTAGTTAAACTCGCTCATGCTCTACAAACTCACCCTATGGTATTAATACGCCATATGTTTGAGCAAACTGATTTCCCTCTCTATACCAACTGCCTACCGCTAGAACCCTATGATGCAAGTGGTTTTATTAGAGATGTTACGATTCCTGATAATACAATAGTTAAAGCTGGGCAGCGCTTTATTAAGACTTGGGAAGTGCAAAACACGGGGCAGATCCAGTGGTCAAATAGATTTCTGTGTTGTGTCGATGAACATATTGAGTTAACCAGTTATAGTCCTGATTTTCGGCCACCGATGGCACAGCGTTGCCTTATTCCAACAGAAGACAAAGTTGCTATTACTGATTCAGCGCCCGGTGAAAGTCGGAAAATTAGTGTTGAATTCACCGCCCCTCAGCTACCAGGTAGCTGTATCTCCTACTGGAAGATGTCAGATCAGGAAGGTAATCTGTTTTTCCCTGCGATTGAGGGCTTGTCTTGTCTGGTACAGGTTCTTTATATCTAGCTATAGCACTATTTATTGATTTCTGACAAAGGGCATAGGATCTAATCGCTTTCTCCAGAGGAAGAAGGCTGAATGATGAGGAAAATTAATAAAACTTTTATTTTATTCTCCTCGCCAGCATCATAAGTATCCACACAAGTTTAAAAGCCTTTGCAGGAGAGGTAGCTAAGCGAAATTTTAAAGATTATTGACACTACAAAGATAAAGACCTCTCCTATCCTCGGCATGACGGCTACGAGGCAAACCCTATCTAAACCAGTTAAATACCGAAACCACCTTTACCTAACTAACCCTCGATGACTAGACTTCTCTACCTAGGCTTATTCTTCGGCAGCTACTTGTCTGCCGAAGAATTAACTACACGCGAATTAACGCCCATCGTGGTTGAATCTAGTCAAAATGCTAACTATTATTTAACGCCAGATTCTTCAACAGCGACACGATCAAGCAGTGATTCTTTAGGCGTACCTTATTCAGTCTCAGTGGTTAGCCAAGCGTTATTACAAGACAGCAATTTTAATCGCTTAGAAGATAGCGCTATGTTTGTTAGTGGCGTAGAACAAAGCTCTAATAATTCAGGGTTTGATACTGACTTAGTCATTCGTGGCTTTTCTACTCAAGGCGCTACTTTTTTAAATGGAGTGATGGATAATCAACGCTTTCAGGTACGCGACAAGGCTTTAATCGAACGTATTGAAATTTTAAAAGGCCATTCTTCAGTTTTATATGGATCAGGTTCGCCCGGTGGTTCGGTTAATTATATTAGTAAAAAACCACTCGCTGAAAGCACACACCAGCTTAGTTTTGAAGTCGGTAATTATGATTTTTATCGCTTAGTTGCTGATAGTACTGGCCCTATCAATGGCAATAAGGGTTTACTCTATCGAGTGATTGTTGTCGGTCAATTAGCTGATGATTTTCGTGATAATATCTCTAATGATCGAGCGACCATTGCACCCTCGTTAACTTGGCATTATGCTGATTCGGGTGTGTTTAATATTGAGTTTGAATACAGCTATGAAAATCAGCCGTTTCGCTTTGATAATGTTTATACGCAAGGGCAATTTGTTTTTGATCAATCTTATGTCGATCCTCGCGCGCAATCTGATCGTGAACATTTTCGAGTTAGCAGCTCGTTAATCCAACAGCTTAATGATCATTGGTCAGTGCAACTCTCGACTAATTATTTCCATACGCAGCGTCATGACGTATTGTTTGGCTTTTTCACTTTTGTTGATGACAACACATTGAGCGGTTATTACCGTGATATTCATGATAAGTATGATCAATTCAATTTACGTGCTGAAGTGCATGGCGCATTTTCTTTATTAAACACTCAGCACCAATTAATTGTTGGTTTTGAGCGCAATGATTCCGATGCGCGATTAACGAGTGAACGTAATATCGGCGGCTTTACTTTAGATATTTATCAGCCAGATTTTAACCACGCTATTCCAGCGACTACGCCCTTAGATCGAGACACAGATATTACCGAATACGGTTATTATGTGCATGACCAAGTCGATTTATCGGAAATATGGCATATTTTTGCAGGTCTGCGTTACAGTCAGTTTACTGCTGAACGCGTGCAAAATGAGCAACCTACGCAATTAACAGATAATGATGCGCTCAGCTATAACGCAGGTCTATCCTTTACTCCTTTTAATTTCCTAAGCACTTATTTTGGCTATAGTGAGTCGTTCCAACCAAATTATGGCATGAGTAAAACGCAAGAATATTTACCAGCGAAACGCGGGCAACTCTACGAACTTGGCTTGAAAGCTCATTTCTTTGAACATAAGTTCGAAGTTTCTAGTGCAATTTACCATATTGCACAGAATAATTTAACCACGCGCGATCCTACCGATCGTGATTATTTAATTACCAATGGCGAGATAACTAGCGAAGGTTTTGAAATGCAATTATCTGGCCAAATTGCCGAGCAATTTTCTATCAGTGCAAATTACAGCTTAATTGATGCTCGCTTCTCCAAACACGCCAGCTATCAAGGTAATAAAATGCGCAACACACCGACTCATAGCGGTGCATTGTGGGGTAAGTATCAACTGGAGCAATTATTTGCTAATGACAAACTAGCGTTTGGTGGGGGCATGGTTTTCGTTGGTAAACGTCAAGGTGATGATGCTAATAGCTTTACCCTACCTGGCTACATTCACGCTGATTTGTTTGCCCGTTATCAAATTGAATGGTTCAGCTTGCAAGTTAATGTCGAGAATTTATTGGATAAGCACTACGCCAGCTCAGCTATTTACGATGATACCGTGGTACAAGGTAATCGACGTTTGGTGCGGGCTTTGCTTAGCCTACAGCTATAATCGCAGGGCGGAATAGCACAGCGTTTTCCACCTTAAATAATCACACACACTTCACCTGTAAACTAATGCCGGAAAACGCTATCGCTATTCCAACCTACCAATACAGGATAAGACTTAATATTTAACTTGGCATATAGCTTGAATCAATGCAGCGCCTGCTGAAAAATTATCTGCTGGCTTAGCTACATTAAAGAAACCTTCAATGTCCGCTTCATTCGCCTTTCTGGCATCGTATACAAAAACACCAATTTCATCTTCAGGCTTTAAAAATCCAGTTTCACCAAATTCGGTATAACGCGTCGCACCTAAGGAAATAATAATTTGTTTGGGCTGTTTGAGCTGGGCTAAATAATGCTGCAAATGCTCTAAAGGGCCGAAATCATTTTGACTATTAAAAGTTTTGATAATCCAGTTTA
>Ga0105350_10002807_pt1 | contig 10298 bp, 8 predicted proteins | sample EN1Hudsemesocosm_FD_83506 | JGI IMG/M metagenome (GOLD analysis project Ga0105350, IMG submission 83506) | Methane-oxidizing microbial communities from mesocosms in the Hudson Canyon - EN1E Hudson Canyon | ecosystem: Environmental > Aquatic > Marine > Cold seeps | place: Hudson Canyon...
ATACAAGGTATTGTACAATTTCGGTTCAGTGAAAGAATTTACGCACGAAACTAACACCTATTGACGTCGAATCACAGCAGTATTTAGATACTAAAAAGTCAATCATGAGACGGAAAACATTCTCTTAAAGTATCATTTCGATACTTGTTACCCTCAAAATATAAAACACAAATCACGTTGTCTTTGACCTATGAAACCGTCAAAAAGACCGTCGAAGAATCATCATATAGATCTACTCGAAGTTTAAAAAAATACCGATTGAGTCAAACAAGTAATCTTTTTAATACCCCATTTGAAGGAGGACAACGTTGGTAAAGGAAACATACACTGCGTGCTATCATTGCAAAATAACAAGGAAAATACCATGCGTTTACGAGTTTCAATCCCTCGATGTGGCACGCTATTGTTGCCGTTAATATTAACAGGATGTTTTCTAGCTAAAGACAAAATTGTCGACATCCCAAATGCAGAAAACATCTTAATCTCAAGCGATCAAAGGCTGATCGTAAGTGGTGGAGAGAATATTTATCAAATAGAAAAAGAGGGGGATGACTATCAGGCAATAGAGTTATTTGATGGTCTTAATAAGTTTAGTTTTTGGAACGTGCCTAAACACGGTTGTCAATTCAACGGCATCGCACAGTACCAGAACTTTTTACTCGCCACGTGTGTTAGCCAGCATTTTCTCATATTTACAAATAATCACTTACTCTACGCTGACCTGAATGATGCAGAGCTAAAGTTTGAGATGATCACCGACTATAACAACAGCCGCGAGATATTTGACCAGCTTGCCATTCCAAATGGCATGGCTTTCGCACCCGACGGTGCGCTATTAGTCGCAGACCAGAATTTTTTTGCTGACTCGGGCATTGCACGCGTCGAATTGGATTATAGTAGCGGCAAACCGGTTATCAATTCAGTAGAACCTGACTGGGTTTCACCAGACAATTTTGATATCCATTCAGTAAATGGCATAAGGGCTGAAGGTGATTATTTCTATTTCTCAGACCAGAATATGGTAAAACGAGGTCGATTCGATAGCACCGGTCAGGTTCAAGAAGTTATTACCATGTGGGAAAATGCGCTCTCCTACCCGCTAAGTTTACTCGATGACATCATGCCTTATTGTGGTGGTGTTGCGATGACCGATTTTATCACTGGGCAATTACACTACGTCGCCAGCTATACTGATGAACACGACGTCGAACATTTTCCAACCTTATACTCAACGCTTCCATTTGCTTATGCAAATCCTAGCTCACTCGCGTATGGATCTTTGCCAGAGTTAAACATCAATACCGATCAACTATTAGTAACTGAAAAAGGCAACTTACTTGAGGGGGCTAGCAATTACGGTAATAGGCTTATTTCTTCTCCTATTAGCCTTGACCTAGACGACCCAAGTGTAGATATGTGCGACGTTATTAAAGATCAAGCTCGCGAAGCGGTTGAAGGTTAGCAATTAAGAGCTTAGTGGTTCAAAAATGAGGGCTAAGAGCAACACCACTTAACTCTCATTTTTTACAATTTGAATTACCACCAAGGATAAAACTCGGGCATATCGCTCGACGATTTAGACGAAAACTCGGGGTCTCGTTTTTCTAGAAATGATGCCACGCCTTCTTTTCCATCTGACTGACTAGCATAAAAAATAGCCAGAGAATCAACATTGTGGGCCGCTCGCGGGTTTGGCGCAGCCGAAAGCCGCCACATCATTTGTCTTGCCAAGGTAATACTCACTTGCGATTTTTTAGAAATACTCCTCGCAATTTTGTAGGCTTCGTCTAACAAATCATCTGGTGCATACACGGCACGTACGAAGCCACTTTCTTTGGCGATTTGAGCGTCGAATATTTCGCCTGTATAAGTCCACTCCAGCGCTTGGCTAATGCCTACGATTCTAGGTAAAAACCAACTTGAACAAGCTTCAGGCGTAATGCCTATTTTTTCAAATACAAATCCGATCTTTGCTTTCTCAGAGGCCAAACGTATATCCATTGCCGCTAACATGGTGGCACCAATGCCAACAGCCGCACCGTTAATTGCGGCGATAACTGGCTTTTTACAATCGTAAATACTAAGCGTCACCCTACCTCCGGTATCACTAACACCCGGTATTATTTCTGAATTTTCCATATCTTGCACAGTCGGGCTTTGGGTCTCATCCAAACCAAACACATTCCCATCACTGCTCAAATCCATACCGGCGCAAAATGCTCGGCCATTTCCTGTAACCACGATAGCACTGACATCGTCATCATTACTCGCTCGGTTAAACGCATGTACCAATTCATTTGCCATTTCTACGGTAAAGGCGTTCATTTTATCTGGCCGATTCAGGCTTAGCGTCAAGATTAAATCGCTCACCTGGTAGTCAATTGTTTTGTATTCCATATTGTTACCTTCCTTTACTGACAAAAATTACTATCGGCCTAGAATCCCACGCGCGATCACTTCTTTCATAATTTCAGAACTACCCGCATAGATCGTTTGTACGCGCGCATCTCGATAGAATCGTGAAATCGGATATTCATCGGTATAACCGTAACCACCAAACAACTGTAAACATTCGTTCACCATTGTCAGTTGCATCTCTGTCGCTGATAACTTCAACATAGCCGCATCATTCACTGTCATTTCGTGACGCTTATATTTAGCCATATGCTTTTCTAACAATGCCCGGCACAACTCAAGCTCTGTACTGCACTGCGCCAATTTAAAGCGTGTATTCTGAAACTGAGATACCGACTGACCAAATGCTTTTCGTTCTGTGACATATTCTACCGTCAAGTCCAGCGCACCTTGAGCATGACCAATAGCCTGTACGGCACAACCCAATCGCTCGCGCGGTAACTCTTGCATTAGATAAATAAAGCCTTTGCCTTCTTGGCCTAATAAAGCGTCACTTGGAATGCGCATATTCTCGAAGAACAGCTCAGCAGTATCACTACAATGCTGTCCCATTTTTTCAATAGGGTTTCCAGTTGAAAAACCCGGCAGGCTGGTATCAACCAAGAATAGAGAAATCCCCTTTGAGCCTGCAGAAGTATCGGTTTTTGCGCAGACGATGATCATATCCGCAAAATTGCCATTGGTAATGAAGGTCTTAGATCCATTGAGGATATACTCGTCCACGTCTTGTACGGCACTCGTACGCATTCCGGCCAAGTCACTTCCAGCGCCAGGTTCTGTCATGGCAATTGCGGTCATTACGTCGCCACTCACCATTTTTGGAAGCCACTGATCTTTTTGTTGTTCGTTGGCAATATTCAAGATATAGGGCGCAACAATATTTGCGTGAATATTATAGCCAGTCGCTAAACCATGCAGCCCCAACCGGCACATTTCTTCTTGGATCATTTGGCATACATCAAAACTTGCTTCTGCCGCTCCGTATTTTTCAGGAAAATCCACCAGTAACATGCCCGCATTACCCATAACCTTCCAGAGTTCGCGAGGCGTTTCGTGATTTTTCTCCCAAGCCTCGTAATGAGGTAATACTTCTTGATCTAAGAACCGTAATACCATATCGCGGAACATTTGGATCTCTTCGTTGTTTTCATCAGTATTAGTTGTCATGTGCGTCCTCGAGTCTGTTCGAATAATGGCTAACAAAATATAGCATGTTCTTAATACATAGAATTATTAGCAAGCCTTGACGGACATACAATGATGAATACAGTCAATGTCTTAGCATTTACGGACCAAACGTTATAGATACACCTCTATTTATACTCTAGTATACCCAATACTACGTACAATATTGTTAAAATCGGACAGACATGAATTCAGGCAATACATTAGCAAGCAGACATACAGTTTCGAATTATTTTGCCCGAGAACACCTGGCCAATGCCGTAGCTCTTGGGGGTAACGAGCGGGATATTATGGCAATAGCTGGCTTGACTCATGAACAACTGAAACAACCCAAAGCAAGAGTACTCGCACCGCAATTAGCCAGTATTGTAGTTAGTTGTTGGAAACTAAGCGGAGATGAATTGTTCGGTTTCACCAAACAAAAGATCAAGTTGGGAATGTTTAGTCTTCTCTCGGAGCGTTTAATTAACTGCAAAAATCTTGAAGGCGTTCTCATGTATATCAAATCTTTCTATACTCTAACTGGAGACCAGCTGCTCATTGATATTAATCAAAAAGCTTCACAAGTACACCTAACGGTTAACGCCAATTTCAAATCTCGAGGTAGCATTAGCTCTCCGAACAGTTTACTAATAGAGTTATTGCTGTTGATCTGCCATCGTTTTTCTAGCTGGCTACTGGGGCAAGTCGTTCCTCTAAATCGAGTATTCATGCGGCATTCATCGCCCTCCCACCATGAAGAATACCGACTTATGTTTTCATGTCCCTATACTTTTGAATGCGAATATAATGCTCTGGTATTTGACGCGAAGTATTTAAGCTCACCCGTTGTTCGAAATCAGCAAGACTTGAAAAAATACCTTAACGACATTCCCTTGCAATGGTTCAAAAAGCAATCCTATTACGATACCTGTAGTTCTCAGGTAATACGAATTCTAGAAGAGTCCGACTTTGGAAAAGAGTGCAATATTGACAGCATTTCTGCAACGTTAGGCATTACATCTAGAACACTACGTCGTAGGTTAACAGCGGAAGGTTGCATGTTTCAGAACCTGAAAGATAATGCCCGGCGAGATCACGCTATCAACCTTTTTGAGCGGTCAGAACTAACTATCTCAGACATAGGAATAAAAGTTGGATTCACAGAAGCAGCTACATTTACACGTGCCTTTAAACACTGGACAGGTGTATCGCCGAGTACTTACCGTAAATATAGTTCTTAAGTTCAAAACAGGCATTACCAGTATCTAAGCTATCAAATATACCAAGTAATTCCTCAAGCCTTTTCACTCTGTCATTGTTTGTTCAATTTTAGTTGTCTGGATCCGGTTGATGGTTCTCTCACTAAGTCAGTGCTTCTATACTATTGATTTTGTTGAAAACTAGACTGTATATTGACCGAGACTACAGCTAACCAGTCACTTTTCTAACCAATGCTCGACTCACCATCTTAATCTTAGAGTTCAAAGGTAGGCGTTTTAAATTCGTTCCGACAATACCCTTGGTAAATCGAGTTTTTTTACTGTAGTCCACATTCACATCCAGGATCACAGGTAAACCGTTTGCGGCAATAGAGCGCGCTTGGTCCAAAGCGTTTTCAATTTGGTCATCATTTTCCATACGGACATATTCAACGTTTGTCGCTTGAGCAACACCTTTAAGTCTTACTTCAGGTAAAACTGTACAAGTTTTTCTATTGTACGGTAGAGCTTGTGCCTGAGAAATCTGAGAAAGCTCTCCATCATTAAATACTGCAAAAATGGCACCCACGCCTTGGTAGCTTGCGGTCAAAAGTTCCATGCATGTCATCAAAAAAGCCCCATCTCCTATTATAGAGACAACTTCTTTTTTAGGGTTGGCTAGTTTGGCGCCAATAGTCGCAGGCACTGCATACCCCATACAATTAAAGTCAGTCGGTGAAATCATTCCTCTGGGGGAATGTATGGCCATCAGTTCCGCTGTCAAAAAGGTATGATTTCCATCGTCTACAACAAGTACACCATCATCTGGAAGCTTTAACCTTAAAGCGTCAAAAAAACGAGCCGGATTTACTTTCCCCTCACAATTGTGGGCGTACCACTCCTTTTTATAACTACTTTTGTCTTGCCTGATAAGATTTTCCACCTCTTTTTTTCTATTCAGGAATGAAATATTTTGGTCACAAAGAGCTTGTTCCAACCGAGATAATATTAACGGCAATACTGTATTGGCATCGCCCTCAATCGCGACTGACGCAGGATAATTTGCATTTAGTGCTTTTGGATTAATGTCAATATGTATCAGTTTATTAGGAACAGTCACGCCGAAACTACCGGTAGCGATTTCACCAAAACGTGTCCCCACTGCAAGAAGAGCATCACATTTTGAAAATGCATTTGTTGCGGCTGGTACTGCCGCAGGCCCAAAACTCATTCCTGTGTGGAGCGCATGATTAGCGGGAAATACACTTAGCCCCTGAAGAGTCGTGGATACCGGAGCACCTAACAGCTCAGCTATTCTGGATGTCTCATAACTCACATCTACTGCGCCCCACCCCAGAAATAAACCTGGTGATTCAGATGCGATCAAACTTGCCACAGCGGCATCTATCTGAGACAAATCAGGCTCTTTTGGCTTTATCAGGCTCACAGTGTTTCTGAATTCGGAATAAGGAATAAGCCTGTCGATTGATGCTGAATAAAGTTGAATATCAACGGGCACCTCTACGAAAACAGGACCAGGCTCTCCACCGGTCGCTATTTCATAGGCCTTATAAAGCGTTTCTACAATTTGGGTTTGATCTAAAATTTTAAACGTTGCTTTTGTAATAGGTTTTAACAAGGCGTGTTGATCAATATCGTGTAATTGATAAGTAAATTGCGAGTCACTGCGAATGCCTCCTGAAATTACCAGCATTGGAATACCATCCAAAAAGGCCTCACCAATTCCACTCGCCGCATGGGTTACACCTGCCGCCGGTACAATTAACATAGTACCGACTGAACCACCCGTTCGACTGACGGCATCAGCCATAAAAGCACCCCCGCCTTCATGCGTGACTAAAACAGGTTCAATCGATTCTGACTTATTAATTTCATCGTAAATTTCTGTGTTGTGCACCCCTGGTATACCAAAGGTAAACCTGACATCAAGTTGCTCTAAAGCATACCTAACTAACCATGCGCCTGTTTTTTTCATGTCTATGCCTCTATATATTAAGCCCTAACAGCATTCGCAGCATTTTGAGCTGTCATAATGCATCCCGCTAAAAATGTACCTTCTAATGATTTGAAACCATTTGAACCGCCGCCACCAAAACCTGATGCTTCACCAATCGCGAATAGACCATCTATCGGTTCACCCTGAGTATTCAATACCTGACTATCTAAATTTGTTTGAATTCCACCTAAACTCTTACGTGAAATCAGCCTTAGCTTAACGGCGATCAACGGCCCCGAGCGACGGCCCATAATTGGCTTAGGTTTGCAGGTCCTAAACTTCTCAGAACGCCACGCCCTTGCCTGCTGGATTCGCCTAAGTTGTTCATCATTCCAAAGCGAACGCCCTCGAAGAATCATTCGATCATATTCCTCAATCTCTCGCTTTAACGTAACAACATCGACGTCTTCATTCTCATTTAGCCGGTTCATCCTGATAACTAAATCATTCAAATTATTTGCGACTAAAAAGTGATCACTGTCTTTCTCTAACTTTTTAATCAACTGGTGATTACCAAGTACTACTTCTTTTAGGAATGGGATTAATTTTTTGTCTCTAATAGAAGGATTATGCTCAGATCCTGAGATCGCTAACTCACGCGCAGCAATACGCCAATTAAATACCTGCCATGTGTATGGTTTATCAAGCTCAGAGACGCGTCGACACAATTCGTTCGTATCGAACCCAGTCACCAGCGGATCTGGTCCGATGCGTCTCGCTTTATGATCTAGCCAAAGAGCTGATTTGCACGGGATCAAACTAAGGCCATGTTGATCAAACTTTGGTTCGGGATGAGGAATTCCTGCTGCGTAATTCCACATATGGTCTAAATGAGTTACGTTAGCACCGTGCGAAATGGCAGCATCATGAATCAATCCATCGGCAAAGGGGTGTGATCCGTTCAACATTTCAACCGGCGCTTTCCCCCATGGCTTGTGCCAACATTCTCGAACCTTATCGAGAGAGCCATTAATCCCGCCACATGCAGCGACAATTGATTCTGCTGTAAAAACCAATGACTCGTTGTTCGCTTCATTTACTACCTTACATGCAACAACTTTGTTTGCTTGTTTAATGAAATCAAAAGCTTTGTGATGAAACAATATATTGAGTTTTGATTTGTTTGGATGCTTATCTAAAAGTTGTACGAAGCGTTCCACTAATGTGTAACCAGTACCCCAGAGAACATGATACCGTGGTAATGAATTCCCATCGCCTTGTAGGCCCCTTTCAACCCAATTAACAGCCGGAAAATACTTAAGTCCGTGTCCGACTAAATAATCATATACCTTGGTCCTGCTATTCTCGATGTAATAGTTCGCCCACTGTTTTGGCCAATGATCATTAGCCTCAAACTTAGCGAATGAGTACCAATCTCTTCTGGCGATTTCCTTGCTATCCTTAACACCTATCCTTCGTTGTAACGGGGTGTCCACCAACGCCATGCCTCCAAACGAACGTTTTGCCAGTCCGCCAATATTTTCTTCACTATCTCGTTCAATAATAACCACTCTGAGGCCTTTGTTAAGACACTCATAAGCCATGACTAGCCCGGCAATACCAGCCCCTATGATTAGGACATCACTAAAGTTTGAAACTCCCTTAGTCATAAAACACCTTATCCACTCTCTTTGTCTAGAGAGTTGATTTTGGCAGCTAGTTGGCAAAGAATGGATAGTAAAATGAGCCCAATCGTTTTTATTCAGCAAGACATGCGACCACGTATTCATTGGAGTGAGGTAATGACACCACAGGATCAGTTTATTAGCCGCTTATATCGGTCAACTCAACAAGTGAGCATTTCTCATTTTCGAGATTGGGCCTTGAAAGAACTTCAATCTTTAATTCATTTTGATTCAGCGATTTGGAGTACCGGCCACCTGAGTACACGCTCATTCCACACACATACAGCACTAGGTCTACCTCAGTCGTTTACTGAAAACCTGATTGACTCAATCCAAATTAACCCTATCACCAAACACTTATATCAACACTTGGGTGAGGCGATAGATATGGCTGATGTAATCGACGATAGTACTTTCTATAATTCAGACATTTATCAGGCAGTTTTTAAACCAAACAAGATTGAGCGAATCCTCAGTTCTGTACATATAAACCAGCGAAGTGGTATTTACACACTACTTTCTATATATCGGTCTAATCGAGTAAATTTTTTTACCGATGAAGAAAAAAAGACCCATCAAAGTTCTATCTATCATTTAATTGAATCCGCTTCTCACTCTTGTATGCTTAGTTTGAATACCGGAAACGACACGCTCTCATCTCATGCAATATGCGATAACCATGGTATGTATCATGAAGTTGACCCCTCGTTTTTGGATCTTGTCGATGAGATCGTACCAAACAAAAAATCACAATGCCTTCCGTTCGAATTGCCTGAAATTGGAAAAAATGAGCTAATTAATAACGTGTTAATTACCACAGAAAAACTAGGCGATTTATTCCGAGTAAACTTAAGAAATGCAACGCCTTTAGACAGGTTGACCAAGAGAGAAGCTGAGGTGGTAAATGGCGTAACTCAAGGCATGAGTTTCAAGCAAATTGCTAAGAGGTTAGACCGCTCGCCCTCCACAGTTTCAAACCATTTATATCGCATTTACCAAAAACTCAATATTAATAACCGTTCTGAACTAGCTGATTTGATTCAGAATAAATAGCAAGGGACTGAAGGTAATCTATCCGAAAGCCTCTCCAAAAAGCATATATCTTAATTAAAATAATACCTAAACGAATTACAGATTAAATCGATAAAGGATATCCAATTATTACTGCAGTGCTAAACGTGACAGTTTGCCGAGGTCCAGCCCGAAGGGCGAAAATGGCTGCACTTGTTATATTGATTAGCCTTCAATAGCGCTACCTATCGCCCATAATATGGCTCCGCCACCTACAAGCCCCAACCCTATCAAGCCATTCTCGGCTTCAGATTGAGACTCTGTCTCTGAGTTCTCACCATCATGAAAGACGAGAAAAAAACCACCAGCAGCCATCATTACTCCACCGGCTACGATAAAGGGAGCAGCCATTAATCTACTGACAGCTGAGCTGTCATTTGAGTCGCTTAATATATCTGCCACTTCATAGCTACCAGTTTTTTTCGATGCTTCATTTACGGCTTTGCTATGTAATGAAGAACAGGCAGAAATATTACAAAGTAATACGATAAAAAGAATTATTCTTTTGTACATTGTTTGATCCTTGGGTACTAGCGAGTTTGTATATTTATACTTAACGCCGCAATAAAGGGCCGGAGCGCAGCGACGGTCCAACCCACATTTTTTTTGGGCGATCTTTGATTGCCTTGTTAAGGCTTTTACTCTATATTGTACGGAGGTACCGTACATAATATTGGTGATTTATATGGATAGTGTAAGCGTAAATAAATTTAGAGACAACTTGAAAGGCTTTGTAGAACAGATAGTTGGAAACCATGAGCCTTTAAAAGTAACAAGACGCGCCGGTGAAGACTTTGTTGTAAT
>Ga0105350_10002814_pt1 | contig 10283 bp, 8 predicted proteins | sample EN1Hudsemesocosm_FD_83506 | JGI IMG/M metagenome (GOLD analysis project Ga0105350, IMG submission 83506) | Methane-oxidizing microbial communities from mesocosms in the Hudson Canyon - EN1E Hudson Canyon | ecosystem: Environmental > Aquatic > Marine > Cold seeps | place: Hudson Canyon...
AATCCCTGCAGACTGGATTAAAAATACAAAAGGACCTGCGCTGCCATCCATAATAGGCACTTCTGCGGCATTAAGATCGATATAGGCATTATCGATACCTAAGCCTGCAAATGCTGATAATAGATGCTCTACAGTAGATACTTTCTGTCCATGTTGAACTAAAGTCGTTGATAATGCAGTTTCACCCACATTCTCAGCGTTTGCTTCAATTTCAACCACAGGATCGAGATCAATTCGTCTAAAAACAATGCCTGTATTCGGGGCAGCCGGACGCAATGTGAGATAAACAGTATCTCCACTATGCAACCCAACACCGGTCGCACGAATAACATTTTTCAATGTTCGTTGCTTAATCACGGCGCACATCTCCCCTTCACTGACATAAATATTCAAACAATAATATCACATGCATACTAGGTCCAGCTAGCGCAACTTAATCAGCTTGACGACGTAAGAATGCTGGAATATCTAAATAGTCCATATTTACATCGCTATTTGCAACTTGCTTTTGTTGCTCCTGCTCTTCTTTACGCTTAACAGTTGGGATGTCGTAATCAATATCTACTGACTTTTTAACAATCTCAATTTGTGGTGCTACTTCGGCGACATTAGGTACCGCAGCAAGTTGTGCCGCAACTTGAGCTCCTAGACCAGTTGCAACAACAGTGACTCGAATTTCATCTGTCATTTCAGGGTCAATTACTGTTCCAACAACAACCGTTGCATCTTCTGATGCAAATTCTTTGATGGTATTACCTACATCTTCGAATTCACCAATTGTCATATCTAAACCCGCTGTGATATTAACTAATACACCACGTGCACCAGCTAAATCCACATCTTCCAATAATGGGCTAGAGACAGCATGTTTTGCTGCTTCTATAGCGCGAGTTTCACCTGAAGCCTGGCCAGTACCCATCATTGCCATACCCATTTCAGACATCACTGTACGTACGTCAGCGAAATCGACATTAATCATACCTTCACGAGTGATCAACTCTGCAATACCTTGTACTGCACCTAATAACACATCATTGGCTGCTTTAAATGCGCTTAACAAGCTCATTTGTTTACCTAATACAGCTAATAACTTTTCATTTGGAATGGTAATTAACGAATCAACATGTTGACTCAATTCACTCAAACCAGAATCTGCTATTTTCAAACGTTTTCCACCTTCGAATGGGAAAGGTTTTGTCACAACAGCAACTGTTAAAATACCCATTTCTTTAGCAACTTGTGCAACAACAGGTGCCGCGCCGGTTCCTGTACCACCACCCATTCCTGCTGTGATAAACACCATATCTGCACCGCTAATCACATCCATAATGCGTTCACGATCTTCTAATGCAGCTTGACGACCTACATCAGGGTTAGCTCCAGCACCAAGCCCTTTAGTAATATCAGTACCTAACTGTAATTGTGTTGTTGCAGAACTTTTACGCAATGCTTGTGCATCGGTATTCGCACAAATGAAATCAACGCCTTCAATTTCATTAGCGACCATATGCTCAAGTGCATTGCCGCCACCGCCGCCTACGCCGATAACTTTAATCACTGCATTTTGTGTATATGTATCAATTAATTCAAATGTCATTTTTTCTCTCCCCAGATTTTACATTTATTATTTATTACTATTTTTTTAAACTTTAAAAATTGCCTTGGAACCAGCTTTTCATTCTTGCCAACATACCTTTGAAATCACTGCTTTGTTTTGTCTCTCTTTGCCCAACTATTTCTTCTTTATTACCAAATAACAACAAGCCCACACCTGTTGCATGAATAGGATTACGTACCACATCAACTAATCCACCAACATGTTGCGGCAAACCTAATCGCACAGGTAAGTGGAATACTTCTTCAGCCAACTCAACAACACCTTCCATTTTTGAACTACCACCGGTTAAAACAACACCAGCAGCCAATAACTCTTCAAAACCACTGCGTCTTAATTCAGCTTGTACTAACATCAACAGTTCTTCATAACGTGGTTCAACCACTTCAGCTAATGTTTGTCGTGCTAGTTGACGTGGTGGTCGGTCACCGACACTCGGCACTTCAATTGTCTCGTCTTCACGTGCTAACTGCGTTAATGCACAGGCATATTTCATTTTGATTTCATCGGCATACTGTGTAGGCGTTCGTAATGCCACCGCAATATCATTTGTCACTTGATCACCCGCAATTGGAATGACAGCGGTATGTCTTATGGCGCCATCAACGAAAACAGCAATATCAGTGGTGCCACCACCAATATCGACCAGACACACACCGAGTTCTTTTTCATCTTGTTCTAACACTGAATAACTTGATGCCATTTGCTCTAAGATGATGCCATCAACAGATAAACCACAACGTTCAATACATTTCGAAATATTTTGTGCCGCACTCACAGCACCTGTAATCAAATGAACTTTTGCTTCTAGACGTACACCTGACATACCAATTGGCTCACGAATGCCTTCTTGGTTATCGATGATGTATTCCTGTGGTAACACATGTAGTAATTGCTGATCACCTGGAAAATGGACGGCTTTAGCAGCATCTAATACACGATCAACATCACCGGATGTCACCTCTTTATCACGTATAGCGACAGTGCCATGAGAATTCAGACTACGGATGTGGCTGCCTGCAATACCTGCATACACAGAGTGAATCTGGCAACCAGCCATTAGTTCAGCCTCTTCGACTGCACGTTGTATTGATTGCACTGTAGACTCAATATTGACCACTACCCCTTTTTTCATGCCTCTTGCAGGGTGAGAACCAATACCTATAATGTCCAATGCATTGTCCTGAGGACCGGCATCTAAATTGGGTGCAGCAACAATGGCTACCACTTTAGATGTCCCGATATCCAATCCAACAATAAGTTCTCTTTCACTTCTTTTTGACATCATACTGTCCCATTAAAGTCAGGCTGTACGCCTGATTTCCAAACTACCGACAAACCATTGGTATAACGCATATCCACCGTTTGGATTTGTTTTTGATAGCGCTGCAACCCTGCTTTATATATATTCACAAATCGTTCAATTCGTTGCTCATTGTCAGCTCGACCTAATTTCAACTGCAAGCCATTATCAAACTGAACTAACCATGACCTTCTTTGATCCATTGCTAATTTACTGACACTCAAACCAAGCTCATCAAAACGTTTAACAATGTCGCTGTACTGTCTCGCCATCACCTTACTCGTTCCTTTAGGTCCTGTTAATTTAACGAGTCCTGTAGGAAAGGTTTTCTTCTCTGGGTAAAACAATTCACCCTCAATATTGACTAAGGCCTTATTACTCCACTGTGCTATCGCTTGATGTTCTTCAACAACAAAGTGCAAGGTATCTGGCCAGCTTCTTTGCACTTGAATTAGCTTCACCCAGGGTAATGCTTCTCCTGCTTCTCTAAGCTTAGCCACGTCTACACTGATAAAACTTCCCGTCACATAAGGCATAACCACTTTTACTAATTCTTTTTTATCAGCATGTTCAAACTTGCCATCCACACTCACATGTAAAATAGGTAAAGTATCTTCTTGCTGCAACCACACTGTGCCAACAACAAGGCCTACAAACAACGACATCATCACCATATGTCGCAACCATTGCAGCCATGCTATTGACTGACGTTGCTTACGCACTGGTTTGCGAGTTGCGCCTCTAGTTCGACGAGCTTTAACCATTGTCAGCTCCTCCAACACTTGTCTCTAAAATTGCCCAGACTAATTGTTCAAAGTTTAAACCTGCTTGTTTTGCTGCCATAGGCACTAAGCTATGATCCGTCATTCCAGGAATACTATTGGCTTCTAATAAGTAAAACTGTCCTGACTCATCTCGCATGAAATCAACTCGACCCCAGCCTGACATCCTTAAACCTTCAAAAGCTTGTAAAGCAATCTGTTGACATTGTTTTTCATCTTGCTCATTTAAACCACATGGGCATAAATATTGAGTCGTATCGGATTGATATTTTGCTTCAAAATCATAAAATTCATGTGGCGTTTTAAGTTGAATAACAGGTAATGCTTTATCGTCTAAAATCGAGACTGTATATTCCTCACCCGTAATCCAACGTTCTGCTATCACTTCAGCATCAAATTCTGTTGCTAACTTAATTGCAGTTTTTAAATCTTCAGTAGATTTAACTTTGCTCATTCCAATGCTAGAACCTTCATTCACTGGTTTGATAATAATTGGCATCCCAAGCTTATTAACGAGACTGTCTATATCAGTCGTAGCCGAAACCTGTTCAAACTCAGCCGTCGGTAAACCTTGTTGCTGCCATAATTGTTTGCTCAAGTTTTTATTCATAGACAATACGGCAGCCGTCATATCACTCCCTGTAAAGGGTAGGTCTAATGACTGTAAAACTGCTTGAATTTCACCATCTTCACCGCCACGGCCATGCAATATTACAAATGCGCGATCAAATTGACCCACTTTTAACTGTTCACCAACATCAGAGCCAGCATCGACTTTATGTGCATCTATCCCTTGAGCCACTAATGCATCAAGTACAGCTTGACCACTTTTTAATGAAATCTCTCGTTCAGCAGAACGTCCACCCATTAATACGGCTACACGGCCAAAGTCAGCAGCTGTTTTAATCTTGCTCATCAGGCCACCTCCCCAACAATATGAACTTCAGGCATTAACGTTACGCCTTCTTCTTGCTCAATTCTTTGCTGGACCAACAAGATTAATGCTTCGATATCTGACGCCAATGCTGAGCCATCATTGACAATGAAATTAGCATGTTTATCTGATACATATGCACCACCAATACGTAGCCCTTTTAAACCGCACTTTTCAATTAAACGACCTGAAAAATCGCCTTCTGGGTTTCTAAATACTGAACCCGCACATGGCTGATTAGTCGGTTGGCTTACATTACGACGTTTTAGTAGTTCTTTAATCTGTTTAGCTTCATCTTCAGCATTACCCACTTCAAGATGTAATTTTGCTGAGGCAAACCATTCATTATCAGGGATTTCAACATGACGATAACTGACTTTAAAATCTTCTGGCTGTCGTACTCTTAAAACACCTTTGCGATCGACTGTTGTGACTTCTGTTACTAAAGGCCATATTTCACTTTGATGTGCGCCTGCATTCATTGCCAATGCACCACCAAAAGTACCTGGAATGCCTGCTAGAAATGCACTACCAGTCAAACCTTCTCGTGCAGCAAGCTTTGCAAGTTTACCGCAGTAAACGCCCACTTCTGCAGCCACTTCCTGACCTTTTATTTCTATATTTTGCAATGTACCCGATGTTGAAATTACAGTGCCTGCGAAGCCGCCATCACGAACCAATAAATTACTGCCTAAACCTAACCATAATAGTGGTTCTTCAGCGGGTAATTGTGACAAGAACAGTGCCAAGTCTTTAACATCACTAGGGCGATAAAAACGTTGTGCAATACCACCCACACGCCAAGACGTGTACTTTGATAATGCTTCATTTAGTTTTAACTCACCCTGTAAATCATGAAACATTAGTCATTACCTCCCAGTTGCGAGGGAAGTTCACGTGCCACACTACCAATATCACCAGCACCTAATGTAATCACCACATCACCATCAGATAAGACACTTGGTAGTACATCAAACAGTGCTTGTTTATTTTCAACGAAGATAGGGTCAACCTGTCCACGTAAGCGAATTGAACGGCATAGGCTTTTTGCATCAGCACCGGCAATTTTAGCTTCGCCTGCAGGGTAGACTTCCATCACAATCAGTACATCAACTGATGATAATACTTGTGCAAAGTCTTCAAATAAATCACGTGTACGGGTATATCTATGCGGTTGGAACACCACAACTAGACGCTGTTCACTCCAACCAGATCTTAGTGCTTCGAGCGTTGCCTCTATCTCAGTAGGATGATGCCCATAATCATCTATAAGCTCTGCTTTACCTTGTTTAAGCTTAAGTTCGCCTAGTAAATTGAACCGACGATTCACACCAGAGAAATCTTGTAATGCACGTTGGCATGCTTCAATAGATACACCAAGATTTCTAGCCACTGCTAAGCCTGCTGTTGCATTCAATGCATTATGTAAACCCGGCATATTAAGCGTAATGGGGAATGTATGACCTGATTTTTTATCAATGACATTAAAATGACTTTGACCTTGTTGCTGTTTTAAATCGACCAGTTGGAAGTCAGCTTCTTCATCCGTTCCATAAGTCATCACGGGACGAATCACATCTGTTAATAGTTCACGAACAACGGGGTCATCAATGCACATCACCGCTAAACCATAAAATGGCAAATGATGTAAAAACTCTATAAATGTCGCTTTTAATTTCTCAAAGTCATTATCATAGGTTGCCATATGATCTTCATCGATATTAGTGACCACTGAGATCATCGGCTGTAAATACAAGAATGACGCATCACTCTCATCTGCTTCAGCGACTAAAAAGCGACCACTTCCTAATTTAGCATTACTACCAGCACTATTTAATCGACCACCAATCACAAAAGTAGGATCTAATTCTCCCTCACTTAATAAAGCAGCCACTAAACTCGTTGTTGTCGTTTTGCCATGTGTACCAGCAATGGCAATACCATAACTAAAACGCATTAACTCGGCTAACATCTCAGCGCGAGGCACAATAGGAATGCGTTGTTCTCTCGCAGCTTGTAATTCAACATTATCTTCATTCACAGCGGTTGTAACGACAACAACATCGGCCCCCACTAAGTAGGCAGGATCATGGCCAATCATTACTGTTGCACCTAGGTCACGCAAATGCTCAATCAGTACATTATTGGCTAGATCTGAACCTGATACTTGATAGCCCAGATTCAATAAAACTTCAGCAATACCGCCCATACCAACACCACCAATACCGATGAAGTGGATATGTTTGACTCGACTTTGCATTGCAGATGTTAATTTATCCATGAGTCACCTCCAAACAGATATCAGCAACCTGCTGAGCTGTTCCAGTATTTGCTTGTTGTCGTGCACGTTGTGCCATATCAATTAATGTACTTCGCTCGCTCACTAACTGATTTATTTCGTTTGCTAATGAATCTACTGTTAATGTACTTTCTTGTATTAGTTTTGCAGCGCCAGCTTTAACTAATGCTTCGGCATTATGTGTTTGATGATCATCCACAGCATAAGGATACGGCACTAACAATGCTGCAACCCCTGCTGCTGATATTTCAGCAATTGTTAAAGCACCCGCTCGACAAACAACAAGATCGGCCCACGCGTATGCTTCTGCCATATCATCAATAAATGCAGTTACATCGGCCTGCATAGCTGACTTTTTATAATTCTGCTGACAATCTTCTAAATGACGTACACCACATTGATGTCTAATTGTTATTTCTGACTCAATTTGTGAAAAGGCTTGTGGTAAAACAGTATTTAACGACTTAGCACCTAAACTACCGCCCAATACTAATATTTGGATTGGACCTGTGCGCTCAGCTAGTCGACTATCAGGTTCAACTAATGACTCGATAGATGCTCTAACAGGGTTACCCACCCACTCAGCATGTTTTGATTTAGCAAAACTATTCGGGAAACCTTGTAAGACACGTTGTGCAATGACCGATAACAAACGGTTCGTTAGACCAGGAATTGCATTTTGCTCATGAATAACAAGTGGCTTAGCCATTAATTTTGCTGCTACACCACCAGGACCTGATGCAAAACCACCTAAACCAAGTACCACATCTGGTTTGATTTGCTTAATTGCCATCACGGCTTCTGCAACCGCTTTTACTAACTTAAAGGGTGCTAACAACCAGCCAACTAGACCATTACCACGTAAACCCTGCACTGAAATATAGCTAATCGGATAGCCTGCAGTAGGTACTAACTTCGCTTCTATACCCTTCTCAGTTCCCATCCAAAACACATCATATTGTCTAGAGCGTAATTCATCAGCAACAGCCAATGCAGGGAAAACATGTCCACCCGTACCGCCAGCCATAATAAGTATGCGAGGTGTCATCGTTTAACCCTCGCTGCTGCTTTTTCTGGGTAGCGTGTTTCTAGATCGACACGCAGTAATAATGCAATCGCAACACAGACAATCACTAAACTACTACCGCCATAACTCATCAAAGGTAATGTTAAGCCTTTGGTTGGCAGTGCCCCCATGTTTACACCCATATTTACACAGGCCTGCAGACCTAACCAGATACCGATGCCATACGCAATTTGAGCACCAAAAACCTGTCCTGCTAATTCTGCAGCACGTCCAATTGCCAATGCTCGCCATATAAAAATAAAGAACAACACAATCACGCTCATCGCGCCAACTAGCCCCAATTCTTCAGCTAAGATTGAATATAAAAAGTCGGTATGCGCCTCAGGCAAATAAAATAGTTTTTGCATGCTGCTACCTAAGCCAACACCTAACCAATCTCCACGACCAAATGCAATCAGTGCTTGTGTTAATTGAAAGCCGCTACCAAATGGATCAGCCCATGGATCCATAAAGCTTTGTAAACGCATCATTCTATAAGGTGCAAAGTAAATGGCTGCTGAGAAACAAATAGCTAAAAGACCGGTCAATGCTGCAAATACATCCAATCTTGCACCGCCTAAAAATAGCATGGCCAAGACTGTAGATAAGATCACAACAACTGAACCTAAATCAGGTTGTACAATTAATAAACCCGCTGCAACAGCTAATAGCACTAACGGTGCGAGTACTTTAAAAAATGAGCCTTTAAGTTGGCCATGATGACGTTGCAAATAATCAGCAATATAAATAATGGCAAAAAGTTTGATTAACTCAGCCACCTGAACATTGATTGGGCCAAGTGGTAACCATCGACGACTACCGTTTACTTCTCGTCCAATACCAGGAATAAGAACAAGTACTAATAATGCAATGCCCGATACTAATAATAATGGCGCGATATTCTGCCAGAATGACAATCTAACCGACACAGCCCACCAAGCAACAGCAAGGCCTATCAAGGCATATATAGATTGGCGGTTAAAATAATGTAAAGGTTGATCAAATTGACTTGCTGCAATATTAATTGATGCCGACACAACCATTACCAGACCTAAGGCTAAAATAGCTATCACAACAAATAATAATGGTCGGTCAAATGTTAATTGAGTACTAGTCATTAATACTCTCCTTAACCAGTGCTTCAAATACATCACCACGCTCAGCATAACCGCTAAACATATCAAAACTTGCACAGGCGGGTGATAACAGTACATTTTCACCTTGTTCAGCTACTTCTTTTGCCTTGCTTACAGCATCCTTCATTGATTCAACATGATATGTAGGAACTGTACCCGGTATTACGTCAGCCATTAATACTGCGTCTTGCCCGAGTAAAATCACTGCTGCAACATGCTGCTCAATCACAGGTGTTAATTCTGAAAAGTCTTGATCTTTAGCTACACCACCTGCAATTAAAATCATTTTTCCACAATCCGCAAGCCCTTCTATTGCAGCAATACATGCGCCAACATTGGTCGCTTTTGAATCATTAAACCATCTTACCTCGTCATTCTCAGCTACTAGGCGACATCTGTGTGGTAAACCAGAGTACTGTTGCAACGCAGCTAACATCGCGGTCATTGGCAATGCCATTGCAGAACCCAATGCTAATGCTGCCAATGCATTTGCAAGATTATGTTGTCCTATTATTTTCAGTGAATCTACTGCTAGTAAAGGTTCACTTCCTTCCGCTAACCATTGTGATCCATCTTGTGTAATAACACCAAAATCAACACCTTGACTAGCATTTAAGCTAAAGCCTATTTGGTTTCGTTTATCATCTGCTAGTTGGCTAACCGCTTTATCATCACGATTAATAATCATCACACCATCACCTGCAAAGATCTTCTCTTTTGCAGCTTGATAATCTTGTTCGCTGTCGTAACGATCTAAATGATCAGGACTAATGTTTAGGATCGTGGCAACAAAGGCATTCATCGAGTTAACTGTTTCTAGCTGAAAACTTGATAATTCAACAATATAGAAATCAGGTGCAGTTTCAGTTATTAAATCTAGTGCTGGTGTACCTAAATTCCCACCTACTTTTACTTCTTTGCCCGCTTCAACAGCCATGTCAGCTAATAGCGTTGTTACTGTGCTTTTACCGTTTGATCCTGTTATAGCAACAATTGGCGCATTGGCATAACGGGAAAATAATTCAATATCACCAACAATTTCTATGCCTGCTTTTTTAGCTTCTTCAATTTCTGCTATGCGAGGATCGACACCAGGGCTTAAAACAATCATCTCTGCCTGCATCATCAAGTGTCGATCTAAACCGCCA
>Ga0105350_10002816_pt1 | contig 10276 bp, 4 predicted proteins | sample EN1Hudsemesocosm_FD_83506 | JGI IMG/M metagenome (GOLD analysis project Ga0105350, IMG submission 83506) | Methane-oxidizing microbial communities from mesocosms in the Hudson Canyon - EN1E Hudson Canyon | ecosystem: Environmental > Aquatic > Marine > Cold seeps | place: Hudson Canyon...
TTATGCCGCAGGCTCAAGATACTTATCGCTGATTGGTGCCAATTGCTTAAGTTTTTATGACTGGTATTGCGATTTACCACCGGCATCACCTCAAGTCTGGGGTGAACAGACGGATGTACCTGAGTCTGCAGATTGGTATAACTCTGGTTATATTATTGCTTGGGGGTCAAACGTCCCACAAACACGTACACCTGATGCCCACTTTTTTACAGAAGTTCGTTATAAAGGCACTAAGACTGTTGCCATCACGCCTGATTACTCAGAAGTGGCTAAATTAACGGATGAATGGGTACATGCAAAACAAGGTACCGATTCTGCTGTTGCCATGGCGATGGGCCATGTAATTCTTAAAGAGTTTCATGTCGATAAGCCGAGTGCTTACTTTACAGAATATGTGCGTACCACAACGGATTTTCCATATTTAGTGTTATTGGATGAATCGACTCAAGGTTTGCAACAAGGTCGTTTTCTACGGGCGTCTGATTTAGATAGTCAGCTAGGGCAAGAAAATAACCCAGAGTGGAAAACTATTGCGATAAACGAGACAACTGGAGAGCTCGTATCACCAACAGGGTCTATTGGTTATCGTTGGGGTGAAAAGGGCAAATGGAATATTGAGCAATTAGATGGCAATTCAGGGGAAAAAGTACACCTGAGTTTGTCTCTTAAAGCCACAGCCGATGAAGTTGTTGAGGTGTCATTCCCTTACTTTGGTTCAAAAGAGCATGAGTTTGGCTATTTCGATCATACCGACCATGATGAAAATCAACTGCGTAAAGTACCTGCGAAACGAATTAAATTAGCCGATGGCAGCGAACGACTGGTTGCGTGTGTCTTTGATTTAACCCTAGCAAACTATGGCGTTGAGCATGGACTTAATTGTCCAAACTCAGCATCAAGTTTTGATGATGATATTCCTTATACGCCAGCATGGCAGGAAAAAATTACTGGTGTAAAACGAGCACAAATTATTAAAATAGCGCGTGAATTTGCTGATAATGCCGATAAGACAACGGGTCGAAGCATGATCATTATCGGTGCTGCCATGAATCACTGGTACAACATGGATATGAATTACCGCGGGGTAATTAATATGCTGATGATGTGTGGTTGTGTCGGCCAGTCAGGTGGTGGTTGGGCGCATTATGTTGGCCAGGAAAAGCTACGTCCACAATGTGGCTGGTTGCCATTAGCATTTGGGTTGGATTGGCAGCGTCCACCCAGACAAATGAACGGTACCTCATACTTTTATAACCATTCTAATCAATGGCGTTATGAAAAGTTAGACATGGAAGAAGTAATTTCGCCCTTAGCGGACAAGTCTAAGTGGCAGGCTTCTATCATAGATTACAATACCCGTGCTGAGCGAATGGGTTGGTTACCTTCAGCACCTCAACTTGATATGAACCCTCTCCACCTCACTAAAGAGGCGTCAGCTGCGAACATGGATCCTAAAGATTATGCCGTAGACAAGCTGAAGAGTGGTGAATTAAAGTTTGCTTGTGAAGATCCTGATGCGATTCAAAATCATCCTCATAATTTATTTATCTGGCGTTCAAATTTATTAGGGTCTTCCGGTAAAGGCCATGAGTACATGCTTCGTCATCTTCTCGGAACCAAGCATGGCTTGATGGGGAAAGACTTAGATGAGCGTGGCGCCAAAAAACCTGAAGATGTGAAGTGGCATGATGAAGTTCAGGAAGGCAAGGTTGACCTACTTGTCACACTTGATTTCCGTATGTCTACTACCTGTTTGTATTCAGATATCGTGCTGCCAACAGCAACATGGTATGAAAAAGATGATATGAACACTTCTGATATGCATCCTTTTATACATCCACTTTCTAAGGCTGTTGACCCCGTGTGGGAGTCTCGATCGGACTGGGATATCTTTAAGGGAATCGCCAAAAAATTCTCAGAATTATGTGTAGGTCACTTAGGTGTTGAACAAGATTTTGTCACCATCCCTATGCAGCATGATAGCCCGGGTGAATTAGCGCAGCCAGACGGTGTGAAAGCTTGGTGGAAAGGTGAGTGTGACCTGATACCCGGTAAAACGGCACCTAATATGGTGGTCGTGGAACGTGATTATCCCAATACCTATAAACGCTTTACTTCATTAGGTCCTTTGCTTGAAAAATTAGGTAATGGCGGTAAGGGCATTAACTGGAATACCGATGATGAAGTGAAGTTCTTGGGTGAACTGAATTATAAGCATACAGAAGAGGGCATACATAAAGGTAGGCCAAAAATTGAGTCAGCCATTGATGCTGCGGAAGTCATTCTAAGTTTGGCTCCCGAAACAAATGGTCAGGTAGCGGTTAAGGCCTGGGCTGCACTTTCTGAGTTTACCGGAAAAGATCACACGCACCTGGCACGACCTAAAGAAGATGAGAAAATTCGTTTTAGAGATATTCAAGCGCAACCGCGTAAAATTATTTCTTCACCGACTTGGTCAGGCCTAGAAGACGAACATGTTTCTTACAATGCCGGCTATACCAACGTACACGAACAGATTCCGTGGAGAACGATTACCGGTCGGCAGCAGTTTTATCAGGACCATGAATGGATGCGCGATTTTGGTGAGACACAGTGCTTGTATAAGCCACCGATAAACATGAAAACTGTTCGCCCAATCTTAGGTAAGAAACCCAATGGCAATCAGGAGCTTGTTCTGAACTGGATTACTCCGCATCAAAAGTGGGGCATACATTCAACCTATTCAGACAATTTACTGATGCTGACCTTGTCACGTGGTGGCCCGATTATCTGGATCAGTGAAGATGATGCTAAGGCCGGTGGTATTGAAGATAACGACTGGATTGAAGCGTTTAACGTTAACGGTGCGGTTGCAGCGAGAGCGGTTGTCTCGCAACGAGTGCCGATTGGTATGAGTATGATGTACCACGCACAAGAACGAAATGTAAATGTGCCTGGGGCTGAAACGACTCAAACACGAGGAGGGATACATAACTCTGTGACCAGAGCGGTCATGAAACCTACCCATATGATAGGCGCTTATGCACAACAAGCTTACGGCTTCAATTACTACGGTACCGTCGGTTGTAATCGGGATGAATTTGTCATCGTACGTAAGATGAGCAAAATTGACTGGTTGGAAGAAGAAAATACTCAGCCTTCGTCTGAAAATGACATCGCGTCTAATGGTATAGGAGCAGGAAAATGAAAGTACGTGCACAAATAGGCATGGTCCTTAATTTAGATAAATGCATCGGTTGTCATACCTGTTCAATTACGTGTAAAAACGTTTGGACCAGTCGTGATGGTGTTGAGTACGCCTGGTTTAATAATGTTGAAACCAAACCCGGAATTGGTTTTCCAAAAGAATGGGAAAACCAGGAAAAATGGAACGGCGGCTGGGTGCGTGGAAAAGATGGGAAATTAGAACCTAAGCAAGGTAATAAGTTAAGAATACTTGCCAATATCTTTGGTAACCCCGATTTGCCTGAAATCGATGATTACTACGAGCCTTTTGATTTTGACTATGAGCATTTACACAATGCTCCCATTAGTAAACATCAGCCAGTGGCGCGCCCTAAATCATTGATCACCGGCAAGAAAATGGAAAAGATCAATTGGGGGCCAAACTGGGAGGAGATTTTAGGCACAGAGTTCGATAAACGGAAGGTCGATAGCAATTTCAATGAAGTGGTCCAGAAAGATATTTACGGACAATTCGAAAAAACCTTCATGATGTATTTGCCGCGTTTATGTGAGCATTGCTTGAATCCGACGTGTGTTGCAAGTTGTCCTTCAGGCGCAATTTATAAGCGAGAAGAAGACGGTATTGTCTTAATTGATCAAGACAAGTGTCGTGGTTGGAGAATGTGTGTTTCCGGTTGTCCGTATAAGAAAATTTACTACAACTGGAAGTCAGGCAAGTCTGAAAAATGCACCTTTTGCTATCCACGAATTGAAGCCGGGTTGCCAACGGTTTGTTCTGAAACATGTGTTGGTAGAATTCGCACCTTGGGTGTCTTACTTTACGATGCTGATAAAATTCAAGAAGCTGCTAGTACGCCTTTGGAGCAAGATTTATATCAGGCACAAATCGATATATTCCTTGACCCTAATGATCCAAAAGTACAAGAGGCTGCTCGGGCAGAGGGTATTGCTGATAATTGGATAGAATCTGCAATAGCTTCGCCGGTTTATAAAATGGCTGTCGATTGGAAAGTGGCATTGCCACTACATCCAGAATACAGAACCTTACCGATGGTTTGGTATATTCCACCACTATCGCCGATACAAAATGCGGCTGAGCAGGGGAATATTGGTATGGATGGGGTGATTCCAGACTTAAAGTCTTTACGTATACCTATCCGGTATTTGGCCAACCTGCTAACCGCAGGAAATGAAGCTCCAGTGATTAGTGCACTTGAGCGGATGTTAGCCATGCGATCCTTTAAACGATCTCAACAAGTTGATGGTAAGGAAGACCTCGAAGTACTTAAGCAAGCGGGTTTATCGACTCATCAGGTTGAAGAGATGTATCGCTACATGGCAATAGCAAACTATGAAGACCGGTTTGTGGTGCCTACCAGCCATAAAGCTTACGCTGAAGATGCTTATAGCATGAAAAGTAGTTGTGGCTTTAGCTTTGGTAACGGCTGTAGTGACGGTAGCAGCGAGGTTAATTTATTTGGTGGTAATAAACAGACAAACCGAAAGAATATTATCGCCGTATCAGGGGGGGATTAACAATGGAAGCATATCAAGCAGCAATGTCGGATAAAGCAACGGATACATCAATGGATATATTAGGTGTCATAGGGCGCCTCCTTGATTACCCAAGTGAAAGTTTATTTGAATACCGGAATGAGATTTGTGAATTAATACGAGATGCAAAACTCGAGTTACAACTTGAGGAAAAGCTACTTGCATTTGTTGAGGTGCAACTGTCAAAAGATCTAATGGATTGGCAGGGTGAATATGACGGTCTTTTTGAAAGAGGCCGCTCATTAGGCTTATGGTTATTTGAGCATGTTCATGGCGAGTCGCGAGATAGAGGGCAAGCCATGGTCGATTTGGTCGCCTTATATCGAGAAGCTGGGCTTGAAATTTCTAAGCATGAATTGCCTGATTATATTCCACTGTTTCTAGAATTTTTATCCACGCAAGGGCAAGAAAACGCCAAAGACTGGCTTCTAGATGTTGAACATATTTTGGGTCTGCTGCAATGTAGATTGGAAAAGCGTGAAAGTCCTTACAGCGTACTTTTTGAAACACTGCTAAATGTTGCAGAGAGTGATATTCAACTTAATGATATTAGAAAAAATATAGCCGATGAGAAGCGAGACGACACTAAAAAGGCACTCGATAAAGAATGGGAAGAAGAAGAAGTGACCTTTGGCTCGGAGTCTCTTGATAAAAACTGTGGTTCAGCTACTCGTAAACCTAGCGAAGCGCAACGAAAAGATCAAGATATACCGATTTCATGGGTAGATTTTGATACCTCGACAGGTAAAAAACCGCCTAGTGTTCAAGATGCTATGTCACAAACCATGCCACAAGCTAAGGGGATGTAATGATGGACTACTTAAATAACCTACTTTTTGGTATTTACCCCTATATAGCGCTTACTGTGTTCTTACTTGGCTCATTAATTCGCTATGATCGTGACCAATACACCTGGAAAACAGGTTCGAGTCAATTATTAGAGAGCAAGCAATTAAGAAAGGGGAGTATCCCATTTCATATAGGTATTTTAGCTATTTTAGCTGGGCATTTTGTGGGCTTACTTACCCCAAAAGCGGTTTGGCATGTGCTGGGTGTTTCAACCGAAGTGAAGCAGTTGATTGCCATGGGTATGGGCGGATTTTTTGGTATTATTTGTTTTTACGGTATGACCATTCTAATCAAGCGACGTTTAGGAAATGAGCGCGTACGTGCTACCAGCTCTAAAATGGATATTGCTATATTATTGCTTCTGTATGCTCAACTCATTTTGGGAATGATATCAATTTTTGTATCCATGGGACATTTGGATGGACATGAGATGCTGAAGTTGATGTCGTGGGCGCAAAATATAGTGACAATTAATGGCAGTGTGGCTGCAGAGAGCATGAAAGATGTGCACATCATATTTAAGTTACATGTGTTTCTGGGCATGACTCTATTTTTGTTATTCCCCTTCACACGCTTAGTGCATGTAATGAGTGTTCCGCTTAAATATATATCGAGAAATTATCAATTAGTCAGAACCAAAGGTTGAAGTAAACAGACAGAATAACGAGAACAGAGTTTCTCGTTATTCTGTATAGAGGACTATGTCAAAAATACAAATAGGTAATGCAAAATGATCAATGTTAATCAAACTCATATTGATGAAACCGCCATTGTAAAAGAAATGCAATATCATGACTCAGAAACCCATACTGAGTCCAAGAACAAAGCCAGTGAAACTCTTATTATTGCTGAGCTGTTAAAACAGCGTGCTGTTGAACTGGGTATTGTGAGTGAAGAAATAGACCTCACAAGCGAAACAGGAAATGATTTTCTTGAGACGCTAATAGAAAATGAAGTCGATATGCCAGTCGCAACCGATACCGATTGTCGACAGTATTTTGAAGGCAATCCGACCAAGTTTATTACTAGCCCCTTGGTCGCGGTGAGGCACATATTGTTGTCTGTCGCGCCTGATGATGCCGAATTGCGTTCAAAATTAACGGATCAGGCTGTCGTGCTTATTGAGCGTTTGGAGCCTTCTCTTTCGTTATTCTCATCGCTTGCTCAGATGCACTCAGCGTGTTCCTCTGCCAAAGTCGGTGGCGAATTAGGCCAGTTGTCTAAAGGACAAACTGTTCCTGAGTTTGAACGGCAAGTGTTTAACTGTCCTGTAGGCTTAATTAAAGCCCCCATTGAAACACGCTATGGTATTCATGTTGTGGTGGTGGATGAGCGTGTTGAAGGCAAAGAATTACCCTATGACATGGTCAAAACACGTATCTCAAACTATTTAAATGAAAAGGTGCGGCGTAAATCTATTGCGCAATATATTCATACCTTGTTGGCGAAAGCAGAAATTGCTGGTTATGATTTAGCTGTTTCAGACTCCCCATTATTGCAGTAAATCATTTATAAACGGTTACTGTTGCCGGAAAACTTATCATATAAATATTAGATGACGTTGCCGACAACAGTAACCGCAAAAGACTATTTTCCCTATTTCTGCTAGCCCCAGTTGATCCATATCAAGACTAGCTTAGTTCCCCTTCTGATTCCTAGAAACCGGGATGAATTCCTCCTGATTTTTCCTATGCTGAATGTGCCCTGCTTTGAAGTAGTAAAGAATTTAGCTATCGAATACTAAAGAGCAACTCTCATTAACTTGCGTCACTTCCTTTAACGACCGAAACGACAGGTGTTCAATATGAAAGTAAATATGCCTATTACTGAAAATGAAGTTTGCTTGACCGAAGGGCAAACACTTGTTTCGAAGACCGACTTGAAAGGTGCTACCACTTACGTTAATCCGGATTTTTTGGCAGTTAGTGGTTTCAGTGAAGACGAATTGATTGGCAAGAACCATAACGTTGTTAGGCATCCAGATATGCCAGCCGCTGCGTTTAAAGATTTATGGGATACCGTTAAGCAGGGGCGGCCCTGGACAGGGATGGTTAAAAATCGATGTAAAAATGGTGATTATTATTGGGTGAAAGCCAATATTATCCCGATTACCGAAAATGGCGAAGTGCTTGAGTATATGTCTGTTAGGTCAAAGCCTAGCGAAGACATGATTCGTGATGCAGATAGCTTGTATAAAAATGTAAATCAAGGAAGCGCTTCACTCACACCGACGAGTCGTAAGCTTAAAACATTATTTGCTAACTTAGCCCTGAAACAAAAGTTACTTTCATTTGTGTCAATCATTGCTCTTATCCTAGCATTTGGTGCTTGGGAGGGTGTTAGTAATCTCAATGCTATAAATTCGGACTGGCATAATTATCAAAGTACTTCTGTCCATAGAGTAGTGTTGCTGCAAGATATTAAATCTCAGCTTGGTTTTGGTGGCGTAATACATAATTTTAAAAACTATGTATTACGCGGATCAATAAAGTATGTGGGTAAAACAGAAAAAAACCTTAAAACAGTGTTCAACAAAATTAATCAATACAAAGAAATCAAAGGTGTTTCTGATCATGAAATGCAAGCACTCAATGCGATACAAAGTGTAGCCACAGAATACGAACATAATTTAATCAAAATTCAACCTTTGGTGAAAGAGGGTAAGACAGCTGAGCAGATAGACCAAGTGGTAAAAATTAATGACACACCTGCGATAGATGGGTTTAAAGCTCTTCAAGTCGCACAGTTAGTTCACTCGGAGCGCCTGTCAGGATTGATGACGACACATATATCTTCGAGTAAAACCTCGCTGTTAGTAGAGCGATGTATTTCCTTGGTATTTTTAATCCTAGTGATGTTTACCTTCATTAATAGAATCATTGTTAAGCCTTTGAATTATCTATCGACGTGTTTTAAAAATATTAACGAAGGTCATTATGCGAATGAAATTGATATTCTTAGAACAGATGAGATAGGCACCTTTATGCAAAGCGTTGCTGTGACACAGGTAAAAATGTGCTTTGAATTAGAAGACTCAACTAGGTTAGCACGCGAAGCCACCCGTATAAAAAATGCCCTTGATGTTTGTCAAACCAATGTCATGGTTGCTGATAACGAATTTAACATCATTTATCTAAATAACTCGGTTAAAGAGATGTTCATTGACGCTGAGTCTGATTTAAAACAAGAATTACCTAATATGGATGCGCGTAAGCTACTAGGCATGAATATGGATGCGTTTCATAAATCACCTAATCATCAGCGAGGCTTAGTGCAAGGTTTAAGCGAAGCAATGTCCACAAAAATAAAGATAGGCGGTCGGACCTTTTCATTAGCCGCTACACCTGTTTTTGATGCAGATAAGAATCGCTTAGGAACGGCCATTGAATGGAAAGATCTAACGATTGAACTTAAGCGTATAGAAAGCGAACGGGCTATTTCTGATACTAACGCAAGGATGAAACAGGCACTTGATTCCGTCTCGGCAAATGTCATGGTAGCTGATGATGATTTAAATGTTATTTATATGAATCAAGCGGTGATAGACACCTTACGTAATGCTGAATCAGATATTAAAGAGTCATTACCCAATTTTTCTGTAGATCAGGTGATCGGTAGTAATATCGACATCTTTCATAAATCCCCACAACACCAGCGTCAAATTTTAGAAAATTCTGAGAAGGAGATAAAAGCTAAAATTGAAGTGGGTACAAGAGTAATGGAGCTTATTGTCAATTCAATCGTCAACGAAGACGGAAAGCGCATTGGTACCGTTGTGGAGTGGGATGATGTGACAGAGAAATTAGCCAAGGCGATAGAAGATAAGCGTATAGCAGATGATAATGCGGGTGTGCGAATGGCGCTCGATGTGTGTAATACCAATGTGATGATGGCTGATAATGATTTCAATATAAATTATATGAATCAAGCGGTTAGTTCTATGATGTCTGTTGCTGAAAATGACATTAAAGATGTTTTACCTAATTTTAATGCGAGTGCTTTATTGGGTGAAAGTATGGACGTCTTCCATAAAAATCCGAGTCATCAAAGAAACATGCTGGCAGGGTTAAGCAATCCATATCAAGTTGAGATAGTGGTCGGTTTAAGAACATTTAGTTTGGTGGCTACACCAATATTTAATGAAAACAAAGAGCGGTTGGGTACTGTTGTAGAATGGGGCGATAGGACAATTGAAGTTGGTATAGAACGAGAAATGGATACCCTGATTTTATCTGCTAACAATGGCGATTTAAGTAAACGTTTAGCATTAAAAGGTAAAACAGGCTTTTTTAAGGGCATGAGCGAAGGCTTGAATACACTGATGGACAGTACTGAAGTGTTTGTGAGAGACCTAGGGTTGGTATTTGAGTCCATGGCTCAAGGTGATTTAACCCAATCTATTCGTAGTGAGTACAAGGGGGAGTTTGAACGTATCAAAGGAAATGCTAATAACACTATTTCTAAAATGTCTGAAGTGTTAACTAGTATTACCACAGCATCAAGCAACGTTGCTACCTCAGCTAACGAAATTGAGCAAGGGGCGGATGACCTGAGTCGTAGAACAGAGTCGCAAGCAAGCACACTAGAAGAAACAGCATCCAGTATGGAAGAGCTGACGGCGACGGTAAAACAGACTGCAGAAAACGCACTTCAATCGACTAATAAAGCGATTGAAGCAAAAGGAAAA
>Ga0105350_10002824_pt1 | contig 10266 bp, 9 predicted proteins | sample EN1Hudsemesocosm_FD_83506 | JGI IMG/M metagenome (GOLD analysis project Ga0105350, IMG submission 83506) | Methane-oxidizing microbial communities from mesocosms in the Hudson Canyon - EN1E Hudson Canyon | ecosystem: Environmental > Aquatic > Marine > Cold seeps | place: Hudson Canyon...
AGCTTTATTTCTTCGACTTTGGTTTCTAACTCAAATTCATTTAATTCAAATAAAGATTTTACATCTTCGGCGGTTTTGATCGCTAATTCAGCGGCAATGAGGGCGGTATTTGTTTTCTCTTCTATACCCGTTTTATCGCGATAGTGAGTATCGATATAGTCTTCCGCCTGACCAATCAATACTTTGGCATTTCGGAAATTAATGGGGGCATAATAGCCTGCTTCGATTATTTCACCGCGCTTTAATACGGCATCTACTGGGTTTAGATATTCATTTCGCATCGTTGTCGCTTCAAGCTCATACATGCTTTGTCTTATGTCAGGTTGAATAGCGAGGGCTTTCTCAATATTTCCACTCTCAGCCACTTTCATTAAAGCTATAATTTGCATGTTGACGTTTTTATATTCACTCGGTGCCCATTTTGCACTGCCTATGCTCTCGATTCGTGCATGTTGCGCCATCAATTCAGCAAAATATTGCTTGTTTTGGATCGCGATGTTGTCGGCTTCGTTGATTTTTGCTTCTGCGGTGCTGAGGGTTTCTATCGCGATTCGCCATTCGCCATTCGCTAGTTGAGTTTGAGCGTTAGTAAGTAGCCCTTGGGCAACCTGATATGTGCTAGGCGCCAAAAGCGCTAGTTGAGCCTGTTTCATCTGCTCTTGGAGTGCGTCGATCTGTTTTAAGTATTCGTTGTCCTGAGCGTCAGTTTCGACAACGGCGACAGTCTCAGATTGAACTGATTGATCAGCGACTTCTGACTTCGACTCGCCTAGATTAAAGAAACTCGCACAGGCACTGATGAGCACAATGCACAACAAACCGGTTGCTTTAGAGATGAAATTTAACAATAGATTCCGCCTAGTCATCAAATTTAATACACACTTGTGTTAAGTGTAGCGTGCTTTTTGGTTTCGATCTGTGAACTACCATTGACTGTCGTTTTTTGATCTCATCTCATCAGTTTGAGTGATACAGATCGAATACCCCCGTTCATCTAATGTGAAAAGGGCAGATTTTCTCGATAATTTGTTTTGGTGATTAAGTAATCATTGGACGTTCGAAGTCTTGTTTGTAGGTAATCAATCGCTTTTTCAACAGAGTCTTCAAGTGAAAAACGTCTTGCTAGATAGGCAGTAACAGCACTTGATAAAACACACCCCGTGCCGTGCGTATGGATCGTTTCAATCCTTGCGTGTAGAAAACTAAGTGCGATTTTGTTTGGCCGGATAAGTAAATCTTCAATCGTGTTCGTTAATTGTCCTCCTTTGTGGTCAACGCATGCATGTCCGCCTTTGAGTAAAACAGCTATCTGATGATGATCAGCATAGTTCTGAATCGTATTAATTAGCGCCCGCGTGGGTTTGTCTGGGAGAGACGTAGTTGAATTGCGCTCATCAGACATATGTCCAAATAAGCGCTGAGCTTCATTGAAGTTAGGGGTAATGAGCACCGCTTGTGGGAATAAGGCCCTGACATATATTTTCTCAAGGCTCTCGTTTGCAAAAGCTTGACCGCTGCTTGCTGACAATACGGGGTCTATGACGATGTTATCTGTTTTAAAACGACTCAACTCTTCGACCAATACATTAGCGATCGTAGATGAACCGATCATGCCAATTTTGATTGCTGAAACAGCGAAGGCATCGCTGACCGCAGAAAGTTGTGCTCTAATATGTGGTACAGATAGGGATTCAATATCGTTTACCGCATTTGGGTTTTGCGCGGTCGAGCAGGTGATGGTGGTACAACCATAGCATTCTAAGGCTTGAAATGTTTTTAAATCTGCTTGGATACCCGCGCCGGCGCAGCTATCAGAACCGGCAATAGTCAATGTTACGGGCACATCGGTAGCGGTGTGAGTCATGGGCGTGATCGATTGTTAAAAAATTCTGATAAGTGAATCATGGAGGCGTCAGTCTGACAAGTGCTGATTGTAGGTTAGGGCGTTTACTTAATACGCCTTAATTACCTATTAATTTTACTTAGGTGATTTGTATTGGGAAGCTACCTTAAGCGTTTGAAGCAATTCATTACGCTTTTCAGTTTAGCTTTGGTTAGTTCATATTCAGGTGCTTTGGAACCAGAAGATGTACTCGGTGAATACTGGAAAGATCCTTTGTTTGGTGAGGCATTGCCTGAACAAGAATACCAAATAGATGTGCTGTATAAGCAGTTATGGCCAGCAAAACTCGCTGTAGCTCAAGGGCAAAAAGTACGGTTTGAGTTTTTTAATAAAACGGATGAGGCTCACGTGTTTGCTTTTACACACGACATCACTCTATTAGAGCAATCAGACGGTTTTCAGGCGTTTATTAACGACGAAATTATGCACGCAAATACAGCCAGCTCAACTGTCGATGGACACCATCATTCAGATACATCCACTGATGATGCGAAATCAATGGTACGCACAATGGATCAAATTCCAACCGTAACGTTAAAGCCGCAAGATCGACGAGAAATTATTATCAGGTTCACTAAGTTGACGCCCGTATTTTTGCATTGTCTGGTGCCAGGCCATGAAGCACATGGTCATCATAGCTTTATTTCAATTTTAGCGAACGAAGCGGCACCCATTCACTGAGTTCGTGAAAACAGTTGAATAAAAATATAATAAGGTTAGTTTGTGCGGCTTCACCTTAACTTTGCGTAAAAAAGGTTGCATATTTATCTCTTTCGTCTTGGTATTAATCAGGGTAGTTGAGCCGCAAAAACATATCAGGCTTTGCGTCTAAATATTTTTAAATTTTTTGTAAGTGACGCTTTTATGATCAAAAAAAGTTTTGCACATGATGATGTAATGCGATTGATTCATACCTGGTTGAGTCAATTTGTATTGCCTCTTAATTTGTGTCCGTTTGCACGCGAGCCTTTCGAGAAAGACACGATTAGGATCTCGGTGTTTGATGGTGAAACACCCAAAGCGGCACTTGATTTTTTTAAAACCGAGTTGGCGCTACTACAAACGACTTCAGTCTCAGAGTTAGAAACAAGCTTGCTAGCGTTCCCGCAACTCACTGAATTTGAGAGTTATTTGGGCCTTTTAGATTATCTAAATGACCACTTATTAGAGAGTCAGGCTAATGAAACGTTTCAGTTAGCAAGTTTTCATCCTGAGTATGTATTTGAGGGGGTAGAAGAAGGGGATGCGAGTAATTATACAAATCGAGCGCCGGTACCGATTGTGCATATTCTTCGTCAAGAAGAAATGACGAAACGCATCGCAGAATATGGTGACGTTTCAATTATTCCAGAGAGAAATATTGCAAAGATGTACCGTTTAGGGGGGGCGGAAATTAAACGTTTATTGAATGGTGAGGGTTAGCTGCCTGCTTTAAGCAATGTTGCATTGGTTGCGCCCTTCACTTTTTGCTTTGGATAAATTTTTGTCTGCGCGCCGCCACGCATTCTCTAAGGTAATATCATCAGTAAAAATCGCACCACCAATTGACAAGGTTGACGACGCAACGCCACCCACTTTGTCTTTGACTGTAATATCTTCAAACTCTCGAAGGAGCCTTTCCGCGTAAAGCTTTGTTTGCGCGAGGTTTGAGTTAATAAGGAGTATCGCAAATTCTTCACCGCCAATTCGTCCAATAAATGCTTTGCGATACTGTTTGCGGGCATCCTCGGTCATCAGCTTTGCAGCGAGGTCTTCACGCTGTGTTCGTTTCGCCAGCAGGCCACCAAACTCAGCCAGTAATTTGTCGCCAGCCATATGACCATTTACGTCATTAAATTGCTTAAAATGATCAATATCCAAAGACAGCCAAGCGCTGTTCTTTTTGCCTTCAAGCATTGCAGAATTTGCAGCTTTTAAAAAGCCGCGACGATTCAAAATTCCGGTTAACTCGTCCGTTTCGCTTAGTTCAATAAACCGGTTTTGTGCGTTCGTTAGCTGCTCTGTTTGGGCTTTTAGGAAACTATAGCGGTAGCCTAACACTAGCGAAATCAAGACAACTTCAACTAATGATCCCAGCAAAACGAGTCGTGTAGGTAGTAGTGTCGGTTCAATTAGTCCGATCCAAACGAGGGCCCAATAAATCGAGCTAATAATTATGAATGACCAGGCCAATAACAAATATTTAGCGAGCGGATGACCCATTTTCATGGCTTTTGAAATGGTAAACGTGACGAGAATAGGAACAAACAATGCTGCGAAATCGCTTATTAGAAAAGCATAAAAATCGTTTATAAATAACGAGACAATAGCGAGTACAACAATGCCAATACGCGTGTATTGCATGACGTTATCAACTGTCGGCATAAAGTTTTTAGAATCGAAAAATTCTCTGACAAAACTGATGACAGTGAAACATAAGAGAAACCCAAAAGTTCTTATATTCACGCCATCGCCGCCCCAGTCGGGAAAAAGAACGCGTCCATATCCCATAATGACCGCCGAGAACAGAAAAATGCACAACACGTATGATGAATATATTAAATAGACACGTTCCCCTGCACTTATACCGATAACTAGGTTGTAGCAAATAGCGAGTGCCAGAGCGCCCAAAATAAAGGCATTAAATAAATGGCTTTTTACTAAGTACCAAGAGAACCCCGAGTAGTTATATTCATTTACACTAAAGTGAAAAACTTGAGAGGTATTAAGTTTAAGGTACGCATACTTGTATTCATTTTGCGCATCGATCTTGAAAGTAAGATGGTTTACTGGGATGTTGGTACTGTCATCGATGCGCCGGCCTTCTGGTTCTTCCCATGTCCATTTATCATCTAATTTTTCTACTATTAGGCCATCGATACCAACATTAGGCACAATTTCGAGCCATAAGTCGTGGAAGGCAATATGACGGGGTAGTTTAATTTTAACCCAAACAATCGGGTGTTCATTGCCACGCCAGAAGTCGTCACTTGCGATAAATGATTCTCGAGTCTTGCCATTAAATGGCGTCCATTGTTCATTAGGAACTGATAACAATTCGTCTAAATTTCGATTCTGATAATCGATAAAAGACCAGTATTTAATATTGTAGTCTGAGGATGCACCGGAGTTACTCCAAGCATGGTTACTCAAAATAAAGAGCAGAAAAAATAGCGAGCATGAAGCAGCATTAAAACGCGTGCGTGGCATTGTACTGTAAACCTGTTCGTTTCTAATGAGTGAGTTCATGACGATATTACACTTGCGGTTACTATTATGAATAGAAATAAAACGAGAAGCGATAAATTGACGATTTTCTCTTTATTTGCTAAGCCTATATAGAGTTGTTTAGCGAAGAATTTGTCAAAGTTGTCAGCGCTATCCACTCTCGATATGTTTTTGACCGTAATACCAGCGATATTTTGAACTAACTTGCTCGCTTAATGTGAGTAAGTGGGGGAACCACGATCTAACATGGCTGATGAAGAATATCTCATCGCTCGTGTACATAATTTGCGTTTGGGCATTCATTGTCGTGATGTAAAGCATGTATATACGCAGCGATTAACTATATCCCGAATGGTCGGTCAGTCTCATATTTTTAGAGGCATTGCCAATATCGACGGCGAAATCGTCAACCTTATCGATTTACGTCGTCGAATTGGTATGCGTGACGCGGCGGAGACTGATGTCAAAACATTGATCGCCTTTCAGACTAACTTGTCCTCGGTTTATGCAGTGATCGTTGATGAGATCATCGGAATGCGGAAGATTTCAGAATCAAAACTGCAACAACACCAAACTAATCTCAATAATGCCAACCAAAATATCAATCTACTGTTCCCAATGGTGGCGTGTATGCAGGATGACTCGCTCGTGCATTTGCTGGATTCCACTTACCTAGAAAAAACTGAGGCAGTGGAAGACGCAGGCAGTCTGGAGTTCTTCTAATACTTTCTTAATTGATAGGTTCCACGAGTGCGCGCAACAACGAGCCCCTCTTCAGAGGTCAGCTCACCCTGCAATACAAACTCTACTTTTCCTTTTTCCATGCAGGTGTCACTGAGCTGTTGCACTTTTTTCTTGCTTAGGCCTAAGGAAAAGCGAATATTTCCCTTGGCCGGTTTCAGGAAGTCAATGGTGAAAGATTTTAGCGTTGGGTAGCAACGTGTTACATCAAAATGCAGCATCCATAATGCGCCACCCGGTATCTCCGCTAACGTAAATAAAGCACCGGCATACATTGAACCAATATGGTTTTCATTGCCTTCGGCCGGCATTTCGCAGGTAACAGAGCCTTCTTTCACCTCAACTAACGTTAAGCCGCAGCGTTTAACAAAGGTTATTTTTTCTTCTACGCCCTGTTTGAGCGTGTTTAGGTCGATCGACATGATTTTTATCTTTATTATTGTTGGAACGAATTATGATTATTTTTGGTCTAACTCTCTTTCTCAAATACGAACGTATATTTTGTACGTCAATTTTTTTTGTCTTGCCCATAAATGCTTTCTATTCTAGATAGTGCATTGTCTACTTTTCGGCTGTAATGTTGTGCGTCTTTTGCGTAGCAAAAGACCATGCTGATTCGATAACCTTCTTCCTGTTTGACGCAGGCAGTCACATTTGCTTTTACGTTCGATTGCGTGATGTAACGCCCTTTAAAATTAACAGAAACAATCTCTTTCTCTTTGAAGCCGTAAGGCGAAGTAATTGCCATACCGTAGCGGTTGAAGTCGAGGCAATGCGCCTTGATAGCCGGCCGGAAAAGACGGAAAAATCCGATGTAACGAATGCCTAAACGTAGGTCGGGTGTTTTGTGCCGCGCTTTTATCCGGCGCTCTACCCAGTTGATGAGTTTATTTTTATGCATGTTGTTTGTTTGATTGATGCACTGGCAAGTATTATCAGTAGTTTAAAATCTATTTGATCTCAACTCAACTCTCAGGCAAAGATGGGTGATCAATCAAACTTGCACATCAACAAGCCGGCCTTTTCGGAAGAGATCCTTTGTTAGCTTTCCATTCTTTGTCGCGAGTCTGATGGCCGCACCGCGTCTGTTCTTGAGACGTCTATCAGCAAAACCAATGGCGCGTCTCTCTTTACGCCGATCCCTTCGACGACGCTCTAAACTGGTCTCTTCTCTTGGCTTATCGCCAATTTTCTCAGTGCTTACGCTTCGTTTTGACTTCAACGGAGCCTGAACTTGATTTGGAGGTATGATAAACACAATCTTTACCGCTTAGTTTATAGGTCATTATTTAACCACATTGTTCATTATATCGGCGGAAGTTGCCAAGACTTTATTAGTCGATGCGTAATTTTGTAAAAGCACTTGCCAGCTATATGTGGCATCGGTGTATGCTAAGATCGCTCCTAGCTTGCTTTTTTTAAGGATTCCCAGTGAAGAAACTCGCCGCCTCAGATGTGTATCAAGATTGCAAATCTCGCGTCATCCCGAAAAACTCCACAAAACAATTACCGCCGCTAGACGACATCATTGGCCAGACACGTGCACAAGAAGCCGTGCGTTTTGCGATGGCAATGCCGGGTAGTGGTTACAACGTATATGCAATCGGGCGGAACGGCTTAGGAAAGCGAACGATGATGCTCCGTTACCTAAGTAAAAAAATTAAAGACGATCCCGAAATCTATGACTGGTGTTATATCGCTAATTTTGAAGAACCACGATCGCCTCATGTTCTGCATTTGCCTGTCGGAACCGGTTTACCCCTAAAGCGTGACATAGAAAAACTCATGCAGCGTTTGATGAAAGCGATACCTCAAGCGTTTGATAACGATAGTTATTTTGAACGTGCGGAGAAATTGAAAAACGATTATGCCGTGATCCAGGAAGAGGCATTAGAAAAGCTTGCCGCGCAAGCAAAGCGTAAAAAAGTAATGCTCACCATTATGACGCCAGGTGGTTATCGTTTAACCGCCATGAACGGTGCCGAAGCGCATACCGCCGAGTCGTTCGATACGTTGACACAAACTGAACAAGATAAATTTGACGAGATTATTTCGAAGCTCGAAGTAAAATTGCGCGGCGTTATACGTCAATTGGCTGTTTGGGAGCAGGAGTTTGTCGACAAACAACAAGCGCTTAATGAAGAGGTCGTATTAGCAGTATCAAAGCATTTGATTGATAGCTTAGTCGATAAGTACAAAGCCTTCAAAGGTGTCGTAGATTATCTAGAATTGTTGCAACAAGATATTATCTTAAATCTTGATATTTTCTTAGAAGAGCGCGAAGAGCAGGGTGCATTAGCAGATGCGACCCTCGATAAAAAGTTACCCAGACGTTATCAAATTAACGTATTAGTGCATCATAACAATAATCGACCACCTATCATTGTGGAGGAAAATCCAAATTATCATAATTTGTTTGGTTACGTTGAGAGTGTAACGTATAAAGGCACGGTATTTACCGATTTCTCGCTCATCCGTCCCGGAAGTATGCATAGAGCAAATGGCGGGTATTTGCTATTAGACGCGGCGAAAGTGCTTGAGCAGCCTTTCGTCTGGGATGGCTTGAAACGCGCGATTCGTGCCGGTGAATTACAAATCAATTCACTCGAGAAAGAGGTGACCCTCAGTGGCACCATATCGCTAGAGCCTCAGGCTATTCCGCTGCGTGTTAAGCTCATCCTTTTCGGTGATCGGCAAACCTATTTATTGCTGCAGCATTACGATCCAGAGTTTTTGGAGCTCTTCAAAGTTATTGCAGATTTCGAAAATGAAATGCCGCGCACTGAAGCATCCCAAACGCAATATGCACAGTTTATTTCGAGTCTCGTTCACGATAAAGGTTTTTTACATTGCGATAGAAAAGCGATTGCGCGCATTATTGAGTACAGTTCGCGTCAGGCCGAAGATCAGACGAAGCTATCTTTGCATGCGTCTGATATTGCTAATTTGCTTCGAGAATCGAATTTCTGGGCACAGGAGCAAGGCTCTAATATGATTCGTCATTCGCATGTTGAGCGTGCTTTAGAAAGTGATCAGCATCGAAATGGACGTATTAAAGATCAAATGTTTAATTCTTTGCGCAATGGCTCAACGCTTCTAAGCGTTGCCGATTCCGTTGTCGGGCAGATAAATGCTTTATCGGTGCTAAGCACGGGTGGGGTAGAGTTTGGTATGCCTAATCGCGTGACGGCAAACTGTTACTTTGGTGATGGTGACATTATTGATATCGAACATAATGCGCGTTTGGGCGGCAATATTCACACAAAAGGCGTGATGATTTTATCATCCTATTTATCTACGTTATTTGCGAAGTACAAGGCCATGCCATTATCGGCAAGTATTGCTTTTGAGCAGTCATACGGTGAGGTAGATGGCGACAGTGCCTCCCTTGCTGAACTCTGCGCATTAATCTCTTCTTTAGGTGATCGGCCCATAAAACAACAGTTTGCTGTGACAGGTTCTGTGAATCAGTTTGGTCAGGTGCAGCCGGTGGGCGGGGTCAATGAGAAGATTGAAGGTTTTTTTGATGCCTGTGAAATTTTAGGATTAACCGGCGAGCAAGCGGTTATTTTGCCAGCAACGAACCGCGTTAACTTGATGTTGAATCCTAAAGTTCGTGATGCGGTCTCCAAAAAAACTTTTCACATCTATACGGTCGAAACAGCAGATCAAGCTTTAGAGCTGTTAATTGGCGAGCATCCTGGGCGAAAAGATAGAGCAGGTAATTATCCTCACCATTCGTTGTTTGGGGAAATTCTGGCTAAATTTGAACGCTTACGTGGCGAAGACTCGCAGCCAGAAGAAACGGTAAAAAAAGAAAGTTAGCATTTAGGCGAGTTGCCCCTAGGCTAGCCCCTTTTGTTGCTTAGGATATGCCTGAACGTTAAATTGATTCGAGGTGCCGTCGGTCGTTTAAGTTTCGCGATGCGGTGTTGCCAATCGGTCTGTATACCTTCATGCATCACCAGTAAACTATCATGCGGTAAGTCTATTTTGACGGGTTTTCGCCGAAGTCGGCCCTCCTTATCTTTGAGTTGTAATTCAAACGGACGCGAAGCGCCTAGACTATATGAGGCAATAACAGGCGTTGGACCCAGTTCGGGTTCATCGTCTGCATGCCAGGCAACGCTATCATTTTCGTCTCGATAAAGGTTACAAAGCACTGAGTTAAAAACATGCCCAGTGCGTGCACTGATTTTTGTTTTCAATTGATAAATTTGCTCATGCCAAGGCGCCGGTTCGAAATCACTACCTGAGTAACGGTAATGCGCCTCTTTGTCACCCATCCAAACTTGTAGCCGAGGGATTTGGATTGTTTTACCAAACATTCGGATAGTCGATTGTTCCCACTGTAATTGATCACTCAGTGTCTCGAATAAGTGCGATGCTAGTTGTGCGCCAAGAAAGTCTGGATG
>Ga0105350_10002832_pt1 | contig 10252 bp, 10 predicted proteins | sample EN1Hudsemesocosm_FD_83506 | JGI IMG/M metagenome (GOLD analysis project Ga0105350, IMG submission 83506) | Methane-oxidizing microbial communities from mesocosms in the Hudson Canyon - EN1E Hudson Canyon | ecosystem: Environmental > Aquatic > Marine > Cold seeps | place: Hudson Canyon...
ATTTTTTTGTCCTGAACTGAATATAACTCACTCGCAATTTAGTTTGCCTGAAGCGGCTCATCGCCATGCGGTGCAAGTTTTACGCTTAAAAAAAGGCGCTTTAATTAACGTATTTGATGGTCAGGGCAATGAATATGAAGCCACGCTGGAGCAGGTGAGCAAACGTGAATCGGTGGCTGTTGTAGGTCAACAAATTGAATCTCAAAATGAATCACCATTAGAGATTACCTTATTACAAGGGATCTCCCGTGGGGAGCGAATGGACTATGCTTTGCAAAAAGCCGTCGAGCTGGGTGTGAATAAAATTGTCCCAGTGATAACAGAGCGTTGTAACGTGCAATTGTCTAACGGCAGAGCAGAAAAGCGCCATAGTCATTGGAGAGGAGTCATGGTGAGCGCGTGCGAGCAAAGTGGTCGCAGTGTATTGCCTGAATTGATGGATGTGATGTCTTTAGAAGAGGCGATATTGATTAATCAACAATCGAGTCGCTTAGTGTTAGACCCACTGGCAAAACAGGGTTTTACCACCTTGGAAAAACAGCAGCAGATTAGCTTATTGATCGGACCTGAAGGCGGATTGAGTGAGCAAGAAATTAACGCGGTGACAGAACAGAATTATCAAACAGTTAATTTTGGTCCAAGAATATTAAGAACTGAAACAGCGACGGTTGCTGCAATAGCCGTTATGCAGACTTTATGGGGAGATTTAGGGTGATAGATAACGGCATGACCGTTTTGTTATTGGTCGGACTGGTTTGGTTTTGGTGGGACAGTCGTGGTGTTGCCGAACGTGCAATTTTTGCCGCGAGACATAAATGCGAACATTCAGGTTTAGTATTTTTAAATGACACCGTAGCATGGACAAAAATACGTTTAAAACGAAATCGTGCAGGGCGAGTACAATTACAACGTAGTTATTTTTTTGAGTTTGCCAGTGACATGCAGCAACGGTATCGCGGTGAAATAATTATGTTGGGACATCAGGTTAATAAAATCAGTTTAGATGCTTATCGTATCGATGAACAATAGACCTGGAAGGAGACTGAAATGCAGAATAAATTAGCACTTGTCGTCGATGACTCTCGTGTCGCCAGAATGACCTTAAAAAAATTGTTAAACCTTAATGATTTTGATGTTGTAGAAATTCCTAGCGGTGAAGCAGCCTTAGATTATTTGTATTCAGATCAAACCAAACCAGACATTATTTTTATGGACGTGATGATGGAAGGCATGGATGGGTTGATGACAACACAGCAAATTAAAGCAGAAAGTAATTTTCAGACGATGCCCGTGGTTATGTGCACGGGAAGTGATGCTGAAGCGGATATGAATAAAGCAATGTCTGTGGGTGCGGTAGCTGTTTTATCAAAACCGCCGGTAGCGGAGCAATTGGCAGAAGTGTTGTCATCAGTAACAAAAATTGACGTTGCCCAAACAGAAGAGTCAGAACCGGGCACCGGAACTATTGATGAAGATGCTTTAGTTGCAAAAGTAATTTCAGCTATTGAAGATAATTTAATGGCACAAACACAGCAACATGCACGAGAAATGGCAGAAGATATTAGTCGTCAAATTGCTGAAGATACCGCCGAAAAAGTAGCCAAAGAACAAACAAAAATAGAAGCGGAAGCAATGTTGCCAGCGTTGACCGAGCAACTTAGCCAAGCGGCCAATATCGTTGCAGAAGAAACTGCGCAGCGTGTTTGTAAAGTCGTAGCAAATGAATCAATAGCTAAAAATGCCGAACAGGCCGTGAAACGAGCAGTGAATGAGCAAGGTTTAGCAGAAAAGATCATGGCGTTATTATCCCAGGAGGGTGGCCCATGGTTAATACGTCAAGAGCAGCAATTACATGATGAACTTACTCATAAATTGGAAAAAAGCATTGCGCCGGCTATCGATAACTACTTGCAAGAACATTTGCCGAAAAAGTTAGGACCGATTGTTCATGCTGCTGTTCAAGAGGCAATGATCTCACCGGATGCGATAGAAAAAGAAGACCAGATGAATGTCTTAATCAAACGAGTTAACTTTCTAAATGGCGTTGTTATCGGCCTGGGTGTGGGTATTTTGGCGCTGACGGTGCTGGTTTTAGTATAGGGAAGGTTTTTTGATATTTAAGCTTCCCCTAAAAGACGTTCCTCGTTGTTTATGAATATTGCACAAGCCTTAATTTATAGCCGTTCAGTTTTAATTGATACAGATAGTCCTGATATTGATAGCAATGTCTTGTTATGCCATGTATTAGCGTGTCAGGCCATCTATTTGCATACTTGGTCAGACAAAAAATTAACCACCGAACAACAAACTCAATTTGAGCAGCTTGTGCAACAGCGTTTAGCCGGAAATCCGGTAGCTCACATTACAGGTATGCGAGGATTTTGGTCTTTAGATCTTAAAGTGACCGAGGCAACCTTAATTCCTCGACCCGATACGGAATTATTGGTTTCTTTAGCGTTAACAAAAATAAAACCGGCTATGAAAATTGCCGATTTAGGCACAGGAAGTGGTGCGATTGCGTTGGCTCTAGCGGTAGAACACCCTGAGATTAGCGTCGTCGCCAGTGATTATTCGTGGTCGGCATTGCAGATCGCAAAACTGAATGCGGTGAAAAATAAAATAGACAATGTTAGTTTTATCCACGCAAATTGGTTAAGCGCTTGCAAACAAGACGTATTCGACATCATCATTAGCAATCCGCCTTATATTGTTGAAAATGATCCACACTTAACGAGTGGTGATGTGCGATTTGAACCGATAAGCGCCTTAGCATCAGGCAAGGACGGTTTAAAGGATATACGAGTCATTGTTGTGCAAGCCCGTCAAAGTCTTAAAAAAGAGGGCTGGTTATTAATCGAACATGGTTATCATCAGGCTGAGCAAGTTATGCAGATCTTTTATGATGCTGGTTTTAGCCATATCTCGTCACATCAGGATTATAGTGATAATGATCGCGTCGTGATGGGGCAACTGACGTTATAATGTGTGTTTAGATTTTTATAACGTTATCTTATGAATGATGATCAGCTGTTACGTTACAGTCGCCAAATTTTATTGCCGCAACTAGATATTGTTGGCCAGCAAAAATTACTTAATAGTCATGTATTAATCATCGGCTTGGGCGGGCTTGGTTCGCCGGTATCGATGTATCTAGCTGCTGCAGGTGTCGGTCACTTAACATTAGTGGACGACGACCAAGTTGAGTTATCAAACTTACAACGCCAAATAGTTCATGGCCAGCAAGATATTGGCCGAAATAAAGTAGACTCTGCTGCGAACACATTAAAAGAGATTAATAGCGAAATCACACTGGATGTAATAGCAGAACGTCTAGAGGGTGAACGTTTAGAAAAAGCGGTCAATGCTGCGGATGTAGTCGTGGATTGCAGTGATAATTTTGCCACACGCTTCTTGTTAAATGAAACCACGCAACGTTGTAAAATACCATTGGTCTCTGGGGCTGCTATTCGCATGGAAGGTCAGGTGACTGTTTATGACCCACGGCAAGATGGTAGTGCCTGTTATCGTTGTCTTTATGAAGATACTGGAGAATTACAGCAGACCTGTTCTGAAAGCGGTGTATTGTCGCCGTTATTAGGTATTATCGGCGGTATTCAAGCAGTAGAGACAGTGAAAGTGATTACAGGAATTGGTGAAAACCTGAGTGGTCGATTGTTGATTTTGGATGCGTTAAGCATGACGTGGCGTGAAATCAAGTTAAGACAAGATCCAAGTTGTCCTGTTTGCGCACAAAAAACTGTCGCTTAAATTTAAGAGGTTGATCTAAATTTTATGAAAACCAAAATGGATAATTCTCCATTAGAACAAGCTGCCGAAATTGCATTGCAACACGCTAAAAAAATGGGTGCCTCGGCTGCTGAAGTTGGAGTGAGTCATAGTACTGGCTTGTCGGTTACTGTACGGCAGGGAGAGACAGAAACCTTAGAACATAACAATGATACCGGTTTAGCATTGACGGTATATTTTGGCCAAAGCAAAGCGTCAGCCAGTACATCGGATCTAAGTGTAGCGGCGATTTCAGACACCGTTAAAGCCGCATGCGATATAGCAAGATATACCCAGGCCGATAAATTTTCAGGTTTGGCCGATGCCGAGTTAATGGCAAACGAATTTCCTGATTTATCGTTATATCACTCATGGGATGTAGATGCTGAGCAAGCTATTAAAATTGCTTTGGAGTGTGAGCAAGCTGGGCGGGATGTTGATTCACGAATTACTAATTCTGAAGGGGCCACACTATCTAGTCATGAAGGTGGGCGGATCTATGCAAATAGTCATGGCTTTGTTGGTAACAGTATAAGTAGCCGTCATAGTTTGTCTTGTACCTTGATTGCTGACGATGATAACGGGATGCAACGTGATTATTGGTACGACCTAAAACGAGATGCAACGGAGTTAGAAGCCGCTGAAAAAATTGGCCAACGGGCAGCAAAAAATACCCTTCGGCGGTTGAATGCAAAAACCGTTGCCACGGGATCATATCCCGTGATTTTTGCTGCAGAAATGGCACCGTCATTATTTGGTCAACTAATTGGAGCAATTCGTGGTGGTGCTTTGTACCTAAAATCTTCTTTTTTATTAGATCATTTAGGCAAGCAAATATTTCCTGATTTTATTCATATTCATGAGCAACCTCATCTTCTCAAAGCTTTAGGAAGTACCGCTTATGATGGTGAAGGTGTGGCCACTAAAGCACACGATATTGTCAAAGCAGGCATTTTAGAAAGTTATGTTTTAGATAGTTATTCGGCAAGAAAATTAGGTATGACCACAACAGCAAATTCAGGTGGTGTTCATAACTTAATGGTAGAAAGTGGCGAACATGATTTTAATGCATTATTAAAACAGCTTGATACCGGAGTGGTAGTTACCGAAACCATGGGCATGGGCATTAATCTTGTGACGGGCGATTATTCGCAAGGCGCTGCAGGTTTTTGGGTTGAAAATGGCGAAATTCAATATGCGATTGATGAATTTACCATTGCCAATAATTTGCGCGATATGTTTATGGGCATTCAGGCCGTTGGTAATGACGTTGAAAAACGAGGCAATACTCGAACCGGTTCGATCTTATTGGATCATATGATGATTGCTGGTTAGTTAACCTGAACTCTGGATAAGCGCAGCCATCCAGCACACTTATTTTAGCGGCTCTCGGTGTTGCCTTTACTTCCAATAGCTCACTATTGCTGCGTAAACTCGCCTTGATATCCACTAAAATAAATGCACTGGTTAAAATAACCACAACGTTTTTCTTTATTGTGAACAGTGCTTCTTATCAAGATACTGTAATTTAAAGGTTTTCTGACTATTCTTATGCAGCGATCAGGTTAATTACTGATAGAGCGCAGCTATAATATCAGTGATATCGGTGAGTTCACCGATAGCGATCAGGTTTTGTAATACTTCTCGTATTTGTTTTACTTTATGTTGACTATGACTGCGTAATTGCATTAATTGTTGGTGCAGATCATCTTCACTTGCCACCGCATTGGTAGACAGCGCTGATAATGTGCAATGGAAAAAATAACGTTGTTCACACAGTAAAGCACGGTTAATAAAGAGGGTTTTTTCTGCCGCATTAGCAAAAGAAGGTTCAATACTGATTTTCCATGTGGCTTTATTTTGTTGGTAACAATACAAACCAAAACTGACCGGGTTGTCGGGTTTGTTCTTATCGGCAAGGGTTTTTATTAGCTCGGAAATGTCAGTCACAGCATCTTGCAATGCCAGCCATAGATCCGTTTGATCACGAGCGGTATTTGCATCGGTGGTCGCCACCGCCTGTAAAATACGTTTGTTATCGTTATCCAGACCAAGATAAATAGGCGTACTACTAAGGTGCGCCGTTAATACAGAGGTATAGACCCTGCTTTCTTGGCTAACATGGACATTAAGATTATCTTCAGCCAATTTACCTTTATTAAGTTCAAGAACGGTCGCAAAAAACTTATTAAGATTTGAAGAACAAGCGCGATGGTCACGCTGTAAACCAAGATGAGTTTCACTTGACCAAAAATGTTTGTTTCGAACAATAAATGGCACACTATCAAGTTGAACTTTTTTGGTTAATTTCTGCCAGCGAATGAATTCAAGATTAACACGAGTACCAATTTTAAGATCGACATGGCCCGGCAGGCTCAATGATAATCCGGACCCAGAAACATCGTTAGTGATGACACTGTATTTCTTTGAGTTATAAAATAAATTGACATCGGTACGGACAAAAAATCGTTGATCATCACGAACTGCATGATGTTGCAATGATGTCGGTTTAGGTTCATTGAGTGATTCTGATTCACTCGTTTGACTTTCGCCAGGTTCATCAACGGTTTTAGGTTGATTAAGTTGCATGCAACTTGCACTGATATTTGTGACTGTCAATAAGGTGCTCAGTGTGGATAAACGTTGTTCAAATAGCTCGGCATGCTGCGTATCAATTTCTGCAATAGCTGCAATTTCTTGCTCGAACTCTTGTGCATTGACGTGCAGTTTGTTGGCATGCAATAGCAATATTTGACTTTGTTCTTGTTGAGAATGCCAGCGCAATAGTGAGGCTAATGATTCTGGATCATTACGTTTTGCAATATAACTAACAAGCTTATTTTCTTGTTTTGACAACAGTAAAAGGTAATCTACATTTTCGTTTAAAACTTGTTTTATTGGTAATATATTAAGTTCTAAATTGTCATCACCATCTCGCAAAATCTGTAAAGAATCAGCAGCCATCGGTGTCATATGACTGGCTTTGATAAGTTCAGCATCGTCACTATCGCCTAACCAAAATAAAGCGTTAGATAATTTCTGGCAGTAAAGCCGTAAATAATAGTGACAGGCCAGATTAAACAATTCATTTTCCAAGTCCAAGTGCTCGATGGAATTATGTTTTGTGGTCCAATCATTAAACCAATCTGTAACCGGTTGATCATCTTTGCGATCACGGTTCAAAATAAGATGGCTACGCCGTTCATCATGGGTAATCTTGATGATTTTATAGGGTACTTTGACGAGTAAATTAGGCTGTGAGCCAACAGGCAACTCTGGAAAGCTAACGGTAACTTCATCACCTTGCTCTAAAGTCGATGCCAGCTTAAGGGTAAGGCGAATAGCACTGGTTGTAATATCGATGGTTGCTGCATGATACAAAACGTCAGCAAGGTGAAGTTCAACGGGTGTTGAAAAATTAATCCGTGGTTCTTTGCGTTGTAACTGATAGTCAAAAGGGATGAGTTGAACTTGTGACTTATGCCGACTTAAGATGGTATTAGTCGGAATTTTTTCAGCCTCTGCGGCTGATGATGCTAAAGATTTAATTGCTGTTAACAATGTTTCATATACGCCAAAGGTATAGCGGCCGTTAAAACGGTCCAATAATTGTTTGGCTAACAAATAACCACGGTCATCAAGATAATGTGTCTTGCCACCAAATGAGTATGCTTGGCACTCACCAGCAACTTTGCCTCGCAAATCGATGGCACGGTTACAAAGTCGATTTAAACGCTGACGCTCCATTTTTTTTAGGAACGATTCATTTTGAGTTGTTTTATTTGGGGTGTCGGCCATGATTTATTTCTGATTATATTCAGCAGAAGTCTTTGCTTGAATGCTTAAGGCATGAATGCTTTCTTCCATCAAGGAACCAACCGTGTTGTAAACCAAGCGGTGACGTTTAACAAGTGATAAACCATCAAAGGCATCACTGACAATAAAAATCGTATAATGACCGCCGCCAGTATTACCAGCATGACCAGCATGCAAAGCACTGTCATCTTGAAGTTCCAAAATAACAGGATTCAAATTGGTTAATGTTTGTTTGATGGCCTCAATAGTGTCACTCATGGTAAGACTTGCTTGAAAGGTTTAACGGTTACTTTGGCATACACGCCAGCAGTAATATAAGGATCGGCATCTGCCCAAGCTTGTGCGCTAGTCAGATCGTCAAATTCTGCGACTACCAAACTTCCACTAAAGCCTTCTTCATCAACAATAGGATGGGGTCCGGCTAAGGTTAAACGGCCTTGTTGTTGTAATAGTTGCAAGCGCTCAATATGCGCGGGTCTTGCGCCCATTCGCAATGGCAGACTATCTGCTACATCTTCACTAATAATGGCATATAACATTTACACATCCTTGTTAGCGGTAGGAATTTCAATGGCATGTTTAGCTAAATAAATAGACTGAGCAACAATAAAAAGAATGGTAATTCCAAGTAAACCAAAGAGTTTGAAGTTAACCCATGTTGCTTCGTCAAAGTTAAATGCCACATAAAGATTAGCCATGCCGGACAAAATGAAAAATAAAATCCAGGCAATATTTAATCGGAACCAGATAGCGGTAGGTAGCTGTATATGTTCAGCCATCATACGTTCGAGTAGTGATTTGTCCGTAAATAGATGCGCACCAAGAAACGCTAAGGCAAACAACCAATTGACGGCAGTCGGTTTCCATTTAATGAAATTAGGGTTTTGCAGCCACAAGGTGGCGCCGCCTAAGACTAATACCAATACAAGGGTAATTAAGTGTGACTTTTCGACCTTGCCATGACGTAACCAGCCATAGCTGGTCTGCACAATAGTCGCGACGATCATAACTGCTGTGGCAACATAAATTCCTTCTAAATTATATTCCTGACCATTCCAATGGTAGAGACCACCACCAAATTTATAGGCAATAAAAAAAAGTACAATCGGTAAAAAATCAAAAAATAGTTTCATCTCAAATTCTAGTTATAACAGTAATAAGCGGCATTCTAACGTAAAATAACAACGATGACTTGTTATGACTTACATACACACTCGACCGCATCGGATGGATCTTTAGCTCCAGCAGCCTTGGTTGCTCGCGCTATAGAGCATGATGTAGATGTATTAGCGTTGACCGATCACGATGGCACAGAGGGCATTAAGGCTGCTCAAAAAGCGGCAAAAGGAACAGCATTAAAGCTAGTGACGGGGGTTGAGCTATCGGTGAGCTGGGGAAGCCGTACCGTGCATATCGTTGGTTTGAATATTGATATTAATAATCAACACTTGCAAAAAGGTCTATCTGAGTTACGTGAATATCGCGTAGAGCGCGCACAAGAAATAGCCAAACGGTTAGAAAAGGCAGGCATTACAGGTGCGTTAGATGGGGCGCGCAAATATGCTTCAGATGTCATGCTTGGCAGAGTACATTTTGCTAAGTTTTTAATCGAACAAGGCCTAGCCAAAGATAATAATGATGTCTTTAAGCGTTTTCTTGTGAGAGGGAAACCAGGTTATGTACCCGGGAAATGGGCGAGTTTAGATGAGGCCATGTCTTGGATTAATAATGCTGGTGGACAAGCAGTGATTGCTCACCCTGCCAGATATAAAATGACGGCAACTAAGTTAGCTCGCTTAACAACTGAGTTTAAAGAACTCGGTGGAGCAGCAATAGAAGTGGTTTCAGGTCGGCAACATCCAGAAGAAATTAAAACCTTGGCACGGTTAACAAATAAATTTGAATTACTAGCATCATGTGGTTCCGATTTTCATACGCCAGATAATACCTGGGTTGAATTGGGCAAACTCTATGCGCTTCCCGATATATGCACACCAATATGGCACGATTGGCAGCATTAAATATTTTTATAATAATAATAAAATTCTAGGAAAATCATGAGTCAGTTATTCCATATCCATCCTGAAAATCCTCAAAAAAGACTTATTCATCAAGCCTGCGAAATCATTCGCAAAGGTGGTTTGGTTGTCTACCCTACAGATTCAGGTTATGCCTTTGGTTGTCAGATAGGTGACAAGACGGCAATGGATAAAATTCGTCGTATTCGCCAATTGGATGATGATCATAACTTCACGTTAGTTTGTCGTGATTTATCTGAAATATCGCTTTATTCGCGAGTAAATAATGCCGTTTTTAGAATGATAAAAGCGCATACACCTGGGCCTTATACTTTTGTCTTGCCAGCGACCAAGGAAGTGCCTCGCCGAGTACAACATGCCAAACGTAAAAGCATAGGTATACGGATCCCGAATAACAACATCGCCTTGGCTTTGTTAGAAGAGTTAAATGAACCACTGATGAGTTCGACCTTGATTTTACCTGACGAAGATCTTCCGATGACGGATGCGGAAGATATTACTGAGCAACTTGGGAAACATGTAGATCTGGTGATTGATGGTGGTTTTTGTGGCTCAGAACCCACTACCGTAATTGAGTTTATTGATGATATGCCCGAAGTGATGCGTATTGG
>Ga0105350_10002834_pt1 | contig 10244 bp, 11 predicted proteins | sample EN1Hudsemesocosm_FD_83506 | JGI IMG/M metagenome (GOLD analysis project Ga0105350, IMG submission 83506) | Methane-oxidizing microbial communities from mesocosms in the Hudson Canyon - EN1E Hudson Canyon | ecosystem: Environmental > Aquatic > Marine > Cold seeps | place: Hudson Canyon...
GGTTGTTGGCTACTCGTCATCTTTAAGCTTATTTAGTGGTAAAGTATGTAGCCATATTACATGAAGATTCATGATTCAGTGGAACTTAAAACGACAGGAAAACAATATGGTCACTCAAACAATCGTCACCTCACCATTTAATGATCAAAGGCCTGGAACTTCAGGTTTAAGAAAAAAAGTGACTGTATTTCAACAAGATCACTATTTAGAAAACTTTGTTCAATCAACATTTGATGCGCTCACTGATGTAAACGGAAAAACACTTGTTGTCGGTGGTGATGGTCGTTTTCATAATGAACATGCAGTACAAGTTATCTTAAAAATGGCGGCAGCGAATGGTTTTTCTCGTGCCATTGTTGGACAGAATGGTTTGTTATCAACTCCTGCTGCCTCATGTGTCATTCGCAAATACCAAGCCTTCGGAGGCATTATTCTCTCTGCAAGTCACAATCCGGCTGGGCCAAGTGGTGACTTTGGTATCAAATACAATATTGCGAATGGTGGTCCAGCTCCTGAAGCTATCACTGAAGCCATTTTTGCTAATACTCAAACGATTTCTAATTATAAAATAGTAGATGACGGTGATATTTCACTTGATGTTATTGGTTCTCAAACCCTAGGGGATATGACTGTCGAAATCATTGATCCAGTAGAAGATTATGCTGAGTTAATGGCTGAAATCTTTGATTTTGAGGCAATTCGCAGCCTACTCTCTGATGATTCATTTGATATACGTTTCGATGCTATGCACGCGATTACAGGGCCTTATGGTAAGGAAATCCTTGAAAATATTCTTGGTGCTAAAGCCGGTACAGTGATCAATGGTACACCGCTGACTGATTTTGGTAATGGTCACCCAGATCCTAACCTCACTTATGCAAAAGAGTTAGTGGATGAAATGTTTTCCGACCAAGCACCAACATTGGGGGCAGCTTCAGATGGTGATGGCGATAGAAATATGATTTTAGGTGCTAACTTCTTTGTTACACCATCAGATAGTCTTGCAGTTATGGCGGCCAATGCTCAATGTGTTCCGGCCTACAAGTCTGGTTTATCAGGTATCGCCCGCTCTATGCCTACAAGCCAAGCACCTGATCGTGTAGCTGAAAAATTAGGCATTGAATGCCATGAAACTCCAACAGGCTGGAAGTTCTTTGGTAATTTATTAGATGCTAACCGAGCCACACTTTGTGGTGAAGAAAGTTTCGGTACAGGATCTAATCATATCCGCGAGAAAGATGGTTTGTGGGCAGTTTTATATTGGCTTAACATCCTTGCTGTACGTAAGCAGACTGTTGCTGAAATCGTCGAACAACACTGGCAAGAATATGGCCGAAATTATTACACCCGCCATGATTATGAAGCCATCCCGAGTGATATTGCCAAGCAACTGATGACTGATTTAGAAGCTCATTTTCCTAGCTTAGTGGGCCAATCTTTAGCCGGTAAGAGAGTGAGTTATGCGGATAACTTTAGTTACACCGATCCTGTTGATAATAGTGTTTCTAACAACCAAGGTCTACGCATAGGTTTTGAAGATGGTTCTCGTATAATCCTTCGTTTATCAGGTACGGGCACCGAAGGTGCAACCTTGCGTGTGTATATTGAATCGTACGAAAACAACCCAAGTAAACTTTATCAAGAAACGCAATCAGCACTACAAGCTTTAATCTCAGCTACCGATGATTTAGCTGAAATTACAATTCGAACAGGTCGAACAGAACCAACCGTAATCACATAAAGGCACAAGCATCAAATGCAACAACTTATATTGGGCTCTAGCTCACCCTTTCGAGCAGAACTCTTAGTAAAACTTGGCTTAGATTTCATTGCCTCATCACCTGATATAGATGAAAGCGCTCTAGAAAATGAATCTGCAGAACAATTAGTTCAACGATTGTCTGAACAAAAGGCACGTAAAATTGCTGAGACGTATTCTGATGCACTCATTATTGCTAGTGACCAAGTGGCAGTTTTAGATGGAGCAGTATTGGGTAAACCAGGTAATCATGATAATGCCGTAGAGCAGCTAACGGCTGCCTCAGGAAAAACGGTGAGATTCTTAACTGGCTTAGCTTTACTCAATAGCAAAACAGGCAATCTTCAATCTCTTGTTGAGACGTTTGATGTAAGCTTCAGAACGCTATCTGATAAACAAATAGAGTTTTACCTACAACAGGAAGAACCTTATCAGTGTGCGGGGAGTTTCAAATCGGAAGGGTTTGGCATTAGTTTGTTTTCTAAACTAGAAGGTAATGATCCTAATAGTCTTATAGGATTACCATTGATTCGGCTGATTAGCTTGCTTGAAGCTGAAGGCATTGATGTGCTTCAGCCGAACCAATAGTAAATAGCTATTAAAGCCTATGGTGTAACAGTTAAATCTACAGGGCCTGGAGCAACATTAGCCGCCGCTGAAGCTTGACCAGCAAGTGATTGCATTATTGTAGACATTAACTTTCTAGCAGCGCGTTGACGCATCGTTTTGATCATACCGTCACGCAAATCTGAATTGACGTTATTAACAGTAAGTGTCTCTTTCAATTCATCTAAATGAGGTTCACAGGCAGTCAATGTTTTATCAGCAACATTTTCGGCTCTAATACCTTGCTGATGATATTCAAGTCTGTTTTGCATCATACATTTATTGTATTCCATTATATGGTTATACATTTCAGTTTGAGCTGCTTCAGGCATATCCGAAGGTGCAATTATATTAACTTCCTCTGCTTCTGAACTCGCAACATCTTCTACAACTGCAACACTACTTTCATTTGTCACTTCTTCCACTACGGCAGCAACTGGAGCAGTTTCTTTTGATTGATTGACGTAACTGTAACCAGCGATTGCAACAACCACTAGCGATACAATAATAACAAGGTTTTTCATTTTCTCTCCTAAGTACAAAACAAGATTGTGAAAGTGCTTATTGGCATCTTTCAAATAAAAATCAACACCACACTGAGCGGAATACTATACACTTCAAATCTTACTTTGAGCACAAATTAATGCCTGCCCACATTAATTAGCAAGCAATACTCATATTAAACAGACTATTAAGAGAGATTATTAAAGTAGAATGTCTTTAGATAAAAGCACAGATCCACGCCTAGATGAAATTCATAACTGGCTTAGAAAGGTCTTCGATTCAACAGAATATCAATTAGAACCGGCATCAAGTGATGCCAGCTTTCGACGTTATTTTAGAATAACGCATCAAGGTGTGACATGGGTTTTAATGGATGCTCCCCCTTCTCATGAAGATACTAGACCATTTATCAATATCGCTACTTTCTTGTATTCACACAATATCAATGTCCCTGAAATTAAAGCGCAAGACTCAGAATCTGGATTCTTGTTACTATCCGACTTTGGCAACAAAGCGTACCTAGATGAGCTTAAGGCTGACCCAACAGGCACGTTATATCAAGCAGCCATTGATAGTCTCATTTCGATGCAAAAATGCCCTTTGAAGACTGATTTGCCACTCTATAATCGCGCTTTACTACAACGGGAGATGAGCTTATTTCCTGACTGGTTCCTTGGCAAGCATTTAGATATCCCTACGCCCTCTTTTTTACAAGACACCTTTGACATACTCATTACGAATGCACTTGAACAACCGCAAGTTTTTGTTCATAGGGACTATCACTCACGAAATTTAATGCATACAGCTCAACATTCACCCGGCATTATTGATTTTCAAGATGCCGTTACAGGCCCCATTACTTACGATCTGGTGTCACTACTCCGTGACTGTTATATCTCATGGCCAGATGACAAATTAGCCCAATGGATTGCGTATTACTTCAAGCATGCTCAACAAGAGGGTTTAATTGCTGGAGTGAACTTAGAGCAGTTCACCCGCTGGTTTGACCTGATGGGCTTGCAACGTCATATCAAAGTACTGGGGATATTCTGTAGACTTAACTACCGAGATAATAAAGATAACTACCTAAACGACTTACCTTTAACACTCCATTATGTGCAGAAAATAAGCAGTAAATATCCTGAATTTTCTGACTTAAGTCACTTTCTTAGTCAACAAGATAAAATAGCAGCCATAGTATGAAAGTAATCATCTTATCTGCAGGGCGTGGTGAACGTTTACGCCCCCTCACTGATGAAACACCAAAACCACTATTACAAGCAGGTGAGTTCCGCTTGATTGAATACACGATTCATTCACTTGTAAAAGCCGGTTTTGACGATATTGTTATTAATACCGCACACTTAAGTGAGCAGTTTGCTGAATTGTTAGGGTCTGGTGAGGCCTATAATGCAACTATTAGCTATTCAGCTGAACAAGAAGGCGGTCTAGAAACTGCTGGGGGGATTATTAATGCTCTGCCACTGTTAGGCGATGAACCATTCTTAGTTGTTAATGGTGATATCTGGACTGACTACCCTTTTGAGAATCTAGCCCGATTTACACTTAAGCCTTCATTATTAGGTCATTTGGTTTTCGTCAGTAATCCTGAACACAATCCGGAAGGTGATTTTTCATTAAGATCTGGACTAGTCAGCGTCGAGAATGAAAAGAAATTAACCTTTAGTGGTATTTCAATTTATCATCCCAGCTTCTTTTCAGGCTTCGCTGTACAACGACTTGCTCTAAAACCCTTACTACTTCGCGCTATTGAGCATCATCAGCTCAGCGGAGAACATTACCAAGGTCAATGGTCAGATATTGGTACTGTAGAACGCTTGCAAGCGTTAACAAAGCAACTTAGCGGTTAGTAAATAAAAACTCTAATAACGCTTTTTGAGCATGCAAACGGTTTTCAGCTTCATCCCAGACAACACTGTCAGGCTTATCCATCACTTCAGCAGAGACTTCTTCGCCACGATGAGCCGGTAAACAATGCATAAATAAGGCATCTTCATTTGCTACAGCCATAACAGCTTCGCTCACTTGGAAGTCAGCAAAAGCTATTTCTCGTTTTCTCTGCTCTTCTTCCTGCCCCATACTTGCCCACACATCAGTGACAATAAGGTCTGAGTTTTTGACAGCGCTTTCTACATCGTTAAATAATGTAATCGTTGCATCTGCTTCAGCCACAATATCAGCTCTAGGTTCATAGCCTGCTGGCGTAGCAATATTTAAATTAAAACCAAATCGATCCGCTGCATTGATGTATGAATGGCACATATTATTACCATCACCTACCCAAGTAACCGTTTTGCCTTCAATTGAGCCGCGATGCTCAACATATGTTTGCATATCTGCCAATAACTGACACGGATGATAATCATCTGTTAAGGCATTGATAACAGGGACTGATGAATAATCTGCAAAACGTTCAACCATATTATGGTCAAAAGTACGAATCATGACCATATCAACCATGCTAGAGATAACACGAGCAGAATCTTCAACAGGTTCACCACGACCTAGCTGTGTATCATTTGGCGATAAGAAGATTGCGCTACCACCAAATTGAGCCATGCCAGATTCAAAAGAGACACGCGTACGAGTCGATGATTTGTCAAAAATCATGGCTAACACTTTATTTTTTAATGGCTCATAGATTTCGCCAGATTTATGCAGTCGTTTTAACTCGATGGCACGTTGAATTAACTGCTGCAATTCATCAGAAGTAAAATCTTTTAATGTTAAAAAATGTCTCATTACGCTACGCTCTTTACCGATTTAGAAGCAAGAAAATCAATGATTAGTTCACTGACACCTGACACCATTGTATTCGCTTCATCAATATTAATAACTAAAGGTGGCAACAGTCTAATGACTTTATCTGCCGTCACATTAATCAAGATGCCTTTTGCCAATGCCTGTTGAACTAATTCAGCACAAGGGATGGTTAATTCAATACCAAACATAAAGCCAGAAGATCTGATCGTTTTGACACAATCTTGTTCTGCTAAAGCTTGTTTAAAGCCATCGACAATATGTGTTGATAATGAAGTAACATTATCTAATACCTTTTCAGATTCAATTGTATCTAAAACAGTCAATGCAACACGACAAGCTAAAGGATTACCACCAAATGTAGAACCATGGTTACCAGGCTGCAATACATCTTTTGCTAAACCTGCTGCTAAGCAAGCACCAATCGGCATACCATTGCCTAAGCCTTTCGCTAACATCATCACATCAGGTATGACGCCCTCTGTCTGTTGAAAAGCAAACCATGTGCCTGTACGACCAATACCTGTTTGAACTTCATCCAGCATCATTAATAACTTACGCTGTGTACATATATCACGCACACCCGCTAAATAATCAGCATCAGGTACTTTTACGCCGCCCTCACCCTGTACAGGTTCAACCATCACAGCAACCGCTTCAGGCCAATGACCAACAGCCATTCTTAAAGCATCAAGGTCGTTATAAGGGACTCTAACAAAGCCGGGTACTAATGGTTCAAAACCAGCATGGACTTTAGAATTTCCGGTAGCTGTCAATGTTGCCATCGTTCTACCGTGGAAACTACCATCCATAACAATGATAACGGGTTTATCTATACCTTTAGAATGACCATACTTTTTGGCAATTTTAATCGCTGTTTCATTAGCTTCTGCACCCGAGTTACAGAAAAAAGCCTGATCCATACCGGATAGATCCGTTAATCTTTCAGCGAGTTCAATTTGTAATGGAATTTGATATACATTAGACGTATGAATTAACGTGCTAGCTTGATCAGCGATTGCTTCAGCAACTGCTGGATGAGCGTGACCCAGATTACACACAGCAATGCCACTTAAAGCATCTAAATACTGTTTACCATCTGCATCTGTTAGCCACGCACCTTTACCCTTGGTAAAAGCGATATCAAGACGTCCATATGTTGGCATGACTTTATTTGTCATGATTCTACTCCAATAACTTCTTAGCCTTCGTCAATTCCGAATGGCCCAAAACGAAAAAAAGACAGTTTCAAATGAAACTGTCTTTTTCCAAATAACGAAGTATTTTATAACGATACTACTCTATAAGCAAAACTACTTATAACCGCAGATTACTATCGCATAATTTCTGTACATTATTATGACTAACTTAAACTAAATTACCGTGTGCAAAAGCAGTCATCGATAATAATAATGGAATTGATAAAAGAACATTAGTACGTGATGCCATTGCAGCAGTTACTTTTGCTTTTGCAATTTCATCAGCAGTTGCTTCTACCATACCCAGAATTTTCTTTTGGTTTGGCCAAATAAGTACCCATACATTGAATAACATGATTGTTCCTAACCATGCGCCCACGCCGATTAATGCAGCTTGTGGATTTGCAAAGGTAAATGCATTAACAATACCAACACCTGTTGATTCTAAAGCGCTCACACCTGTTAACCATGTTAAAGCAGCTGACATACGGAACCATAATAAAGCGCGTGGTGCGACATATTTACCAATAGCAGCTGGACCAGGACCACCTTCATCGGCTAAAGCTTCACCCATTGCTGGAACTTGAACAAAGTTAAAGTAATAAAGAAGACCAATCCATGTAATACCAACAACAACATGAAGCCATACAGTAAGCTCTAAGACATTAAAACTACCAGAGCGCTCCCAACCAAATAATGCAATTAGAATTGCTAAAATAAACCCTGATGCAATCGTGGCTTTGATGCTACCTAGAATACCCTTAATAAACCCCATGTTCTTCTCCTAAAAATTATACTTTTGACAAACTAAATCACAAAATCATGATCTAGATCAATTTTTTCACCGACAAGTCTAAGCTAGAGGCCGATTCAAAGCAATAAAAATGATTAATAAAAGCTTAAATCCATTCCCATTAACACCGCGTCTTCTCGTCCTTCTTTTGCTGGATAATAATTCTTACGAACTGACATTTCATTAAAGCCGGCTTGTAAATATAATTGTTGGGCACGCTGGTTTGAGCTGCGAACTTCTAAAACGATGAATACAGATGAAATACTACTAGCAAAATCGATAATATGGTTTAATATTTCACGCCCTAGACCATGCCCTTGGGCGCTTGGTTTAACGCATATATTAAGAAGATGCGTTTCATCTACTACTTTTTGAACAATCGTATAACCTTGAATTTCATCTGAATCATTAACAAAAACCCATGCTTGATTATTGGCTTTTAAACTGTCTTCAAAGTTCTTGCTTGTCCAAGGAAATTGATTCGCTTCTTGTTCAATATTGACGACGTTAAGCAAATCGTCTCGTGTCATGTCACGATACTTCACTATTGAATTAATGCTTGTTTAGCGAGTTGCAAGTCTTGCCATGCAAGTGCTTTATTAACAGGGCTGGCTAATAATTCATCTAATGAAAAGCTAACAACTGTTGTAATTTGTGTGTTGAAGGCTTGATGAATAGCACCACGACTAACCGTATCACTCAATAAAGACTGTGCGAGCTGTTCACCCAATACAAAGAGTACTTTGTTTTGTGAAGGCAGGTTTTGTAGCGAAGCTAATTGCTCTGAATCTATGATTGCAACTTGATTGTGTTCAACGCCAATGGCATACAACATCGCATGTAATAGTTGGCGCGCCTGCTCACTGTATGCCTGAGCATCAATCAGAACAACCCAATCACAGTTTAATAATTGTTCACTTGGCTCTGTGGAAACGAGTTGTTCAACAACAGAATCGGTTTGTTCTGCTTCAGCAGTTCGAAACTCCCAGACAGGTATGCCCATCTCTTTGAGCGACGATAACTGTCCGGGAGTTAAATCCATTAAACTTGTGGATGTGCGCGATCAACAGGCACTAAGATTTTATTAAGTGCATTGATATAGGCCTTAGCCGATGCAATAACAATATCTGTATCAGCACCCTGCCCACTCACAATACGACCACCTTTTTCAAGACGAACATTGACTTCACCTTGAGAATCAGTGCCACTGGTAATGTTATTGACGGAGTAAAGTTGTAATTCCGTCTTACTTTTAACAAGTGCTTCGATAGCGCGTAATGCAGCATCAACAGGGCCACTACCCGCCATTTCAGTTTGTTTCTCTTCACCATCTATACACAATGTGACCGATGCAACGGGTGTCTCACCAGTTTCACTACACACTTTTAAAGACGTTAAACTAATTCGTTCATTATCTAATGTAACCGTATCACTGACTAATGCTTGTAAGTCTTCATCAAATATCTCATGCTTTTTATCCGCTAAGGCTTTGAATTTTCTGAACACTTCATTTAATTCAGCCTCAGTTTCAAACTCAGTCCCTAATTGTTTTAAACGATCTTTAAATGCATTACGACCAGAATGTTTACCCATCACCATGCGGTTTTCATTCCAGCCAACATCTTCAGCACGCATAATTTCGTAAGTCTCACGATTCTTCAATACACCATCTTGATGTATACCAGATTCATGAGCGAAGGCATTAGCACCCACAATCGCTTTATTAGGTTGCACAGCAAAACCTGTAATACCTGATACTAAACGAGATGCAGCTAATATTTGCGTTGTATCAATATTAGTATCGCAGCTGAACATATCTTGGCGAGTACGAACGGCCATGACCACTTCTTCAATGGCTGCATTACCTGCACGTTCACCCAAACCATTGATTGTACATTCGACCTGACGTGCACCATTTAAGACCGCAGATAAAGAGTTAGCCACAGCTAAGCCTAAATCATTATGACAATGTACAGAAAATATTGCCTTGTCAGAATTTGGAATATTTTCACGTAAATTGTGAATTAACTGACCAAACTGATGAGGTAAGTTATAGCCAACCGTATCAGGAATATTTAAGGTTGTTGCGCCCGCATCAATTACAGCTTCTAAAATACGATATAAAAACTCAGGTTCACTCCGGCCAGCATCTTCTGGTGAGAACTCAACATCATCTGTGTAACGACGTGCTCGTTTGACAGCTTTAACAGCATTCTCGATGACTTGATCGGGGCTCATACGAAGTTTCATTTCCATATGAATAGGTGATGTTGCTATAAAAGTATGAATACGCGATGCATTCGCCCCTTTTAAGGCTTCACCAGCACGATCAATATCATTATCTAATGCACGTGCCAAACCACAAATACGGCTGTCTGTAACGGCATTTGCAACGGCTTGAACAGATTCAAAATCACCGACACTGGCAATTGGGAAGCCGGCTTCAATGATATCAACGTTCATTCGCTCTAATGATTTTGCGATGCGAACTTTTTCATCCTTGGTCATTGATGCGCCAGGACTTTGCTCGCCATCTCTCAAGGTTGTATCAAAAATTATTAATTTGTCACTCATTTTCCTGCTCCATTTACGCAGATTTTAA
>Ga0105350_10002835_pt1 | contig 10244 bp, 16 predicted proteins | sample EN1Hudsemesocosm_FD_83506 | JGI IMG/M metagenome (GOLD analysis project Ga0105350, IMG submission 83506) | Methane-oxidizing microbial communities from mesocosms in the Hudson Canyon - EN1E Hudson Canyon | ecosystem: Environmental > Aquatic > Marine > Cold seeps | place: Hudson Canyon...
ACCTGATGTGTGGCGTGACTACAAGCGCACCAACGGAGCGTCAACCGGAAAATCACAGGTTTTTCACGATGGCTCAAAAATCCTTTTTTGCCGGAGAGCAAGATGACTAAGAAACCGAAATGGGTCGTTGAAAAGGAACAGGCCAAGAAGGCTGCAGATGCGGAAACTGTCTGGCTGTTTGGCCTGCACGCTGTGCGTGATGCGCTGCTGAACCCAAAGCGTCAGAAACTGCATTTGATGGTGACGCGAAACGCACATAGCAAACTGGCGGATGCCATTGCCGAATCCGGGATTGAGCCAGAAGTGGTGGACCCACGCAACTTTAAGGCCCCGATTGATTCCAATTCGGTGCATCAGGGGGCTGTGCTGGAAGTGAAGCCGCTGCAGTGGGGCAGTTTGGCCGACAGTTGCATTGGCGCCGAGGTGCCACGGGTGTTGTTGCTGGACCGGGTGACCGATCCGCACAACGTCGGTGCCATTTTGCGGACCGCTGAGGTGTTGGGGGCCAGTGCTGTGATCGGGACCCGCCACCATTCGGCACCCGAAACCGGGGCCTTGGCCAAATCGGCAAGTGGTGCACTGGAGCGTCAGCCCTATGTGCGGGTGCGCAACCTGTCGGATGCCATCGTTGAGTTGCAGAATATGGGGTTCATTGTGTTGGGGCTGGATGGTGAGGCGGAAGTCACTATCGAGACCGCGCTGGACGGGCGTCGGGATCGTCCGGTGGCGCTGGTGTTGGGGGCCGAGGGGCCAGGGTTGCGGCAAAAGACCAAGGAAACCGTGGATCAGCTGGTCAAAATCGATGCCGCAGGCGGATTCGGCTCTTTGAACGTGTCGAATGCTGCAGCGCTGGCGCTTTACGCCTCGATTGAGCGATAACATCTGATCGCAGAACCGTTACGGAGGGATCACATCTTCGTATCGTCCCTAGGCAGAGCCGAGCTGATCCGGCACATTGGCCCGGCTTACCTTTGGGATGGAGTCTCTTTTGCTGCTGCGCTTTGCCTTTCTTGCTGCCCTTGCCCTGCTGTTTCATCCGGCGCGCCCAGCGCTGGCGGATCAGCCGATGTTTCATGCTGAAGAGGGGTTGGCCGTCGCGGGGTATGACACCGTGGCGTTTTTTGTCGAAGGGCGCGCGGTTCAGGGGCTGCCGGATCATGCTGTGATGTGGAAGGGCGCGGTCTGGCGGTTTGTGTCGGCTGACAATCAGGGTCGGTTCGAAGCTGACCCGCGCGCCTATGCGCCAGTGTTTGGTGGATATTGTGCCTATGCGGTTTCGCAGGGCTATTTGTTATCCGGCAGTCCGCAAGCCTGGCAAATTGTCGATGATGAGCTGTATCTGCTGTACAGCCCAGAAGTGCAGGATATTTGGCGCAGTGAGATGTCTGATCTGATCGTTATGGCGCATGGCAATTGGCCGAATGTTTTGCGGCAGGACTGAGGCGCTCACAATAATGCGAGCTGACCTTTAACTTCGGCACTTTCGCTCCATATTCAGTATTGACTGCGGTGCGGAACCACCGCGGATCTGTTTTCACTGTCCCTCGTTCCAGACCTTGCGCCCGGGCTATCACCTGGGCGCATTTTTTGCGGGCTTCCCTTTGGGGATGTCGTCGGCGTAGGGTCCGGTCATGACAACTTATAGCGATCAGTATCTGAGTAATATCCTGCGCCGTGCCAAGACGGTGGCGGTGGTTGGGGTGTCGATGAATCCCCTGCGACCCAGCTATTTTGTGGCGCGGTATCTGGGCCTGAGAGGGTTTCGAATCATCCCGGTCAATCCACGGCACGCAGGCGAGCGATTGTTTGGTGAAGTGGTGCAGGAAAACCTGTCTGCGATCGAAGGGCCGGTGGATATGGTGGATATCTTTCGCCGCTCTGAGGCGGTGCCAGACATTGTTGATGAGGCGCTGGCGGCTTTCCCTGATCTGCAGGCGATTTGGATGCAGATTGGTGTTGAACACGCAGCAGCGGCGGCAAAAGCGGAGGCGCACGGGGTGGCCGTTGTGCAGAACCTGTGTCCAAAGATCGAATATCAGCGTTTGCATGGTGAGTTGCGGATGGGTGGGTTTGCGACGGGGATAATTTCGTCGAAATTGTAGGCGAGTGGCAAAGGTTAGTGATTTATGGCATGGGGGCTTTGCCCCCTCGGCCTGCGGCCTCACCCCCAGAGTATTTTTAAAAAGATGAAGATCAGGGTTTCGGGCGGGCGGCTTTTTCGTCCAGTCCGCTGAGGCCCTGGCGGCGGGCCAGCTCGTTCAGGACATCATCCAAGGGGACATCGCGGGCGGCGAGCATGACCAGGAAGTGGTAGAGCACGTCGGCGCCTTCGGAGGTGAGTTTCTCCCTGTCGCCTTTCACCGCTTCGATGATGGCCTCGATGGCCTCTTCGCCGAATTTTTCAGCGCATTTTTCCGGCCCTTTGGATAGCAGTTTTGCGGTCCAGCTGCTGGAAGGGTCAGCGCCTTTGCGGGCGTCGATGGTGGCGGCGAGGTCGTGGAGAAGGGTCATGTGAGCCTCATTGGGATACCGGCGGCGGCCATATGGGCCTTGGCCTCGGCGATGGTGTATTCGCCGAAGTGGAAGATCGAGGCAGCAAGTACGGCGCTGGCACGGCCTTTGGTGACGCCTTCGACCAGGTGGTCCAGATTGCCGACTCCGCCGGAGGCAATCACGGGCACGTTGACGGCATCGGCAATGGCACGGGTCAGGGGCAGGTTGAAGCCGGATTTGGTGCCGTCGCGGTCCATCGACGTGAGCAGGATTTCACCAGCTCCTTTGGCGACTACTGCGCGGGCGAAATCCACCGCATCAATGCCGGTTTCGCGGCGGCCTCCATGGGTGAAAATCTCCCATTTGCCGGGGGCGACTGTTTTGGCATCGATGGCGCAGACGATACACTGGCTGCCGAATTGGTCGGCGGCCTGAGCGATGACATCGGGGTTGGCAACGGCGGCTGAGTTGAACGAGACTTTGTCTGCGCCAGCCAGCAGCAGGGCGCGCACGTCTTCGCGGGTACGCACACCTCCGCCGACCGTCAGCGGGATGTAGCATTGTTCGGCGGTGCGGCGGACCACGTCGAACATGGTGCCGCGGTTTTCCTCGGTGGCCATGATATCCAGAAAGCACAGCTCGTCTGCGCCAGCCGCGTCATAGGCTTTGGCGCTTTCAACAGGGTCGCCAGCATCGCGAAGGCCAACAAAGTTGACACCTTTGACAACGCGGCCATCGGCGACGTCCAGGCAGGGGATGATACGTGTTTTCAGCATGGTTCGCCCTTTGTTATGGCGCTTTCATAGAGGGTTGGGCGGCGGATTTCCAGTGCTCAGACAAGGACGTTGAACAGGCCCAGCAGGGCGGCGTAGCGCAGGGTCTTGGAGAAGGTGACCAAGGCCAGGAAAGTGAGCCAGTTCATTCGCATCACCCCGGCGGCCATGGTAATTGGATCGCCAATGATGGGGAGCCATGCGCCCAGTACTGACCATTGGCCCCAGCGGTTGAACCAGATTTGTGCCTTGGCCAGTTGATTGGGCGTTACCGGAAACCAACGGCGTGACTGAAAGTGCAAGGCGTAACGGCCCATGGCATAGTTGACCAGCGAGCCGAGGATGTTGCCAGTGCTGGCGACCAGCAGCAGAAGCGTTGTGGAATAGGTGTCTTGGGCGGCGAGCAGCAGCAGGGCCGCCTCGGAGCCGCCGGGCAGCAGGGTGGCGGCGGAAAAAGAGATCAGGAACAGGCCCGGCAGCGACCAAGTCATTGGGATTTGATATCGGGGCGCCAGATCTGGCTAACAGCGTTGCGTACGATCAGCACATGGAAGGGCATGATCGCGGCCAGATAGATGCGGCCCATCCGGTTGTTGCAGTGCACCCATGTGGCGCAATAGGCTTCGGTTCCTGTTGTCAGGATCGAAATACGGAAGTTGAGGTGGGAATCATCCAGACCAAGGATGACTTCGTGTTGATTGCGCTGGTCGATTGGGAAGGGGCCGATTTTCTCGCCTTCGGGGAAGTCATTCTTGAGGCCGAGCGGGGCCACAAGAATGTTGCGCAGTCGGAGCAGGCCTTTGGCCCAAGACGGAAAGGCCATCGCACGCTGGGCTGCGTCGTCCACTGGCAGGGCTGTGGGACATTTGTAGCAGTCCAGAAAATCACCCTGCTGAATGTAATCATGCAGCAGGGAATGCGATGGCAGCTCCGTTTTGGTGGTGCGGGTCATGTTCAGTCTTTGAGAACCGCCAGAGCCTGTTTTAGGTCAATAGCCCCATCATAGAGCGCGCGGCCTGAAATGGCGCCGTTCAGTGGGGCGCCGCAGGACTTTAGCGCGCGTAGGTCGTCCAGCGACGACACCCCGCCCGAGGCAATCACCGGAATCGAGACCGCATTGGCCAGATCAGCCGTTGCAGTTATATTCGGGCCCTTCATCGCGCCATCGCGTAGGATGTCAGTGTAGATGATGGCGGCAACACCTGCATCCTCAAACGATTTGGCAAGGTCGGTGACCATGACGTCGGTTTCTGTCGCCCACCCCTTGGTCGCCACATAGCCATTGCGCGCATCAATGCCCACGGCGACCTTGCCGGGGAATTCGCGGGCAGCTTCGCGGACCAGGTCGGGGTTTTCGACCGCGACGGTGCCCAGGATAACCCGGGCGAGGCCCTTGGTGATCCAGGCCTCGATTGTGGCCATGTCACGGATGCCACCCCCCAGTTGGGCTGGGACCTTGGTTTGCTTTAGGATCTCTTCGACGGGGGCCGCGTTGACGGGCTCACCTGCAAAGGCGCCGTTCAAATCGACCAGGTGCAGCCAGTCACAACCGGCTTCGACGAACTCTAATGCCTGGGCGGCGGGGTTGTCGTTAAAGACGGTGGTCTTGTCCATATCCCCATGCAACAGGCGCACGGCTTGGCCGTCTTTGAGGTCGATGGCAGGATAGAGGATCATGGCTGTGCCTTTCAGGAGTTCTTGGCGGTGTTTTGCACAAGCGGGCCCCGGAATGCAACGCGACCCCAAGTCAACCTTGCCTGAAATTGGCGGGTTGGGTCACAGTGACGCTATCAAAGGGAGGAATGACGATGAAAAATCTGGTTTTGGGAATGGTTTTTGGACTGGGGCTGGCAGGCGCTGCCTCGGCGGATCCTGTGACGGGCACATGGCGGACTGCGCCGGGTGACACCGGTGGTTACCTGCATGTGGCCATTGCGCCCTGTGGCAGTGATGTCTGCGGTGTAATCCAGGCAGCCTATGACAAAGACAATGCGGTTCAGTCAGACTATGAGCATCTGGGCAAGAAGATGCTTTGGGATATGGGGGCTGATGGTGACGGCTATTACAGCGGCGGCAAAATCTGGGCTCCGGATGCTGATAAGACCTATGCGTCAAAGATGTCGCTTAGCGGTAATACTCTGGAGGTCAAAGGCTGTGTTGCAGGTGGCTTGATCTGCCGGGGGCAAGACTGGACCCGGATCAAGTAATCTGGGGTTACAACAGGCCCAATTGCACTGGAATCGGCACAAAACCACGCTTGACCTGCCGGTCACGGTGGGTCTCGACTGTGCTCAGCGCCTCGGCATAGGTGCCGAGGTACAGGCGTTTTTGCTGGCCGCCGGGGGCGCCAAGTGGGCCTGAGACCCGTTCCACGCACCAGTCGCCAAACAGGGTCTGATACAGGCTCAGCACGCAATATCGGTGCTGACCCTGATAGTGGTCAAATTTTTCGAGACGGATCTGCACGGGCTGGACCTGATTTGAAAGCGTCCGGCCCGTATGCCCTTAACCGGGCAGGGTGTCCATCACTTGCCGCAGGTCGGGTTAAACAGCGCCAGTGTATTCGCCGCGCGCCGGGTAACTGTTGGCGATGGCGAAATCCAGTGCTGCAACCAGTTCCGAGAAGTGCGGGCGCACAAATGGCATGGTCTGGACAGAACCATAATACAGCGACTGGTCGGGGCTGACCATGAACAGGCCTGGCTCTGCAAACAGGGCCGGCTCTTCGATGCCGATTGAGGTTTTCCCACGAGAGGTCGAGATATACAGCCCCCAGTCTTTGGCCTCGTTTAGCGGCATGTCATAGCCAAAGCGCAGCGACTTGGCCTCAATTTTGTCGGCCATGGCACGGGTGCGGTCTTCGCCGTCTGTGCTGATGGCGATGCAGGTCACACCACGCTCGGCAAAATCAGCGACGCGCTTTTCCAGCTCTTTCAGGTAGTTGGCGCAGATGGGGCAGTGGAGGCCACGATAAAAGCAAATCACGGTGCCGCGCTCGCTGGCCTCGGTGGCCAGATCAAAGGTGCCATTGTCCAAAGTTGGAACAGTTAGATTAGGTGTTTTGTGGCGGGGGATCAGCATGGGGGTCTCCTGTGTCAGTGCTTGTTAATGGGTATGTCAGGCTGTAGGGTCTGTAAAATCCTAAAAAAATGACTGAAAATCCGAAAATGGATCGTTTGACAACATTGATGGAGCGGTTTCACCTTACGGTGCGCGCGGCAGAGCTTAACGAGGCCAATCTGTTTGCCCTGTCCGGGGCGGATGGATCGCCAAGCCATGTGGTGTTCTTTGCCGCAGATGATGTGCCGATTGGGCCAACAGAGGGCGTGATCTTGTCTGCAAAAGTCGAGTGGTCGGGGCACCGCAATCCGTTTTTGGCGGCGCTGCCACCGCGTGTAAACTATGATTTGACCCAATCCGCCGAGGCGCAAAGCCTGGTACATCTGATGCTGGACGAGGCACAGGGCGCGCGATGTGGGGCGCAGTCAGTGATCAATCGGCTGGGGGAGATCCTGATGGTGCGGTTGCTGCGTGAACAGATTGAGCAGGGCGCGACCGAGCCGGGGTTGCTGGCGGGGCTGTCTGATCCGCGCCTTAGTCGGGCGATCGTGGCGATGCACGACCATCCCGGGCGGCTGTGGTCGACTGCCGATCTGGCCGAAGAGGCAGGATTGTCGCTGTCGCGGTTTTCCGAGCTATTTGGGTCTGAGGTCGGCGAAACCCCAATGGGTTATCTGCGCCGTTGGCGATTGATTCTGGCGCATCAGGATTTGCAGCGCGGCGACCGGGTTGATGCGGTGGCGCGCCGGTATGCCTATGGCTCTCCCGAGGGGTTTAGCCGGGCGTTCCGGCGCGTCTATGGCGTCGCGCCTGTGGCCCTGCGGCGGGTAGGGTAATTCCTGGCGCTAGGCTGTCTGTGTTTTAGGCGACTGCAAAAGCTCTTGGGTCAAGTGTGGTGTTTTTTTTGGAGACCGCAATCGACTGTGCCACTAATGCAAGGTGCATACTGTTGAATTTATGATCTTCGTTGGAGCCTTTTGATGCAGAAGCCCTGTCTATTTTGCCGAATTGCGCACTCCGTAGTCGCGTCTCACGAGGTTTTTCGAAACGATCGACTGTTCGCTTTTTTAGATATTGGCCCGATCAGGCCCGGACATGTTCAGATCATACCCATTGCCCACTACGACTATTTTGAAAATATTCCCAAAGACATCGCAAAAGAAATCATGTTGTTGGGGCAGTCAATCGCCCGCTGCCAGAAGTCTTTGCTGAGTGTAGAACGAGTGGCTTTTCTCTTTACTGGAGGAGATATTCCACATGCGCATTGTCACCTCGTTCCAATGGTAGAAAACACAGACATTACGTCAGCGCGGTACATCGAGGAAAAAGAACTTACCTTCATGGTCAGGCCAAATCTTGGCGAAACAAGCCTTCGAGAAATGGCTTTATGGCTATCAGCTGAGCTCCAAGTGCAGGACAACTAAGCCTTGGTTCGGACATGCCGATTGTAGGGCTAACATACGAACCTTCAAAACCTGCATTCTGGCAATATGGGTCGCGCCTGACCTTGGGGAGGTGCAAAGCGCCTTCCCGCGGGGAAGGTCAGGCGCTGCCCAGTGTTCCACCGAGTGCAGCACTTTCAGCATTGTTCTTCAGGTTGTCTGGGTGACGCCTAAGGCTTCCACGTCAAAAAGTTCCCGATCATCTGCAACCCGACGTCTTGGCTTTTTTCCGGGTGAAACTGCATGCCGATCATAGTATCGCGGCCGATCACGGCGGTGACCTCGCCGCCGTAGTCCACATGGGCCAGGCGTTCGGCGGGGTCGGTGACCTGGAACTGGTAGGAGTGCACGAAATAGGTGTGGTCGCCGGATGTGATGCCGTCAAAAATCGCGTGGTCATTGTCGATGACCAGGTTGTTCCAACCCATGTGCGGCACCTTCAGGGCGCTGTCTGTTGGGGTGATCTTGACCACGTCGCCGCCGATCCAGCCAATGCCTGCGGTCTCGTTGTACTCATGGCCGGTGGTGGCCATCAGCTGCATGCCGACACAGATACCCAAAAACGGGCGGCCCTTTTGCTCGACCGCCTCGACCATGGCGTCATAGATGCCCTTATGGCCGCGCAGTTCCGTGGCACAGGCCGGAAAGGCGCCGTCGCCGGGCAGGACCAGCCGATCCGCGCGGGCCACCACATCGGCGTCCGAGGTCACCACCACGTCGCCTGCGTCCATTTCCCGCGCCATGCGTTGAAAGGCTTTCTCGGCCGAATGCAGGTTTCCGGATTCATAGTCGATGATGGCAGTCAGCATGGGGACGGGCCTTTTGTTTTGGTGCCTTTCACCTGTCGTGAAAGCGGCGAAAGGTCAAGCCTTGGGCGCGGTTGCATCAAGACTGTCGAGCAGGGCCATCACCGCATCAAACGGGCCGCGGGCCTGCTGTGTTAGGTCAACGGGTCCAAAACGGCTGGCCATGTACAAATGGGTATAACCGTGGATCAGGGACCAGACCTGTGTCTCTATCACCATGGGGTCCTGACCGCGCGGCACAAAGGGGGCACAGGCGTTGCGCAGGACTTCGTAGGAAAATGCAGTGCCTTGCTTCAGGTCTGATTCCAAGCCGGCCATCGGCGCTGAGCTGAAGATAAGATCAAAAAGGGCGGGGTTTTGGATCGCGAAGTTCAAATAGCCGCTACAGATGCCTTTAAGCCGGTCCAGGTCACTGGGATTGTCGTCATCACAGGCTGCCAGCATCGACAGGCGAAACAGGCGGAACCCTTCCTGGGCGATCGCCGCGCGCAATCCACCCAAACCGTCAAAGTGATGCGCAGGGGCCGCATGGGAGACACCCGCCCGGGCGGCGCATTTTCGTAAAGTCAGTTTTTCCTTGCCGCCCTCGCCAAGCAATTCGATGCCCGCCTGAACAAGGGCGGTCCTGAGATCACCGTGGTGGTGCGGTTTTTGGATTGGATCAGTTGTCATACAGCAGAATTATCAGCTGACTTGACAGTGTCAAGTTGATCTGATCTTTACACTGTCAAGTTTAGCGGAGTGTAAGGGAGTGATCATGGTGTATATGTTGCGGTTTCGGGCGTTTCTGGTTTGGATTTTGTGTTTTGGGGTGGCGCTGGCCTCGTGGCGGTTCTTGGCACTGGGGGTTGAGCTGTCGATGGAGTTTGTTGCCTACCACGCGATTGAGCGCCGATTGGCGTTCTTTGCCCATATCACCCTGGCGCCGGTGGCCCTGATGTTGCTGCCCTTTCAATTTTGGAAGGGGCTACGCAGTCGGCGACCGCAGGTGCACCGCTGGATAGGACGGGCCTATGGGCTGAGCATCTTGCTGGCAGGAGTGGGGAGTATACTGATGGCCTTTGGCACCACGGCTGGGCCAGTGGCGGCCTGGGGATTTGGGATTTTGGGCGTTCTGTGGTTGGGTAGCACCGGTTATGGCATCTGGCTGGCCCGGCAGGGGCGCATCGCAGAACACCAACGCTGGATGTTTCGCTCCGCTGCGCTGACATTTGCCGCCGTGACGCTGCGGCTATATCTGTCGCTGCTGTTTGCCACATTGGGTGAAGAGGCCGGTTATACGCTGGTGGCCTGGCTGTGCTGGGTGCCAAATCTGGCTTTCGCAGAGTGGTATCTCAGGCGGCCTTTGCGCCAGTCCGCAGCGCTGGCAGCCTGAGTGGTGACTTTAGGGGGGGGGCTTAGAGCGTCCCCTTGGTCGACGGAATCGCATCCGCTTTGCGCGGGTCGGTTTCCACCGCCGGGCGCAAGGCGCGGGCGACGGCCTTGAAGGTGGCCTCGACAATGTGGTGGCTGTTGAAGCCATGGATCTTGTCAACGTGAAGCGTGATGCCGCCGTGGGTCGCAAAGGCGGTAAAGAACTCGCGCACCAGTTCGGTGTCAAAAGTGCCAATTTTCTGGGTTGGGATGTCCAGGTTCCACACCAGAAAAGGTCGCGCCGACAGATCCAGGGC
>Ga0105350_10002836_pt1 | contig 10243 bp, 10 predicted proteins | sample EN1Hudsemesocosm_FD_83506 | JGI IMG/M metagenome (GOLD analysis project Ga0105350, IMG submission 83506) | Methane-oxidizing microbial communities from mesocosms in the Hudson Canyon - EN1E Hudson Canyon | ecosystem: Environmental > Aquatic > Marine > Cold seeps | place: Hudson Canyon...
AAAGTCAGTGATAGGTCAGGATCATATGAGCGATGATCAGCTTGAAATATTTAAAGCACATCTATTGACTGAGAAGGAAGAAATCGCGCAATTCATTCAGTTTGATACTGAGCAGTTAAAAGGGGGGCAGGAGAAAAATTCTGATGAGGCAGATTCGGCTAGTCAATTTGAAGAATTGACTTTGACGATAAATAATCGTGAGTCTTTATTGAGGCGCTTGGCGCTGATCAATCGAACATTATCAAATGTTGAAAATGGTGATTATGGCTATTGTGATCAATGTGGTATTGAGATCAATATTAATCGTCTAGTTGTGAACCCTACTTCTAAAGCGTGTATAGATTGTCAGACGGTGTCTGAGCGAGTAGGGCAAGGGTTTCTTACTAATTCATAATATTAGTAGGTGATCTTTTTAGTCACATTAGAATAAAGATAACATGCAATGAGAGTTCACTTTGCATTGCATGCTATCAATTATCCTTTACTTGCTGAGGGTATAAAGCTCCAATAAGGCTTATAGGTCATATCCCTTTTCTTCATGTAATGCAAGATCAAGGCCTTGATGCTCCTCTTCTTCGTTAACTCGTAGCCCGGTAATTGCGTTTACTAGCTTTAACAGAATCCAAGTGACTGCAGCGGTATAGAGAATTACACTTGAAATACCAATTAGCTGGGCTTTAAGTTGGCTGGCTATTGATGCGTTATCTCCGCCAAAGCCATAACCACTAAACGCGCCTAATTCAGATGCGCAAAACACTCCCACCAGTAAAGAGCCTAAAATACCGCCTACGCCGTGCACAGGAAATACATCTAAAGAGTCGTCAATTTTTAGTTTCTGTTTTATGGTGATGGTGGCATAAAAGCAGATTACCCCTGCTGCAAAGCCAATTACAATTGCCGCTGCAGGGCTCACTGAACCTGATGCTGGAGTAATTGTACCTAAGCCGGCAACCATGCCAGTGACACTGCCAAGAACCGAAGGTTTGCCGTATTTTTTCCACTCACAAGCTGCCCAGGTTAAAGAGCCTGTTGCGGCTGCTAGGTGAGTGACGATGAGGGCCATTGCGGCGCTCTCATCAGCAGCCAGTGCGCTGCCAGCATTAAAACCAAACCATCCTACCCATAACATACCTGCACCGGTAACCGTCATTGTCATGTTATGCGGAGGCATAGCTGTTTGAGGCCAGCCTTTTCGATTGCCAATAACCAGGGCGCAGACAAGTGCTGCGACACCAGCTGTGATATGAACCACTATGCCACCAGCAAAATCTAAAACACCTAGCTCACTTAACCAGCCGCCTCCCCATACCCAGTGACAAACGGGCGCATAAACTGCAAAAAGCCAAAAGGTGCTGAATAACAACATTGCTGAGAATTTCATTCGTTCTGCGAATGCACCTACTATCAACGCGGGTGTGATGACAGCAAAGGTCATTTGAAATACTGCAAACAATGACTCGGGAATAGTGCCAGAAATGGAGCCTTTTGTGACGTTGGCCATAAAGAGGTTATTGAGGTCGCCAATAAAGCCATTGCCTTCTCCAAAGGCAAGAGAGTAACCTGCAATAAACCAAAGGATGGACATCAAGCCCGTTAATGAAAAGCACTGCATTAGAATGGATAGTACGTTTTTGCTTCTCGCCAGGCCGGCATAAAAAAGTGATAAGCCCGGAATTGTCATAAACAGTACTAATGCCGTGGCCGTTAGAATCCATGCAGTATCAGCTCCATTGATGCTGTCTTCAGCAAATGCAATGGATGGTAGTAAAAACGCGGTTGATGAAATTAACCTTTTTAACATTGAGGGTTTTCCTATTGTTGTTTTTGTCGGTGAGCTATTAAATGGCTTCATCATTTATCTCTCCTGTTCTGATCCGAATTGCTTGAGAAATATCGGAGACAAATATTTTTCCATCGCCTATTTTTCCAGTATTTGCAGCTTTAATAATGGTTTCGATAGCGTCGTCCATTTTTTCGTCTGTAACAACAACCTGTAGTTTTATTTTAGGAACAAAATCGATGACATATTCTGCGCCTCGGTATAGTTCGGTGTGACCTTTTTGTCGGCCAAACCCTTTTACTTCCTCGATGCTCATGCCTTGTAACCCTATGTCTGTTAATGCACTGCGTACATCATCAAGTTTGAAGGGTTTAATAATGGCGGTAATTTGCTTCATTATATTTCCTGTGTGTCGCGGGTCTATTGTTGTAATGCACTATTTTAGTGTCTTTTTTGTTGTGTGTTTTACTGAGCTTTATCTTGGTGCGCTAATACGATAATGAAATTGGTCTTTATTTTCAATTAATTATGTTCCGCATATTAAAAGAATTTAAAGACTTGTATGGATGCGCACTTCATTGGCGCATTTTGGAGTGATAATTAGGGCTGACTGGGCACAACTTGGTTAGTGGGTGATCAATGCAATGAGGGGGCGGGTAAGTGGTGCCCTTACTATTATTCTTAATCAGGGGGTGTTTCTGTTCCTTCCTCTTGCTCTTCCTCCTGAATTGATGCCTCTCGATCAGCTTTTGCTATGTATGCCGAGTGTGATTTAGGGGCAAGCTTAGCCTTTGCTTTCTTGAGTCTTTTTTTGAGGATAGTGTTTCTTTTCTTTTTTCTGTTCATGTTGCGGTCAACTAATGTGTAGGAAGCATTTAAGTTTAATCGTTATAGGGGTATTAACAAGCTGAATTTTTCAGCTTAAATTCAGTGGCTTCAGTGTGGCCGCCTTATCTTAGGTTTTCTTAAAAGCTGAGGCTTAAGCTCCGGGTTGTCGGAAGTTATGCGCCTTTAAAATTTTTAGGGCTGACATTTTCCCAGCGCTTAAATGCACGGGTAAATGCACTGCTCTGGGAAAAACCTAAGAGATACGTGATGTCGGTAAGGGATAATTTTTTTTGTGCCAGATACTCTATTGCCAGTTGATGTCGGGTGGTATCAAGAAGGGTCTTATAGGTAGTGCCTTGCTCTTTGAGGCGGCGTTTCAGTGTGCTGCTGCTAACATTTAAACTGCTTGCTATGATAGCTTGGTTGGGTTCGCCACTGGGAAGCTGATTTCTTAGTATTGTGTTTACTTGTTCGGTAAAGGTGGGTGTGTGTAATTTTTCTCTGTAAGACTGAAGGTGTTGTTCATGAATTTCAGACAAGCTCGTATCGGCTGTAGGTAAGGGTTCCAGTAAATCTTGTTTTGAAAAATACAAGCAATTTTCTTTGGCGTTAAAGTTGATAGGGCAAGTAAATAAGGTTTGATAGGTCTCCAGTGTGACGGGTTTGGGCTCGATTAAACTGGCCTGAATAGGCTGGACCTTTGAACGTGTTACCCATCGAGCAAAGCTGAAAAAGCCAGCAATAGCAGATTTGATTGCTTGTGGAGAAGGGGCTTTGGTACTGGGTAAAATATCGAATACTAGCTCAAATTCACATGAAGTTTCTCTCATCTCAAATTTTAAGCCTTCGGCGAGAATATCTTGATAGCGCAATAATCGATCACAACTACTTTTTAAGTTTGAGCATGACATTAATGAATACGCGACTATCGGGCTCAATACGGTATTAATCTCCTTGCCAACATCAAAGCCAATATTATGATTACCTGTGGCATTGACTGCAGCATCCCACAGGTCAGTGACTGTGTCCTGGTCTATCACGCCATCTCGATCGTTGAGTTTTTCTTTATCAATGTTTAATGACTTCAAGATTGGATCAATCTGAATATTTTGCGCGATCAATGTATCGACGATGGCCTTGGCCCAACTACTGGGCGTTTTTAGCGCTTTGGCGTTCATATTTTGGTCTGTAAAGTCATTAAGTTGAACTGAGGGGTAAAAACTAGTGTGCTTTTCTTTTGTATTCTACGTCAATCAAAACTGCAATTAGTGAAAGAATAATACAGTCATCTTGAAACGGGTAACATATATGAGTGGCATGAAATCGATAGTAGCGCGATACCAATTGACAGCACATGCACAACAATCACATGGTGTATTTCAATGGCAGCGACGTATGGGGGTGCACTTGGCATTCCATCAGAATCCAACCAATATCCTTATTCATGCGATATTTTCAGTGTTAAATGCTTGGGCCGTTTTACTGATGGCTTATCCATTTGAGGTATTTGGAATAGCGATAGCAGGTGTTCCCCTGGATATGGCCATGGTGACGTTACTTGTATCCTTCTTTATTTACGCACGTTTGGACGTAGGGGGTGCAGTAGTGACGACACTTCTTTTTGCATCAACTTATCCTTTGTGTCCCTGGGTTTTTGAACTCGTAGGGCAGTCAAGTCTGCTTATGTTGCTATTAGGTGTTGTGTTGACTGTTTTATCCTTAGCCATTCAGGTTTTTATTGGCCACGGTATTGCAGAGCAGGGTATTGATGATGCAATGGATAATTTTGCAGAAACCTTTGAATCGAAAAATCCAATATATATTACCCTATTACCGTTTTATACCTACTTAGATTTGATGTTTATGGTCGGATACAAACCGACTTTAGCTAAGTTCGTGAAAGATATAACAACTGAGCTAAGGCCAAAATTAGAAGCCGAATTGCTAGGAGAAAACAAATGAGTAAGCAAGAAGCAGTATTCAGCCCGATTCAAATTGGTCAACTAAAACTAGCGGGACGTTTTGTAAAGTCAGCTACCGTTGAGACCTTGTGTGATGCTGACGGTTTTATTACACCAGAATATATTCAGCATTACGAAGAATTAGCGCAAGGTGGTACACCGTTATTGATCACGGGCGCAGCGAGCTATAATAATTTCTCTCGTGGCGTACCCTTTCAACTAGCGGTGGATGACGACGATAAAATACCCGGTTTGAAGTTATTAGCAGAGACCGTACAGCAATACGGCTCAAAAATTATGGTGCAGATTTATCATACCGCACGTCAGGCAGCAACTGAACCGCTGGGGCGAAATCATGCGCAAGCACCTTCATCCGTCACCGAACCGATATTGGGTGTCAAGCCAAAAGCAATGAGTGTGGCCGAGATTAGAGAGTCGATCAAACAGTATGGCGATGCTGCTGAACGTTGTAAGCGAGCCGGTATGGATGGGGTGCAAATTCATGCAGCGCATGGTTACTTATTAAGTTCATTTTTAACGCCGCACACGAACCGTCGTACAGATGAATATGGTGGTAATTTCGAAAATAGAATGCGTTTCTTGTTAGAAATTTATCGTGAAGTGCGTTCACGGGTAGGGGACGATTACCCCGTCATTATGAAGATAAATGGATCAGATGATTTACCTTACCGAAAAGGTTTAGATACAAGCACTTTAGTTGCCATAGCGAAACGAATGGAGCAAGAGGGGATTGATGCGATAGAAATTACCGCAGGACATTATGAATCCGGCTTTACCTTTGAGAGGGGCAACTTCAAAGGTTATACCCGTAACGTTTTGAAGCACGGAATGGGTGTGCATTTTTCCAAGCTTAAGTCTGCTTTCATGTGGTTGTTAGCGCCTTTATTTGATTTGTTTTTCGCCAAGAGCGCCAAGTTTAGTCCGGGGTTTAACTTACCCTATGCAAGGCAATTTACGGCTGCGCTTAAGGTGCCTGTCATCTGTGTTGGTGGATTAAATACGAAGCAACAAATGCATGACGCGTTAGTGAATGACGAGTGTGACATGGTGTCGGCCGCAAGGGGCTTGGTTGCCGATCCGTATTTATATCGTCACATGCAACAGGATGTAAAAGGCCCTGTATGTAACTACTGTAATGAGTGTTTTGCACGTCCAGGTGTTAATCCTCTTGATTGTTACGAGCCAAACATTAAACGTCAACGTGATGATATGTTAGCAAAAGAGCAGCCGAATTTAATTAAAATGCTAAATGTCGCTTGATCCTCTAAACTGGGGCAATCTAAAATGCCCCTTTGACAGGATAAAAAATGTTCAACATAAAAGTAGAGAGCATCGTTGAGAAAGATATAGGGCGCGTTTTTGACGCTATTACTGACCATGTGAATTACAAAAATTTTCCCGGAATTGATAAATCAATATTAGTTGAAGAGGGAAAAACCGAACAAAATGGTGAGGGCGCGCTAAGGGTTATTACGGCGGGCTTATTTCAGTTAACAGAGCGCATTACCCTCTTCGAAAGACCTACCCGAATGCATTATCATATTAAAGCATCCAGCCCTATTGCTATGCGCCATGACAAGGGCGAAATTACCTTAACACCAGCAGGTGATAACACTCATGTATCATGGGTCTCTGAGGGGCATATGAAGGTTCCGATTCTAGGTAGCCTAGTGATAGATAGAATAATTGAAATGAAAATAACCAAGAGTTTTCAGCTTATTCTGGATGCTATTGAGCAAGCTTGAGAAGTGTAAAATTAAAGCTTTGTTTTGGGCTCGTCACTTATTTAGCAGCTAAAAAACTGAGAGTTAAATGTTAACTGCATTATTTTTATCAAATACGGGTGTCACTTTTACGCTGATTCTAGGCGTAGTGGCTATACTGCTTCCCCAGCATATTCAGACCTTTGTTAGCATCAGGGCCATCGGGAAGGAGGGGAGCTCTGAAGTTCGTGCAACGTATGGTGGTTTCTTTGCAGGTATTGCAATGTATGCTTTGTATTCTCAGTCCTTAGAGGTGTTTTTAACGATTGGTGCGGGTTGGGTAAGTGCCTCGATAATCAGGTTGATCAGTTTATTCAAAGGAGCCTATTCCTTCAAAAACATGTGTGCTGTGTTTTTTGAAGGAGGGATGGGAGCCTTGTGTTCTGCGAGCAGTTTCACTTAAATTTATCAGCATCAGTTGACTTTGCTTAGTTACAAAATCTCAAAGTTGGCTACGTACTAACGATATATGTTGCACCGCCATGTAAGCACTATATCGGTACTTCAGAGGCAGTGATTCGGATGTAGGTTGGCTTCTATATAGATCAAATCTTGTGCAAAACTTTTCCGCTCTTTATCATTCGGAGTCGGTTGTTGTATACCTGATAGCTGCATATCAATCTCATCTAAGCGGTCATAATAGCGATATACTCGCGACTGCATCCACCAGACTAATAATGCAGGGATTCAGTTAGATAGCGGCGTGTGAGTTTTTATCCAACTTGGTGCATGTGAACATCTTGCTGAGGAAACGGAATTGAAATACCTTTTGCATCAAATTCTTTTTTCACATTTTCATGCATGTCGAAAAATACGCCCCAATAATCAGCGGTGTTCACCCATAATCTAACAGTGAAGTTAACAGAGCTATCCGCAAGCTCAGAGACCACAAATACCGACTCGGGGTCCTTTAATATACGTGCATCTTTAGCTGCTATTGATTCAAGAATTTCTTTAGCCGCATCTATGTTGTCGCTGTAGCCAATGCCAAATAACAAATCGACACGACGAGTAGACTCTTGGTTGATATTGACCATACTGCTACTTGAAAGTGCACCGTTTGGAATGATGACAACACGATTATCAGCTGTTTTTAGAATGGTATTAAAGATCTGAATTTCAGAAACTGACCCGATATAACCCTGTGCTTCTATCAGGTCACCTATCTTAAAAGGCTTGAATAACAAAATAACAACGCCGCCTGCAAAGTTCGATAAACTACCTTGAAGCGCTAAACCAACAGCAAGACCTGCAGCACCTAATACAGCAATAAATGACGTAGTTTCAATCCCCACCATACCGGCTACAGAAAGTAATAAAACGCCTTTAAATATGATAGATAAGACACTTGAAACGAATCCTCCCAGTGTAGCGTCGCCTTTTGATGTTAAATTTTTATTAAGGCTTAGGGTGAACTTATTGATAATCCATAAACCAACGATAAGGGTGACCAGCGCGAGTATCACTTTTGGTCCATGCGCGATGCACATGGTATAGAATGTTTGTATTAGTTCTTGAACTTGTTCGTTGGTTTGATCTAGGTTTTCCATAGTTAATATCCTTGTTTGATCTTTTAGTTTTGTTTATTTGAAAAAGAGATACTTCGAAGTGGCAATATAAAAGCACTAACTATAAAGGCACTGCCGATAAAGGCAATACCTTTCACTTATAGCGTATCTACTAGAATCTCTATCTTTGTGATAGTTCTCTGTGTTTTATTTTGCAGCAGGCAAGTGCGCGTCTATTATTCCGCCGATTTTCAAAATAGGTGATTAAAGTTATGTGCTTCACTTAGGTGTATCACCTTGAGTTTGGTTTCAGCTAATGACTGCGACGCTTCATCTCGGCTATATTTTGGTGCGTCTTTTTCGGTGATAATGCTCTCACGCACCTTTTTGGGTCAAAATTATATGGGATTTAATCTAGTTAATAGCGATGAATAATTTTTATCTTTTTAATTCAATAATATAGCTCAGCTCTCGTTCCCAGGTATAAGTTCAGGTTCGAAAATTGCAGTGATCAGCCTTAGTTCTATTATTGTGCAGTACTTTGTATTGACATAAATGAAATAGTTTTTTATTCAGGATATTTTTTGGAGATAAATATGAGTGGAAATGCATCTAGGTTAGCAGCTATTAATGCCATTACAACGGCTGAACCTATCAGTACTGAATTGCCAGAGCCCTTGAGTAAAATATGGGCTTGCGACGTTTTTAACCTCACGACGATGGAAGAATCACTTTCGAAGAAAGCGTTCAAGGCAATGAAGGAAACTGTGCATACAGGTGTCGCACTTGATCCAGCAACAGCAGATAGTGTTGCAGCGGCCATGAAAGATTGGGCAGTATCGAAGGGCGCGAAATTTTTCTCACACATTTTTTATCCAATGACCAATGCGACAGCTGAAAAGCATGATGGCTTTATTATCACCAAACCTGATGGTGAGGCGATTACTGAATTTACCGGAAGCTTGTTAATTAAAGGCGAGCCAGATGGTTCTTCTTTTCCTAATGGTAGTTTGCGCATGACCAATGCAGCAAGGGGTTATACGGCATGGGATCCTACTAGTCCTGCCTATATCATGAATACCGCGAACGGCGCCACGTTAATGATTCCAAGTGTCTTTATGTCTTGGACTGGTGAAGCATTAGATAAGAAAATTCCCTTGTTAAGGTCAAATGCGGCCATGAATACGGCAGCCCAAAAAGTCTTGTCTTTGATGGGTGAAACTGACATTGCTACCTTGAACTCTAGTTGCGGTGCAGAGCAAGAATACTTTTTGATTGACGAAAAATTTGCCGTAAGCCGTCCAGATTTATTACTCGCAGGTCGGACGCTTTTTGGTGCCGCGCCCGCAAAAGGCCAGGAGTTTGATGACCACTACTTTGGTGCCATACCTGAACGTGTTCAGGTATTTATGCAAGATTTCGAAGATCAGTTGTATCGACTAGGGATTCCAGCAAAAACACATCACAATGAAGTTGCCCCAGGACAGTTCGAACTTGCGCCTTATTTTGAGGCCGCAAACGTAGCCGCGGATCATCAGCAATTATTGATGACCGTATTGAAAATTACCGCTAAAAGGCATGGCTTTTTAGCGCTATTGCATGAAAAGCCGTTTGCAGGTCTTAACGGGTCTGGTAAGCATGTTAACTGGTCTGTTGGCAATGGAACTCAAGGCAACTTGTTAGATCCGGGCAATACACCGGAAAAGAACCTTAACTTTTTACTATTTTGTGGCGCGGTGATTCGTGGTGTTCACTTACATGGTCCATTGTTGCGTGCGGTTATCGCATCGGCGGCAAATGACCATCGCTTAGGTGCTAATGAAGCACCGCCAGCGATACTGTCGGTTTACTTGGGTGATCAGCTTGAGAAAGTCTATAAAGATATCCAGAACGGTAACTTAGAACCCAGTGTTAGTGGTGGTGAGATGGATCTAGGTTTATCTCAAATTCTCAGTTTTACACGTGACCCCGGTGACCGAAACCGTACTTCGCCGTTTGCTTTTACCGGCAATCGCTTTGAATTCCGTGCGGTTGGTTCGTCTCAGTCGGTATCAGGTCCTCTGGTGGCAATGAATACCATGCTGGCAGATTCTTTAAACTGGATCGCTGGCAAGCTTGAGTCTGAGCTGGCTTCAGGTAAGGATCAAACATCAGCAGTCATTGCTGTATTGAAAGAACTGATGGAGTTACACGGAAACGTTATCTTTGGTGGTGATGGTTACTCACAAGAGTGGCACAAAAAGGCGGTTGAAGAGCGGGGTTTAAAAAATATTCCGACCACTGCAGATGCTTTACCGGCATTTAAGGATGAGGCGGTTAAAGCCTTGTTTGAAAGCACCGGCGTGTTATCAGGGGTTGAGCTAGAGAGCCGCTACGAAGTCT
>Ga0105350_10002838_pt1 | contig 10241 bp, 6 predicted proteins | sample EN1Hudsemesocosm_FD_83506 | JGI IMG/M metagenome (GOLD analysis project Ga0105350, IMG submission 83506) | Methane-oxidizing microbial communities from mesocosms in the Hudson Canyon - EN1E Hudson Canyon | ecosystem: Environmental > Aquatic > Marine > Cold seeps | place: Hudson Canyon...
CAGAGATGGCGTTCAACGAACGGATCTGGATCTCCTCACCATCACCAACCTCGACGGTCCCAAGAGAACCATCACCCAGATGGTCCTCGACCGTCGCGACCGCTTCAGGAGCCGGAGCAGCAGTCGTAGCTGCCGGAGCAGCCGTAGTCGCAGCAGGAGCCGCAGTCGTCGCAGCAGGAGCAGCTGTCGTCGCTGCAGGAGCAGCAGTAGTGGCCGCAGCCGTACCGCTACCAGAGGCGGAATCGCCGCCACCATCGGAGCCACAAGCGCCGGCGATCATGGTGATCGCCAGACCCAGGGCCAGTACAACACGTCGGTTGCGACGCATATTCCCCTCCAGGGTGTTGATGAATCGAGTACGGCAAAACGCCCGCCGAAGCGTGTGTGACGCCGGTCACTTATTTGATAATACGATACGGTACTGTATTCTCTTGATTCCGACAACGCTCAGCCGTGCTCAACGTGAGCCGTCGGCAACTCGTCGACCCCACCTGTCGGACAGCGGGAGAAACACCGACACCTATCGGGGCACGGTATTTCAGGTGACAGGGAGGACGCAAGGGTGGAAGACGGCAATGAGGTAATCGACATGGCACCCGTGCGGGCTGACCCGGCAGGCGACGCGATCCTCGATGCCGCACTCCGACTGATCGCAGACGGTGGTCTGACCGCATTCACAACCGATCGACTGGCCGCCGAGGCCCGGGTCTCCAAGACCTCCATCTACCGTCGATGGGCGGACAAGAAGGCCATCTTCCGGGCGGTAATGGAACATTGGGGTGGGCGCGCCCACGTCGAGGACCAGGGTGACTTTTCCGCCGAATTGAACGACTGGTATGCCGACAGGCAGGCCAAGTACAACCAGGCGGGCTTTCGCCAGGTCGCAGCGAGCCTCCTGCAGGTCACGGCACATGACCTCGACGTGGGGGAGGCCATGACCGCAGATCGCCACGCCACGTGGACGACCATGCGTGAGATCCTCTTCAGGGCGATCCAGCGGGGCGAGATCAATGCCGACGCTGGGATAGACCACCTCGAGCAGTTCTTCCTTGGCCCTATCTACTACCGGGCCGTTCTCGACGGACAGGAGCTCGACGACGACACGATCGCGGCCTTCCGTCGACTGGCCCTGGCCGCCGTCGGCTACGACAGTGGGATCCACCGATGATCACCGTCTACACGGCGCGACGGGTACACACCATGGACCCGTCGCTGCCCGAGGCGACAGCGGTGGCCGTACGGGGGGACCGGATCATCGAGGTCGGCACGCTTGAGACGCTCCGGCCCTGGCTGGACGCCCACGAGCACCGGGTCGACGACCGGTTCGCCGAGGCCTTCTTTCTGCCCGGACTCATCGACCCACACGTGCACCCGGCGCTCATGGCGATTCTCTTGGCGACCGAGTGGATCACACCCGAGTCGTGGGATCTGCCGGGAGGCAGCGTTGAGGCCACCGTCGGCCACGAGGCCTACCGGGCCCGGCTGACTGGGTTGGAGGCCACCCACCCTTCCGGCCAGCCGTTCGTGACGTACGGTTGGCACCAGCAGTACCACGGCTTGATCAGCCGGTCTGACCTCGATGCCATCTCGACCACCCGGCCGATTGTCGTGTGGGCCAGGTGCTTCCACGAGCTCTGGTGCAACGGAGCGGCCCTCGAGTGGCTGGATGCCGCAGAGGGGGCGGCCTGGGACCCGCACATCGACCTCGAGACGGGTCGGCTGTGGGAGTCCGGGCTCGTCTGGGGCCTGAACACCCTGCGAGATGACCTGTTCGCCGACGGACGGTTCGAGGTGCTGATGCAGGACGTTGCCGCGTTGGTGCATCGCGGCGGTGTGACGACCATTGCTGATGCCGGCTTCGGAGGCATGGCCCTACCCGATCGGGAGTTGGAGGTGCTGGCCCAAGTCCACGAAGGCGACCACGTGCCCTTCCGCCAATACCTGATTCCGCAGGTGGCGGCATTCAAGCGGGCATTCGGGTCCGAGGCCGAGGAGCGTATGGCGGCCCTGGATGAGCACGCCTCGGAACGCATCAGGTTCCTCCATGCCGGCAAGTTCTTCGCCGACGGGGCCTTTATGGGTCAGATAATGCAACTTCGGGAACCCGGCTTCATCGACGGCCACGAGGGTGCATGGATGGCTGACCCGGACCGTATCGCCCACCACATTCGGCCCTTCTGGCATGCAGGTAAGCAGGTGAACGTCCACGTCACCGGTGACCTCGGCGTGGACGCCGTGCTGGACGCAGTCGCCGAACTGCTGGACGAGAAGCCCCGGTTCGACCACCGGACGGTGCTGCACCACTTCGGCATCTCGACCCAGGCCCAGTCCCGTCGGGCCGCCGCTCTCGGCTGCGCTGTGCAGGTGAACGGGTACTACCTCCGCTACTTCGGCGACCAGTTCGTGGCCGAAGGCCTGGGTACCGAACGGGCCTCGTTGATGACCAGGGTGGGGTCGGCCCGGCGCAACGGTATGAGCGTGGCGCTGCACTCGGACCTGCCTATGGGGCCGCTGCAGCCGATGCTCGGTGCGTCGATCCTGGCCACACGGATGTCGGGCACGGGCGTGGTGCTGGGCCCAGAGGAACGCCTGAGCTCGTACGACGCCTTGGCGGCGGTGACCATCGAGGCAGCGTGGCAGCTGAAGCTGGACCACGAGATCGGTTCCCTGGCGTCTGGGAAGTTGGCCGATTTGACCGTGCTGGACGCCGATCCATTCGAGGTCGACGCGGCGGCCTGGCCCGACATCGGCATCCTGGCCACCGTGCTGGGCGGCCGGGTGTATCCGCTCGAAGATTCTTGACTGGCAGATAAGTCATTGGCAGATCGTGATCGGTCCATGACCGGGGGTTCTCCCATCCATGGAGACGCCGGACCCGAGGCCGGGTCCAAGCTCATCCCGATGGTGGTGCTGGGCGGCTGGCTGGGTGCCGGCAAGACCACCCTGCTGAACCGGCTGCTCAGGGCAGCGGACGACGGCGAGCGCATAGCCGTGGTCGTCAACGACGTGGGTGAGGTCGGGCTGGATGCCGAGTTGGTGGCGGCCCGGGACGGCGACACCGTGGAGCTCACCAACGGCTGCGTCTGTTGTTCCATCGGTGATTCGCTCGGTGTGACCCTGCGTGACCTGGTGCTCTCGGACCGACCGCCGGACCGGCTGGTGATCGAGGCCAGCGGCGTGGCCGAACCGGACCGGGTTGCCGCCTACGGCGATCGGCGACGCCTGCGGCTGGACGGCGTGGTGGTGGCCGTCGACGCCGTTGACGTGGTGGACAGGGCCGGTCATGTCACCTATGGGCCGCTGGTGCGACGGCAGGCCGCCGCCGCCGAACTGCTGGTGGTGACCAAGGCGGAAGTCGCTACCGACGGCGGTGCCGCGGCCCGTGCCTGGTGCGCCGACGTCGCCCCGGACACCCCCGTGGTGGAGGCGTCCGACGACGACCGGTGGGTGCTACTGGTGTTGGGCGGCCTGGACGCCGCTGAACCCACGCCCACCGACGCTCTGGACGTGGCGGTTGTCTCCACCACGTGGCAGGCCGCAGGCCCGGTCGACGTGGGGCTACTGATCTCCGTGTTGGCCGACAACGCCCATCTTCTGCTCCGGGCCAAGGCCGTCGTCACCGATGGGCACGGCAGGCACGCTGCCGTTCACCTTGCCGGAGGCCGGGTCACGGTCGAGTCGGTCGATGGTCCGGCCTCCGGAAGGCTGGTAGCCATTGCCGCCCCGGGAACCATCGACCCCGGGGACCTAATTGCGGCCCTCGATGTGTGTGTCGTCGACCACGACCGTGTCGGTAGCTGGGAGGCACCGTAACCATGCTGACCCCGAAGCTTGTCGTGACCATGATCAGCCCAGAGACCGGACGGCCCCGTCCGATCGAACTGGACGTGCTGCCCGAACCCCTCACGGCGGCCGAGCACGGCCTGATGGTCGGCAACCCGCCGCCGGACGACAAGTTGGTCCACCACGGGAATTGGACCGCGTGGCCCAACATCCGGTGGTCGTTCACCCACATGGACGAACTGCGTGCATCGGGACGGATCAGCCGGGGGCCCGGCCCGGCCGAGCCGCTCCCCGTGGCCGCTCCTGCCGAGACGGGGATCGACCTCGACGACCTGACCATCGACGATGGAGACGGGGGTACCTGGACGCTCGACGAGATGCTGAGCGGCACCTACACCGATGCATTTCTGATCCTGCACCGGGGTCAGGTGGTGTTGGAGCGGTATTTCAACGGCATGGAACCGTCGACGCGGCACGCCATGTTCTCCATGACCAAGACGGTCACCGGGGTCCTGGCTCTGCTGGCCGTCGAGGACGGGGCGATTGCACTCGACGACCTGCTGGCCGACCACGTTCCAGAGTTGGCGCAGACCGCCTTCGCTCCGGTGACGGTCGCCCACGCATTGGACATGACCGACGGAATCCGCTTCGTCGAGGACTACAGCGACAACCGGTCCGACATCATGCGGTACGGGGTGGCCATGGCGTTCACGCCGGTGCCGGCGAACTGGGACGGTCCCGACGGTATCCACGACGCCATCCTCGGCTTCACCGAGAGGGAGACAGAACCTGGCGGGCCGTTCCTGTACAAGTCGGTCACTACCGACGTCCTGGCGTGGGCCATCGCCCGGGCCACCGGTCAGCGGTGGGTCGACGGCGTGTCCGAACGCATCTGGGGCCCCATGGGCGCTGCCGACGACGCTGCAGTGATCCTCGACAACCGCGGTATAGCAGTGTCGTCTGGCGGCATGTCGTGCACGGTGCGCGATCTGGCACGCTTCGGACGGATGCTGTCGCGTTCCGGGCGGGTTGGCGATGGGGCCGACGAGCGGCAGGCCCTTCCGGCGACGGCGGCCGACGACCTGGCGGCAGGGGGCGAGCCGTACCCGGGCAGCGGTGGTGGTTATGCCACCCGGGAGGGTTGGACCTTCCACCGACACTGCTGGAATATGCAGCAGGTCATTGGGGCGTTCATGCCGATGGGGGTGCACGGACAACGGCTGTTCTGTCATCCGGAGAAGGACCTGGTCGTCGCCAAGTTCGGTTCCCACCCGGTGACCGGCAACGTCTACACCGACGCTTCCCACGAGTCGCTGTATCGACAGATCCTCGACGGCTGCTGAGACGGACGCCTGGCTTCTGCCCGGTTGGTTCAGCCCGGTATGACAGGTCGGCCACCACAGTCCACGGGGACTACGCCTCGTACTCGGTGATTCCACCCACGATGGTGGCCCGCACGCCTATGTCACGGATGGCCATGGGGTCCACGGCGAACGGGTCAGCGTCGAGCGCCACCAGGTCGGTCAACTTGCCGACCGTGAGCGTGCCCTTGTCATGCTCCTCCATGTTGAGGATGGCGGCGGCCGAGGTGTATCCGGCCACAGCGTCGGCGACGCGGGCCCGCTGCTCGGGGCCCAGCAGTTTGCCGTCGCGGGTGATGCGGTTCACGGCCGTCCAGATGGTGAATAGCGGGTCGAGCGGCGTGACCGGCATGTCGCAGTGCAGGGCATGGACGATGCCGTGGTCCGTGAAACTGGCTAGCGGGTCGATGCGCGAGCCACGCTCCGGTCCCAGGAACCGGTCACGGTGCCGGTCGCCCCAGTACCAGACGTGGTTGGCGAACACCGACGCCATCACGCCGAGACGGGCCATGCGCTCCAACTGGTCCTCGCGGGCCATCTGGCAGTGCTCTATGCGGTGCCGATGGTCGTTCCTGGGGTGGGCCGCCAGCGCGGCCTCGAAGGCGTCAAGGGTGTTGTCGATGGCCTGGTCGCCGTTGGCGTGTACGGCAACCTGCCAGCCTTTCCGGTGTGCCTCGGTGACCAGCTCGATCAGGTCGGCGGCAGGGATCACCTCGGTGCCGTTGACGTCGGGACGGTCGTGGTACCCCTTGCAGAGGCACGCCGTGTATCCCTGGATCGAGCCGTCGGAGATGAACTTGAGGGCGCCGATCGAGAGCCGTTCGTCGCCCATGCCGGTGCGAAACGGCAGGTCGCCGACGAACCTCCAGCCGGGGAACAGACGGGTGCGTACCCGGATGGACCTGTTGTTGATCCCCTCCTGGTAGGTGGCGTACATCTCGGTGGCCATGACGGCCGCATCGGTCATCGACGTTACGCCCACGCTCAGGCAGTGGTCGGAGATGGCATGGGCGCCGGCGGCCATGACGTGGGATTCGGCGAACGGCAGGGAGCCGCCAACGGCGAAGTTGGCCGTCTCCTCCATGCAGCCGTTCGGGCGGCCCGACGCCTCGCGCTGAAACAGCCCGCCGACCGGGTCCTCGACGTCGTCGGTGATGCCGGCCAATTCCAGCATGCGGTCGTTGGCATACGAGAGGTGTCCGGAGATGTGCCGAAGGAAGATCGGATGTTCGGTGCTGGCCGCGTTCAGGTCGTGGCGGGTGAGGTGGCGGTCGTCGACCATGAGCGAGTCGTCGTAGCCCCATGCTTGGATCGGCTCGCCCGCCGGTGTGGAGGAAGCCGCCTCACGCAGGACGGCGAGCACGTCGGCGACGGTTCGGCAGTCCGGGTAGCCGATCTGCGGGGCCAGCATCTGGACACCGGCGGCTATGGGGTGCATGTGGGTCTCGATGAACCCGGGCAGGACGGTCGCACCGCCCAAGTCGAGCACCTCGGTGCCGGGACCGGTGAGGGCCTCCAGGTCGGCTCGGGTCCCCACGCCGATGATGCGGCCCCGCCACGAGGCCAGCGCCTCGGCGTTCGGGTTGTCAGGGTCCAGCGTGTGGAACCGTGCGTTCGTGAACAGCCGGTCGGCGATCGTCACTGTTCAGCCCCGATCCTTCTTCCTGGCCTGCATGCGTTCCATGTAGGCCTCCCGCGAGGCACGCCCCTCCGGGTCGCGCAACGCCGCGGTCAGACCGTCGGCGTCAGACCAGGAGCGTCCGGTTCCGACCATCTGGTCGGTCACGGCGTTGACGTGCCGCTTGGTGGCCAGCACGGCGGCCCTCGGCCGTGACGCCACCGCCTCGGCCAGCTCGTCGGCCGCTGCGGCCAGCTCGTCGGCGGGGACGATCCGGTTCAGGAACCCGGCGGCCATTGCCTCCTCGGCACCGAACGGTCGGCAGGTCATGACAAGTTCCTTCGTGAGCGCCGGGCCAATCTCGCGGACCAGGCGAGGGATGCCACCCCAGGCCAGGGGGATGCCCAGGTCCACTTCCGGTATCGAGAAGGACACGTCGGCCGTGGCGATGCGCAGGTCGCAGGCGGCGGCGACGACGAGTCCGCCACCGACCACGTGGCCGTGCAGGGCTGCGATCAGGACCGGGGAGGTGCGTTCCAGGGCGTCTGCCATCAGCCTTCCGGTGTCGGCCGGGACCCGTCCGCCGGCCGGCGATGGTCCGTCGTCGCCGAATACCGACAGGTCGAATCCTGCGCTGAATGCCCGGCCCGCGCCGCTCACCACTACGACCCGGAGGTCGCTCTGGTGGTCGAACCAGGAGGCGGCCTCGGCCACCTCGGCCATCAGTTCGTTGGATAGGGCGTTGAGCCGGTCGGGGCGGTTCAGGGTGAGGGTGCCGCGACGGCCATCGCAGGTGACCGTGATGGTCTGGAAGTCCGGGGGTGTCAACATGCCGGCGAGTCTCGTCCGCCGGGCTGGGCGGTGCGTGACCGGGCGTCAGGGCGGTGGCTCTGTCAGTGTTACCGCGCTGGTCGGTCGGCTACCGGCGCCCGGGGAGGGTCAGTCGGCGGCAGGCTCCAGGGTCACGTCCGCCGACAACGCCTCGCCTTCGACCAGGTCGATGCCGGTGGCCCGGGCGGCGGCGGCCACGTCGGCCAGCACCGGGCGCAGCCAGGCGAGGCGTTCGGGCGTATCGGTGATCGTGCAGGCCACGACCGGTGTGGCCAGTGAGCGCTTCTCGGTCGTCTTGTGGCGTCGGATCTCGGCCAGGGCATCGGCGGCCACGCCGGCCATGGCGGGGTCCACCCTTTCGTCGTCGACCGTCGCTGCGACCCGCAGCTCGGCCGCCGAGGGCCAGGCCTGCCTGTGGACGGAACCGCCCCGCCACCACGACCAGACCTCCTCGGTCACGAACGGGAGGACCGGCGCGAACAGGCGCAGCAGCGTGGACAGGGCCAGTCGCAGGGCGTGGCGGGCCGATTCGGCACCTGCCTCGTCCCCCTCGTAGGCACGGGCCTTGACCAGCTCCACGTGGTCGTCGGTGAAGGTCCAGAACCAGGTCTCGGTGCGTTCCAGGGCCCGGGCGTAGTCGAAGCCTTCGAAGGCCCTGGTGGCCTCGTCGACCAGGTCTGCGAGGCGTTCCAGCATCGCCCGGTCAAGTGGATTCGTGATGGCCGCCGGGTCGATGGCCAGCGGGGTCGCCTCGCCGGCTCCGAATCCGAGGGCGAACCGGCTTGCGTTCAGGACCTTGATGGCGAGGCGCCGGCCGATCTTCATCTGGCCGTCGTCGAAGGCCGTGTCGGTCCCGGGCCTGCCGTTCGACGCCCAGTAGCGAACGGCGTCAGAACCGTGCTGGTCCAGCAGGTCCAGCGGGGTGACCACGTTGCCCTTGGACTTGGACATCTTCTTGCGGTCCGGGTCCAGGATCCAGCCGCTCAGGGCGCAGTGGGCCCAGGGTGCTGCGTCAGCCTCGAAGTGGGAGCGCACGGCTGTCGAGAACAGCCACGTCCGGATGATGTCGTGGGCCTGGGGGCGCAGGTCCATGGGGTAGGTGCGGCTGTAGAGGTCGTCGTCCTCTTCCCAGCCGCAGGCGATCTGCGGGGTGAGTGACGAGGTGGCCCAGGTGTCCATGACGTCGCTGTCGCCGACGAATCCGCCGGGCTGGCCGCGTTGTGCCTCGTCGTAGCCGGGGGCGGAGTCCGACGACGGGTCGACGGGCAGGTCGGCCTCGTCGGGGACGATGGGCGCGTCGTGTACGGGCTCGCCGTCGGCGTCCAGCGGGTACCAGAGGGGCAGCGGCACGCCGAAGAACCGTTGTCGGCTGATCAGCCAGTCGCCGTTCAGGCCGTCGATCCAGTTGGTGTACCGGGTCTGCATGTAGGCGGGATGCCAGGTGATCTGGTCGCCGCGGGAGATGAGGTCGGCCCGGAGGGAGGCGTCCCTGCCGCCGTTTCGTATGTACCACTGGCGGCTGGTCACGATCTCGAGCGGCTTGTCGCCCTTCTCGAAGAACTTGACCGGGTGCGTGACGGGCTCCGGCTCGCCCAGCATCTCGCCGGTTTCCCGGAGCATCTCGACCATCTCCGCCTGTGCCGAGAAGATGGTCTTGCCGGCCAGGCGCCCGTAGGCGGCGAGGCCGGCCTCGGACCCGATGCCGGGGGGTGGTTCGGGGTTGATCCGGCCGGCCCGGTTGACGATGGCCCGTACGTCCAGGTCCAGCTCGCGCCACCAGGTCACGTCGGTGGTATCGCCAAACGTGCAGATCATGGCTGCGCCGGTGCCCTTCTCGGGGTCGGCCAGTTCGTGGGCCACGACAGGCACGTCCACGCCGAACACCGGCGTGGTGACGGTCGTGCCGAACAACGGCTGGTAGCGCTCGTCGTCCGGGTGGGCCACCAGGGCGACGCAGGCTGCCAGCAACTCGGGGCGGGTGGTGGCGATGTGGATGTCGTCGCCACCGTCGGGTCGGTGGAATGCCAGCGTGTGGTAGGCGCCGGGTCGTTCCCGGTCCTCCAGCTCGGCCTGTGCCACGGCGGTGCGGTGTGTGACGTCCCAGAGCGTCGGCGCCTCGATCTGGTACGCCTCGCCGCGGGCCAGGTTCCGGAGGAAGCCCCGCTGGGAGACGCGCTGGCAGCGTTCGTCGATGGTGGCGTAGTGCTGGGCCCAGTCGACCGACAGGCCGAGGCGGCGGAACAGGGCTTCGAAGGCCTGCTCGTCCTCGGCGGTCAGCACGTGGCAGAGCTCGATGAAGCTGCGGCGGCTGATGGCTAGGTCGCCACGCTTCTTGATGGCCTTGGGATCGCCGGCGTCGTCGGGGGCCGTGAAGTCAGGGTCGTAGGGCAGCGATGGCTCGCAGCGCACCCCGAAGTAGTTCTGGACCCTGCGCTCGGTCGGAAGGCCGTTGTCGTCCCACCCCATCGGGTAGAAGACTTCCTTCCCGGCCATGCGCTGGTAGCGGGCGATGGTGTCGGTGTGGGTGTACGAGAAGACGTGGCCGACGTGAAGCGAACCGCTGACGGTGGGGGGCGGGGTGTCGATGGAGAACACCTCGGCCCGGGTCTTGGATCGGTCGAAGCGGTAGGTGCCCCGTTCCTCCCAGG
>Ga0105350_10002842_pt1 | contig 10227 bp, 10 predicted proteins | sample EN1Hudsemesocosm_FD_83506 | JGI IMG/M metagenome (GOLD analysis project Ga0105350, IMG submission 83506) | Methane-oxidizing microbial communities from mesocosms in the Hudson Canyon - EN1E Hudson Canyon | ecosystem: Environmental > Aquatic > Marine > Cold seeps | place: Hudson Canyon...
CTTCTTAGCAGGTGCCTTTTTCTTCTTAGCAGGTGCCTTTTTCTTCTTAGCAGGTGCCTTTTTCTTCTTAGCAGGCGTGGCCTTAGCTTCTTTCTCAGCTAATAAGACAATCGCCTCTTCAAAGCTTAACTCTTCAGGCGCGATGCTTTTTGGCAATGTCGCACGAACCTTCTTGTGCTGTACATAAGGCCCATAGCGGCCATCAAACACTTCAACACGACCTTCGCGAGAAGGGTGCTCGCCTAAGTCTGCAAGTGGCGCCGGGCCCGTGTGTGCTTGTGCAATTAACTCCACAGCACCAGTGTTATCAATTTCAAACACGTTGAGTGTTTTAGGAATCGATTTAAATTTACCATCGTGATTCACATAGGGGCCAAAGCGACCAATATTCGCCACAATCTTTTTATTCGTCTCAGGGTGCAGTCCTAAATCACGTGGCAATGACAACAGCATATTTGCCACACCAAGATCGATATCCGCGATTGGAATATTTTTAGGCACGCTCACACGTTTCGGTTTTTTCTTTTCACCCTCAATCACATTGCCTAATTGAACGTAAGGGCCATAAGGGCCATTCATCAAGAAGATGTCTTTTTCTGTCGCTTCATCTTGACCTATTAGTACAGGGTCAGAACCCGCCTCAGGAGCACCATTAGCATTACGTTTGTAATCGCACTTAGGTTCATTATTGTAACCAGTGCAGCCAATGAATGTTCCGTAACGGCTCAATTGTTTCTGTAGTTGCTCGCCACACTTAGGACACTTTTCATCAATTAACTCATTGCCAGGGCGGTCAACATCAGCCTTGTTAATCACTTGTGTATTGAAGCCTGTCCAGAATTCATCCATGAGTGGAATCCACTCACGTGAGCCTTCTGCCACTTCATCCAACGCGCTTTCTAAGTTAGCGGTAAAGTCGTAATCTACATATTTAGTAAAGTGTTGCGTTAAGAACTTAGTCACCACACGGCCAACATCGGTCGGTGTAAAGCGTTTCTTATCGAGCAATACATATTCACGATCTTGCAGTGTGCTAATAATGCTAGCGTAAGTAGAAGGGCGGCCAATGCCATGCTCTTCTAATGTTTTCACCAAGCTCGCTTCGCTGTATCTTGGCGGAGGGTCAGTAAAGTGTTGGTCGCCATAAACTTTATCGATATGCAGTATTTCACCTGTCTCTAATACAGGTAACTTAGCCTCAGCATCAGTATCGATTACACCATCAGTGCCTTCTTTATATACGCCGATAAAGCCAGGGAATACCAGTGTTTGACCACTCGCGCGGAATAGATTCGCTTCAGAGCCAACACTCAAATCAACACTCACCGCATCGAAAATCGCGGGGGACATTTGGCTTGCGACAGTACGTTTCCAAATCAACTCATAAAGCTTAAATTGCTCATCGCTTAAATATTGGCGTACCTTCGTTGGCGTACGCATCACGTCCGTTGGGCGCACAGCCTCATGTGCTTCTTGCGCATTCTTTGCTTTGGTTTTGTAGAAGTTAGGTGTTTTAGGCACATGATCCGCATCAAAATTATTTTTCACATAATCGCGAATTTGCATTAATGCTTCTTGCGCCAAGCTCACGCCGTCCGTACGCATGTAGGTGATTAAACCAACCGTACCGTTACCAACGTCGACACCTTCATATAACTGCTGTGCAATACGCATGGCACGGCTCGTAGTGAAGCCCAACTTACGCACTGCCTCCTGTTGTAGCGTAGAAGTAGTGAACGGCGCCGCAGGGCTACGTTTACGTTGTTTCTTCTCGACACGAGAAACCGTTGTTTTACCCGCGCTCGCTAATAATAATTTGCCAACAATCTCAGCTTGTTGGTCTTGGTTAGTAACAGTGAATTGTTCAACCTTTTCACCATTTAGCTTGATTAACTTTGATTTAAAATCCTGGTTCTGTTTTAACGCATCTAGGTGGATGCTCCAGTACTCTTTGCTATCAAATGCTTCAATCTCTAATTCACGCTCAATAATTAAACGTAAAGCAGGGCTTTGCACACGCCCAGCTGATAAGCCTCGTCGGATTTTTTTCCAAAGCAATGGCGATAAGTTGTAACCCACCAAGTAATCCAGCGCACGACGTGCTTGCTGCGCATTCACTAAATTCATTGCGATATCGCGCGGATGATCAATTGCGTGTTGCACCGCTGTCTTGGTCACCTCGTTAAACTCAATGCGTTTCACCGTCTTGTTTTTCAGTATTTTTTTATCAGCTAGCAACTCAGCAATGTGCCAAGAAATTGCCTCGCCCTCACGGTCTGGGTCGGTCGCGAGATAGATGCTGTCAGCAGCCTTGGCTGCTTTCGAGATTGCGGCGACGTGTTTACTATTGCGCTCAATGATGCCGTACTTCATTGCAAACTGATTTTCAGTGTCGACCGAGCCATTCTTCGGGATGAGGTCGCGGACATGCCCATAAGTAGCCAATACTTCAAAATCGCTACCAAGATACTTCTTGAGAGTTTTTGCTTTAGAAGGTGATTCTACAATGAGTAATTTAGACATTTAGATAAATTGTGTGTACATGTAAGTTATTTAGAAAATATGCAGATAATAGCAAGCAAAAGTGGAATTACACAGCATAACCATCGAAAAGACTGATAAATAGTGTTAATTTCTTGTAAATTCAATCCGCTTTCCGTCATCACTAGCGATATTCAGTGCAGCACCCTCGTTCGCAATGTCGCCAAATAATGGATCTTCATCGGCTTTTGTGGCTTGGCTTAGGCTTTTAAAGTCATATAAATTCGTATCAGCCAAATGTGAAGGCTCCACATTCGTAATCGCGCGGAAGATATTATTGACCCGTCCCGGCTGCTCGCGTTCCCAAGCATGCAACATGTTTTTAATGTTCTGACGCTGTAAGTTCTCTTGGCTGCCACATAAATTACACGGGATAATCGGAAATCCCATCCCGCGTGCATATGCCGCAATATCCCTCTCGCCGCAATAAGCCAATGGGCGAATCACAACATTCTGCTTATCATTCGTCGCCAGCTTAGGTGGCATTGACTTCATCTTGGCACCAAAAAACATATTTAAGAACAATGTTTCCACAATGTCATCCCGATGATGGCCCAAAGCGATTTTGGTTGCGCCTAGCTTTTTCGCAGCAGTATAAATAATGCCGCGGCGTAAACGAGAGCAAAGTGAACAAGTCGTCTTGCCTTCAGGAATCTTCTCTTTCACTACAGAGTAAGTGTCTGCCTCCACAATGCGATATTCAACACCTAGCTTCTCAAGGTAAGTAGGCAATATATCTTCAGGAAAGCCAGGCTGCTTTTGATCCAAGTTCATCGCAATAATCTTAAAGGTAATCGGCGCACGCTCCTGCAAAGCCAACATCATCATCAGCATCGTATAGCTATCCTTGCCTCCGCTCATGCAAACAAGCACCGTATCGCCATCTTCAACCATATTGTAATCACCAATAGCCTTGCCCGTCGCGCTAATCAATCGATTCCGCAACTTCAGGAAGTTGTTGCTGGTATTGTTTGGGTTGCTGGTATTGTTTGGATGGTGCTGGGTTTTCATGGGGTGGATTATAGCGTAAAAGCGGTAAGTATCTGAATAGAATAGTGAAAAAATCAATAGCTAAAACTTGACCTTTTAATTTATGAGGAGGTAATAAGGGAGGTGTTTTCTGGGCCAGGGTTTTGGGGAAAGAGCCCATTACTTATCAGCTTATCATTATTTTATAGTGCACCTATAAATTGACCGATCTTCCACCATCTACAGCCAATACATGCCCAGTAATAAATGGCGCATCGGCCGCTAGAAATTTCACTGCTTTTGCAATGTCAGTTGGGTCGCCTAAGCGTTTCAGTAGGGTTTGATCGATAACGCCTTGGCGATAGGCTTCGTCAAGTTCTTGATTGTTGTCCGACCACAGCACTGGGCCGGGAGCGACGGCGTTGACGCGGACTGCTGGGCTGAGTTCTTGTGCGAGTGATTTAGTGAGTGTGACCAGGCCTGCTTTAGCGACGCTATACACCAAGTATCCTTTTTTCGGGGTTTCGATATGCATGTCGGTAATATTGATGATGCAGCCATGGTTTTTTTTAAGGTCTTTTGCAGCAGCTTGCGATAAGAAGGTCGGCGCTTTTAGGTTGCTGCCGATGAGGTCATGCCAATTATTTTCATTGATATTTCCGACTTCTGTTGGTGTATACGTGGAGGCGTTGTTGATGAGTATGTCGAGTTGTCCAAAGCGTTTGGTTGTTTCGCTTACAAGTTTTGGTGCAATAGCGACATTCAATAAGTCACCTTGCACAATGCTGACGCTACCAGGGCGTTGCAGATTCAACTCTACCCGCAACGCTTCTGCTTCTTGTTTTGAAGTGTTGTAGTGAATCATCAAGTTGGCGCCATGCGCATGTAGCTCGCGCGAGATGGCTGCGCCAACGCGTTTTGCGCCGCCTGTGATGAGGATGGCTTTGTTTTGTAGGGCTGTGGTCATAAGGTGGTAATCTTAACTTTGCTTAATTGCTTGTCTGAGTTTGTTTGAAACAATATTATAATGAGTGATGACAGCTTTATCTAATTCATCTTTACCTAAGCCATCAGCCGAATCCCTACACTATAGCCAACAGTTAAGTGATTTAGTTCAACAAAAAATGGCCGATGCAGGCGGCTGGCTATCGTTTGCGGACTTTATGCGCATGGCGCTATATACGCCAGCACTTGGTTATTATAGCGGAGGGTTGACTAAGTTTGGCGGTAATGAAAATGGTGGGGGCGACTTTGTCACCGCGCCGCAAATTTCAGCCCTCTTTGCGCAGTCGCTTGCGCGGCAAGTGGGTCAAGTAATCTCGGCAATATCAGGCGATGGTGTCCCTGCTAATGTATTAGAGCTGGGTGCAGGAACAGGGAAACTCGCAGCTGATTTATTGTTGGCTTTGGAAGAATCAGGTCAATTACCGAGTCAGTATTGCATTTTGGAGGTGAGTGGTCACTTGCGCCAGGTTCAGTGTGATACTTTGCAAGAGGAATTACCACCAGCTTTATTTGAGAGAATAGTCTGGTTAGATATGTTACCCAATGACTTTGTTGGAATGATATTGGGGAATGAAGTGTTGGATGCGATTCCTGTCCATCTGCTGGTAAAGAAAGAGGATGGCTTTTATGAGCGAGGCATCGTGTATGACGGTGTTTTTCAATGGCAGGATCGTGCCTTAGTCGATGAGCGGTTAACCGGACCGTTTGCTGTTGATCAATTGCCCAATGACTATGTAACAGAGGTCTGCCCTGTGGCGAATGGTCTCATTCAGAGTTTAGGTGCGGCTCTCAAGGCGGGTGTGATTTTGATGATTGATTATGGCTTCGCGGCTAGTGAGTATTATCATCCGCAACGGAATGAGGGCACGTTGATGTGTCACTATCAACATTACGCACATAGCGACCCGTTAATTTATGTTGGTTTGCAAGATATTACGGCGCATGTTAATTTTACGGCGATTGCGCAAGCTGGCTTGGATGGCGGTTTAGATTTTTATGGTTATTGTTCGCAAGCGCAGTTCTTGCTGAATTGTGGTTTATTGGATTTGTTGGCCAAAGAGTCGTCAGATGATATTGAGCGCTATACGCCAATCGTGGCGGCGGTGCAGAAATTGTTGTCACCCGCGGAAATGGGCGATGTGTTTAAAGTCATTGCCTTTACTAAGGGTTTAGATGAAACGGTAGCATTGATTGGTTTTGTGGATGGCGATAAGTCGCACACTCTCTAGTATAATCACGGCGATGAAAGATAAAACCATAACAGACAAAGACTTGGCCGATAAAAATCCTATTTACCAACGACGCGTATTTGAAGAAAGCGAAGACCCTGCTAAGCGTAAGATTCGTAGCTTTGTGTTGCGTCAAGGCCGCTTAACCCCCGCACAAGAGCGTGCATTTGAATCTGGCTGGCCTGTGTACGGGCTTGAGTATCAGAAGTCACTTATTGACATTAACCAAACATTTGACCGTCCGGAGACGAAGAAGGTGCTGGAAATTGGCTTTGGCATGGGTGATGCGACGGCAAAAATCGCACAGACTTTGCCTGACCATGATTTTTTGGCGGTGGAAGTGCATGCGCCAGGCGTGGGTGCTTTGTTGAAGTTAATACAAGAGGCTGCCATTGATAATATTCGGATTATTCAGCACGATGCGGTTGAGGTGCTTAATAATATGTTAGCGGATGCTTCTTTGGATGGCGTGCATATTTTCTTCCCCGATCCTTGGCATAAAAAGCGTCACAATAAACGTCGCTTGATTCAGGCTGAGTTTGTGAAGCTGTTGTGTAGCAAATTGAAAGTGGGTGCTTACCTTCATGTGGCAACTGACTGGGAAGAGTACGCTGAATGGGTGTTGGAAGTGTTGCAGGCTGAGCCGTTATTGAAAAATACAGCGGAAACGTATGCAGACAAGCCGAGCTACAGGCCTCTAACCAAGTTTGAAAATCGCGGTATTAAACTCGGTCATGGTGTTTGGGATTTGTTTTACGCTAAGATTTAATTAATCACCTTTTGCCATTGACTCTTCGCCCGCTGGCGTTAACCAGCTGCCAATCATTTTCTCGGTTTCTTTAACGCCTTCTCTTTTCAGGCTGGAAAATAGTTGGACGGTAACATTGCCCCCCCACCCTTCTGTGAGTGCTTTCCTAGTTTTGAATAAAGCTTGCTTGGCTTCGTTGCGTGATAATTTGTCTGATTTAGTCAGTAATACATGCACTGGTTTGCCGGTGTAGCAAAACCAATCTAGCATTTGAATATCGAGTGGCGTTAATGGGCGGCGGCTATCCATTACTAACACTAAGCCAGCTAAGCTCATTCTTTCTGTTAGGTAAGCTGATAGTACTCCTTGCCAATGCTTACGGATACTTTCAGGTACTTTTGCATAGCCATAACCCGGTAAATCGACCAAAAACTTGTCGTCCCCTCTTTCAGGATTTAAGCAGAAAAAGTTAATCAGCTGTGTACGGCCCGGCTGTTTACTGACGTAAGCCAGACGGTTGTGGTTGGCGAGCGTGTTTAGCGCGCTAGACTTACCTGCATTTGAACGCCCGGCAAACGCAATCTCAACGCCGATAGGCGGCGGCAAATCGGCCATTTTATTAGCGGAGATATAAAAGGCTGCGTTTTGAAATAGAGACATGGTGTACTTGTGCTCGTAAATGGCTGGTATGCCTAAGGTAGCAAATGCTATCACGAACAGGCTAACTTTGATAAAATTAAGAGACTTAATTTACTTAGAATGGTTGGAGCATGTATGTGTATCAGGGCTTTATTTTTATTCATCTCATTGCTAATGGCCTCTTTTGTTGTTAGTGCTCAAGAAAAGCAAGCATCCAATTTAAGTGCCGCTAAGGATGTGGCGGAAACCGTTTGTGCTGCTTGCCATGGCGTAGATGGTAATAGTGCAATTACTCTTAATCCAAGGTTGGCTGGCCAACATCCAGGTTACTTAGTTAAGCAATTGAATGACTTTAAAGCAGGTAAGCGCTCGAATGCTGTGATGGCAGGTATGGTTGCCAATTTGACGGATGAGGATATAAAAGGCTTGGCTGACTATTTTGCTGCTCAACTTTCTAAGTTAGGTAAAGCAAAAATAAACGGTAAAGGTTCGTTAGGAGAGAGAATCTACCGAGGCGGTATTGCTAGTTCTCAATTGCCTGCCTGCGCTGCTTGTCATGGTGCGAATGGTGAGGGCTTGCCTAAACGCTTCCCACGTCTATCTGGGCAGCATGCCGAATATACAGTGCAACAGTTGAACGCATTTAGAAAAGGCGCACGCGCTAATGGTCCGATGATGCAGGTGATTGCGGCAAAAATGACGGAGGTTGAAATGCGAGCGGTTGCTGATTATATTCAAGGTTTGAGGTAGTTAATCACTACATGAAATTAGGAGGAGATATCTATGGGTAATGGGGGTGAGCCCTGTGCTGTCTGGCCTTGTCGTTTTCAATTCACCCTGATTTATAATAAAATGAACTTTATAGTATAAAGTGCAAGATTAAGAGTTATTAATAAACAATGATTCAAAACATCGTAGAAATAGACAGCCTATCATTTGGCTACAAAAACCGTACGCTACATAAAGGTATTTCAATGTCTTTTCCGCGTGGAAAAGTTGTGGCTGTTATGGGTGGAAGTGGCAGTGGAAAAACAACGCTATTACGCTTGATTGGCGGGCAGTTGAAACCGTCCGATGGTGAAGTGCGTGTGGATGGGCAGGTGGTGCATCAGCAGAACCGTGAAGGGCTTTATCAGTTACGCCGTAGAATGGGCATGTTGTTTCAACAGGGTGCCTTGTTTACTGATTTGTCTGTTTATGACAATGTGGCCTTTCCAATGCGAGAGCTGACGGATTTATCAGAAGGCATGATTCGTGATTTGGTGCTATTGAAGCTCAATGCCGTTGGTTTGCGCGGCGCACATCAGTTGATGCCAACAGAACTATCTGGCGGTATGGCACGACGAGTGGCGTTAGCTCGAGCGATTGCACTTGATCCAGATGTTATGATGTATGACGAACCCTTTGCTGGTTTGGATCCAATTTCGATGGCGGTGACTTGCGATTTAATTCGCACACTAAACGATGCGCTTGGCACCACATCTATTGTGGTGACGCATGATGTGGAAGAAGCCTTCTCATTTGCAGATTATATTTATTTTGTCGCAGATGGCGTGGTAGCAGCAGAAGGTACGCCAGATGATTTGCGTCAATCTGCCTTGCCGTTTGTTCATCAGTTTGTGCATGGTGAAATAGATGGGCCTATACCCTTCCATTACCCAGCCACTGATTACAAGCAAGATTTGTTGGGACATAAAGGATGATACGCTCTAAAGTATTACTTGGCTTGGTGCGTTTCTTACGTAAGCTAGGCAGGGATTCTATCTACCAACTTGGGCGCTTAGGCGCAGGCGCACGTTTGTTTGGCTTGATGATGATGTCTTCTGGAGAGAGTTTTAGACGTTTTCGTTTGGTCATCCGTGAAGTTTATTTTACGGGCGTTAATTCCTTAATCATCATTTCTGTTTCTGCCTTTTTTGTCGGGATGGTGTTGGCATTGCAGGGTTACCATACCTTGGAAAAGTATGGTTCATCAGAGGCGATTGGGGTGTTGGTTGCATTGGCTCTCGTGCGTGAGTTGGGGCCAGTCGTCACCGCCTTGTTATTTGCAGGTCGAGCAGGCACTGCTATTACAGCAGAAATTGGACTAATGAAAGCAACAGAGCAGCTATCGGCAATGGAAATGATGGCGGTTAGCCCTATTTCACGTGTGATTGCGCCCAGATTCTGGGCTGGTGTGATTTCGCTGCCTATTTTAGCGGCGCTATTTTCCATGATTGGTATTCTAGGTGGGTATTTAGTCGCTGTACCATTAATCGGTGTAGATGCAGGTGCTTTTTGGTCGCAAATGCAGGCGAATGTGGATTGGCAATTTGATATTTTGAATGGCGTGATAAAGAGTGTTGTATTTGGTGTTGCGTGTACTATGATTGCTTTGTTCGAGGGGTATGATGCACCGCCGACTGCCGAAGGGGTTAGTCGTGCAACAACAAGAACGGTAGTTACCTCATCATTAGTGGTATTGGCGCTGGATTTTGTATTAACCTCGTTTATGATTATTTAGGTGTAAGGGTAGAGTTATGGAGAGAGCAACAATGGATTTGTGGGTTGGCATATTTGTCGCCTTAGGCGTTTCTGCATTGCTTGGTTTAGCAATGAAGGTGGGTAATTTGACCACGAGTAACATTGGCGATACGTATACAGTAAGCGCTGCATTTGAGAATGTTGGCGGTTTAAAGCCACGTGCACCTGTGAAAAGTGCAGGCGTGGTGGTTGGGCGTGTTGGTAATATTCATTTCGATGGAACGACTTATGAGGCGATTGTTAGCTTGAACATTGATAAGAATTATACATTTCCTGCAGATACCTTTGCTAATATTTATACAGCAGGTTTGTTGGGGGAGCAGTATGTCGGCCTAGAGGTTGGTGGCGATGAAGTTAATCTTGAGGAAGGGGATAGGATTATACAAACGCAAGATGCTGTGGTGCTTGAGAAAATGATTAGTCAGTTCTTGTATAATAAGGCGTCAGAAGAGCCGGCTGTTACTACACCTGTAGAATCAACCAAAACAGGTGATGATGCGTTAGCTAATAGCTCTTTGGATGATTTGCTTAATTAGAAGCTTCCCAAGGGTTCCAATAGAATGAGGATGTGAA
>Ga0105350_10002849_pt1 | contig 10208 bp, 9 predicted proteins | sample EN1Hudsemesocosm_FD_83506 | JGI IMG/M metagenome (GOLD analysis project Ga0105350, IMG submission 83506) | Methane-oxidizing microbial communities from mesocosms in the Hudson Canyon - EN1E Hudson Canyon | ecosystem: Environmental > Aquatic > Marine > Cold seeps | place: Hudson Canyon...
ACTAAAGCCTTTACCGTGCAACTGACCGCATTGCTCATGTTATGTGTGGCAGTCTGTCAGGCAAAACAGACCAATCAAACCTTTCGTGATGAAGCCGTTGAGGCCCTTCTGCAACTGCCCGAGAGTATTCAGCAGGCATTGACTCTGGCAGAGCCTATTAAGGCTTTGGCAGACAAGTTTGCGGATAAACACCATGCCTTGTTTTTAGGGCGTGGTGATCAGTACCCCATCGCCATGGAAGGGGCCCTGAAATTAAAAGAAATTTCTTATATTCACGCCGAGGCCTACGCAGCAGGTGAGTTAAAGCATGGCCCATTGGCGTTGGTTGATGCGGACATGCCGGTGGTCGTGGTTGCGCCAAACAATGAGCTGTTGGACAAGCTGAAGTCTAACATTGAAGAAGTAAGAGCCCGCGGTTCGGTGATGTATGTGTTTGCCGACAGTGACGACCACTTTGAATCTGAACCGGGTCTGGATGTAGTGAATATGGCCCATGCCAATCACATCATTACCCCGATTCTGTTTAGCATACCGCTACAGTTCCTGTCTTACTATGTGGCTCTAGTGAAGGGTACAGATGTGGACCAGCCAAGGAACCTAGCCAAGTCGGTGACGGTTGAGTAATTTGTAAACTTTAAAGAGCCATAAGTGCTCTTATCGCATTTTAAAAAAATAGTTTCCTGAGGTTCTGGCGTCTATAAAAAGAAACAGGCTACTGTTTTTAATATTTCCAGAATAAGGTAATAGGTTCGCTTTAATTTAAAGGTCTTAATTTGACAAATAAAACAAAAATCACTGTCGTGGGTTCTGGTTACGTTGGTATGTCTCTTGCTGTTTTACTCGCCCAGCACAATGATGTGGTTGTGCTTGATGTGGATCCTTCTCGGGTTGAGAAGGTCAATAACAAGCAATCCACCGTGGCTGATGCCCAGATTGAAGCCTTTTTAGCTGAGAAAGAGCTGGGCCTGGCTGCAACACTAGACAAGCACGCTGCTTATAAGGGTTCAAGCTTTGTTGTAGTAGCAACACCCACCAACTATAACCCTGATACCAACCGCTTTGATACCAGCTCGGTAGATAGCGTCGTAAGTGATGCGCTAGAGCTAAATAAAGATGCGCTTGTGGTGATCAAGTCCACCATCCCAGTTGGCCATACCAAATCACTACAAAAAAAACATGATGCAGGCCGTGTAATTTTCTCACCCGAATTCTTACGCGAGGGGCAGGCACTGAAGGATAACCTCTATCCCCCACGAATTATTGTGGGTAGCCAGCTTGAGGCGGGTAAAGCGTTTGCTGATCTTTTGGTCGAAGGTGCCGAAAAGCAGAATATTGAAACCTTATTTATTCGCTCAACAGAGGCCGAGGCAGTAAAGCTGTTTGCCAATACCTACCTTGCCATGCGCGTATCGTTCTTTAATGAGCTCGATTCCTATGCACTGGCCCATGATCTGGACACTAAGAGTATTATCAAAGGTGTTTGTCTTGATGAGCGAATAGGTGAGGGTTATAACAATCCATCGTTTGGTTATGGTGGCTATTGCCTGCCGAAGGATACCAAACAGCTTCTGGCAAACTATGATCAGGTGCCGCAGACATTGATTCAGGCGATTGTTTCATCAAATGCGACTCGCAAAGATTTTATTGCTGATGAGATACTTAAGAAGAACCCTAAAACTGTTGGCTTTTATCGTCTGGTTATGAAAGAGGGTAGTGATAATATTAGGTCCTCTGCCATCCAGGGGGTTATGAAGCGTATCAAAGCAAAAGGGGTCGAAGTGGTGGTGTATGAGCCCGAGCTTGATGCGGAAGCGTTTTTTGGTTCAAAGGTCATAACAGATATTGGTCGGTTCAAAGAGTTGAGCGATGTCATTGTGGCTAACAGGAAGGCAGATTGTTTGAGAGATGTTGATGAAAAATGCTTCTCAAGGGATCTATTTGGGGATAACTAGGCGAGTGCAGGTTATTAGGTTCAAAGACGATCGATATCTTAGATCATGTTAGATTCTAAAAATTTCAAAACTATTGTCGAGAATGCTCCCTTAGTATCAATCGATCTATGCATCATTTGTGATAGTCAGATACTTTTAGGTAAAAGGAACAACGAGCCTTTGAGGGGTATATGGTTTACCCCGGGGGGACGGATTTTAAAAAATGAAACTTGGCAAGATTGTTTGTGCAGGGTCGCAAGCTCTGAGTTACTGTTAGAGGTTCGCGACCCTAATGATTTTCGACTAATGGGCGTTTGGGATCACTTCTATGAAAATAGCGCAGTCGATGAGGGAATATCGACACATTACGTAAATCTGCCTCACTGCATATATATGAAAAAAAAGCCCAACTTCCAGATCGATGAGCAGCACGAGGAGATGTCCTGGTTTGATTTGCAAGAAGTTGCGAGTAGCAGTCGCTTCCACAAATACATGCGCAATTATGCGTCTCATTTATTAGAAAAGGGTCTTGAGAATGATTAAAGCCGTAATAATGGCGGGTGGCTCGGGCACAAGGCTTTGGCCTCTTTCTCGTGCAGGGCATCCTAAGCAGTTCCTAGCTCTTAATGGGAAGGAGACTATGCTCCAGGCAACAATGAAAAGACTTGATAGTCTCAATATTGATGCCTCGGTCACTATTTGCAACGAGGACCACAGGTTCTTCGTTGCAGAGCAGCTTCGAGAGATTAACCGACTTGGTTCCATTATTTTGGAGCCTATAGGGCGTAACACAGCACCCGCTATTGCACTCGCCGCCCTTATGGACGAGGGTGACCCATTGCTTCTAGTGCTGGCGGCAGATCACGTAATTCAGGACGAAGCGGCATTTACAACTGCTGTAATCAAGGCGCTTGCTTTGGCAGAAGCTGGAAAGTTAGTAACCTTTGGGATAATACCGAGCGAACCTCATACGGGCTATGGCTACATAAAAAAAGGTGATGAGGTCAGCGGGGGGTATTTAGTTAACAAATTCATCGAAAAGCCGTCTAGTGATGTTGCTCAAGAATATCTGAATGCGGGAGACTATCTTTGGAATAGTGGGATGTTCCTGTTTAAGGCAAGTCGCTATCTTAATGAGTTGCAAAAATTCCGCCCAGATATTTTCGACGCATGTGTGGCATCTACGGATAGAGTGGAATCTGACTTGGATTTCATGAGGGTTAATAAAGAGAGCTTTATCGAGTGCCCCAGCGATTCGGTTGATTATGCTGTTATGGAAAAGACAGCGGATGCTGTGGTGGTGGAAATGGACGCCGGCTGGAGTGATATTGGTTCCTGGGCATCACTCTGGGATATCAGCAAGAAAGATAAGAATGGCAATGTCAGTCACGGTGATGTGATATTGCACGGCACTAATAATTCCTTCGTTAGGACTGACGGTAAATTGGTTGCAACTGTCGGTGTCGATAATTTGATTATTGTCTCCACCAAGGACGCCCTTATGGTTGCCCATAAAGATAGTGCGCAGGACGCGAAAATTATTGTTCAGAAGTTAAAAGATGACAAGCGCACTGAATGGGAATTAAATCGTGAGGTGTGCCGCCCATGGGGTAAATATGACGCTATTGATCATGGTGATCAATATCAGGTTAAGCGCATAACCGTTTATCCCGGGGCAAAGCTAAGTGTCCAACTGCACCATCATCGTGCAGAGCATTGGATCGTAGTATCCGGAACAGCCAAAGTCACTAATGGTGATAAAACTTTCTTACTTTCCGAGAATGAGTCTACATATATACCTATTGGTGTTGTTCATGCACTTGAAAACCCCGGAAAAATTTCGCTTGAGCTTATTGAGGTCCAATCTGGATCTTATCTTGGAGAAGACGATATCCTAAGGTTTGAGGATATTTACGGCAGGGTAAAAAGCTGATTTAAAAATTTAGAATGAAGTTGAAAAATAATACTTCTTAACTAACAAGTTATTTGGATAAAAAGAGCATGAAGAAAAAAGCATTAATTACTGGAGTCACTGGGCAGGATGGTTCATATCTGGCTGAATTTCTCCTCGAAAAGGGTTACGAGGTCCATGGTATCAAGAGACGTTCGTCATCATTCAATACCCAGCGTATTGATCATCTATTTGAAGACCCACATATTGAAAACAAAACATTTATACTGCATTACGGCGATCTTACTGATTCATCCAATTTGACTAGGATATTATCTGAAGTTCGTCCTGATGAAGTTTATAACTTAGCTGCGCAGTCCCATGTTGCGGTAAGCTTTGAATCACCCGAATATACAGCGGATGTTGATGCAATCGGCACTTTGCGGCTGTTGGATGCGATACGCTTTCTTGGGTTAAAAGATACAAAGTTTTATCAGGCATCTACCTCTGAACTCTACGGGTTAGTTCAGGAGACTCCCCAATCAGAAACGACTCCGTTTTATCCTAGGTCGCCGTATGCAGTGGCCAAAATGTATGCTTATTGGATCACTGTTAACTATCGAGAGGCGTACGGCATGTTTGCTTGTAATGGGATTCTATTCAATCACGAGTCACCACGGCGAGGTGAAACTTTTGTAACCCGAAAAATAACACGCGGGTTAGCAAACATTGCTCAGGGATTAGACTCTTGCCTGTACCTTGGTAATTTGGATGCTCTTCGAGATTGGGGCCATGCAAAGGACTACGTGAGAATGCAGTGGATGATGTTACAAAATGATACTCCTGAAGACTTTGTGATTGCTACTGGTGTTCAGTACTCGGTGCGTCAGTTTGTTGAGTGGTCAGCTAGTGAGCTCGGTATACAGCTTAAATTTGAAGGAAAGGGGGAGTCTGAACTAGCAATTATAAGCTCAATCAATGGCGATCTTGCTCCCGGTTGTAGGGTAGGTGATATCGTATGCAGAGTCGACTCAAGATATTTCCGTCCGGCTGAAGTGGAAACGTTGCTTGGTAACCCCGAGAAGGCTAAGCGAGTATTGGGTTGGGAGCCATCTATTACTGTTCAAGAAATGTGCTCAGAAATGGTAAGAGAAGACTTGCTGACTGCACAACGTGAAGTGCTATTGAAAGCCCACGGGTATAATCCACAAATGAGTTTTGAATAGAGCGAATTACGATGAAGATTTTAATTACTGGTGGTACCGGTATGGTTGGCCGTAACCTCCTTGAACATTCTGATGCTGGTCAATATAAAATTCTGACACCATCAAGTAAAGAGTTGGATTTACGGGATAGAAATTCGGTAAAAAAATTCCTATCGACAGAGTTGCCTGATCTAATCATTCACTCCGCTGGTATGGTTGGTGGGATACAGGCCAATATAGCCAATCCCGTAGGGTTTCTGCGAGACAATGTAGAAATAGGCGTTAATGTCATAGGCTGTGCGGATCAAGTTGGCATACCAAATTTAATCAATCTTGGAAGTTCTTGTATGTATCCAAGGGAAGCCAAGAATCCTTTAATAGAGAGTTCTATGCTTAAAGGTGAGCTGGAACCCACTAATGAGGGATATGCCTTAGCTAAAATAGTATCTACTAAGCTTTGTCAATATATCAGTAATGAGGATCCGAATAAGAATTACAAAACAGTAATCCCCTGCAACCTTTTTGGTCGGTATGACAAGTTTGATTCAAAGAAATCACATCTTATTCCTTCGGTAATAAGGAAATTGCATGAAGCCAAGATACAAAATAAACCAGTGATTGATATCTGGGGTGATGGGACCGCTAGGAGGGAGTTTATGCTCGCAAGCGATGCGGCTGACTTTATCTTTTTTGCAATTTTGAATCTAAATGAAATGCCTCAAAACATTAATATAGGGTTGGGTCGGGACTATTCAATTAATGATTATTACGAAGTTGTAGCTTCTGTGGTTGGATATGAAGGCACGTTTGAACACGATTTAACAAAGCCGGTAGGAATGAAGCAAAAACTGGTTGATGTTGAAAAAATGCATGATTTTGGATGGGTTCATAAGAACTCCCTAGAAGACGGGATTAAAAAAACGTACGATTATTATAAAGGTCTTGATGAAAATGAACTATAAACTGGCATCTTCAAGTTGGGACAATAAGGAAGTCGAAGCCCTCCACTCGGTTATAGAGTCCAATATGTACTCTATGGGTGCCAAAGTGAAGCAATATGAAGCGGAATTTGCGATGCATATCGGGGCCAAACATGCTGTGATGACTAGCTCGGGTTCCACTGCCAATCTGATCATGATTGCTTCGATGTTTTTTACCAACCAGGAGGGACGTCGCTTAAATAGGGGTGACGAAGTAATTGTCCCTGCAGTATCTTGGTCCACGACGTATTTTCCATTGCAGCAATATGGTTTAAAGGTTAAGTTTGTCGATATAGATCGAGATACGCTTAATATTGACATCGATAAGCTAAAGGCTGCAATTACGGACAAGACTAGAGTTATCCTTGCGGTAAATTTACTCGGTAATCCTAATGACTTCAATACAATTAAATCCTTGATAGGTGATCGAAATATAACTCTTTTGGAGGATAATTGTGAATCCTTAGGAGCCATATTTGATGAAAAGCAGGCGGGAACTTTCGGGTTAATGGGGACATTTAGCTCGTTCTTTAGTCACCATATATCGACGATGGAAGGTGGGTTTGTTGTAACAGATGACGAGGAAATTTACCATATATTACTGTGCATAAGAGCGCATGGTTGGACTCGTAATTTACCGAAAGAAAATCTCTTATCGGGTGTTAAGAGTGACGATCCATTTGAGGAGTCTTTCAAATTCCTGTTGCCAGGTTATAACGTTCGACCGCTGGAGATGAGTGGGGCTGTTGGATCTGAGCAGTTAAAAAAATTACCATCTTTTATTGAGGTGAGAAGAGAAAATGCTAAATACTTTATTGAAAAGTTCAATGATCATCCAGTTGTAGACATTCAGAGAGAATTAGGGGCAAGTAGTTGGTTCGGGTTTGCGTTAGTTATAAAAAATAATATAAAAGTGACTAGAAAAGAATTAGTAAAACTACTTACTGATAATGGAATTGAGTGTCGGCCAATAGTCACAGGCAATTTTCTAAAAAATACGGAAGTGTTGGAGTATTTTGATTATGAAGTCTGCGGAACACTGGAAAACTCTGAATATATCGATGAGTATGGCCTATTTGTAGGCAATCATCATGTTCCTCTTATCAAAGAGATCGATTACTTGTATGAAACGTTGGACTCTTTGGTGAATGTTTCATCCTAAAAACATTTTTCGGATTAAAGTCCTTTAGAGACGTTGATCTTTTGCCAGATTCGATTGCAAAGCTCTGAGAATATTAGACGCTCTACGCATTGGTAGGTCGGTTTACGGCGGACATAGATCTTATTAAAAGCAATGTTGGCAGATACCGCTGAAAGGCTGTAACTATCCAACCAAGTCTGCTATTACATCTAAAGAATTTCCTTCATTATTGTATTTTTAAACTAGGGTCCATTGTGAAAAGAACTGTAATAAGAACCCATGGCGGGCTTGGGAACCAAATCTTTCAGGTTTTCTATGCTCTAGTTCGACATGATGAAAACCTTACCTTAACCCATGATAGTCGTTATCCGCATGGTTTTCGATTAGCGAGTTATTTTGAGTCATACTTTATTGGTCCGATAACTATTCTAGAGATGCTCATATGCCGCCTAAGGATTGTTAAATTAATCGAAAAGGCATCATCACGTAGTCCTGAAATTAAGTTGGGCGATACCTTTATTTTGGATGGATATTTCCAAAAAGTCGGCTTCTATCAGCCATTTACTTCCGATCAGTTGTCTTTTGGTCTGAACCGACTAAAAGATATTCTTCAAGTAAATGGGCAGCCCGAAAAAAATATGCTTTGTCACATCAGGTTGGCGGATTTCTATCATACGGATATCGAGCGAACCCAAGCCGCTAGGAAAAGATTGTCGGTCCTAGCCGATGAGACCGATTTTATATCAAGTGACGATACGCTTATCTTTAATGATGAGGCATGTCAGTGCATAATTAGGGATAAAAGTTTGATCCATGTTCATACTAATGGTTTCTCGGCTGAGCAAATTTTCCGGTTGATGTCTGAATATAAGACAGTCGAATCTAATAACAGTACTTTAGCTTTTTGGGCTGCAGTATTGAATAATTCTGAACTGATTGTAGATGATATGAATCTAAAGAAATTGTTTTTATTACTGAAAAATTCCCAACGCCCAACCTAATGCTGCATGAATTTGATCGTTAATACCTCAGGCTACCAAAACAAAGAGCTCAGAAAAATTGGAAAATATAGAAGAGATTATCTGTCAATTCAGATAACAGTTTCTAAATAAACTAACTAACTCCAAATTTTGTGACGTCATATTATAGAAAGATAAAATTCAAAAAAGTGGTTTCTGGTTTGAAAAAATAACTATGAATTTTCATGAAATCTCTGTGGATTAACGACATTATAGGACTTATATTGAATAATATCGCATTTTTGGTGCAACTCTTATTTGTGGGGGGCTTTATTTTTGCCTTCTTTATTGATCATATACCTCTATCATTACGGATAATTGGTTCTAAGGTGGGTGCCTTTCCGTTAGGGACATTGAGGTCTACGCAAATCATGATACTCAATAGATTCGGGGCTGCGTTCTTTTTTACTTCTGCAGGTTTTTTAGTGGACATAGGTTTCTCCCCAGAGCGTTTTTTGGCGCTATTTTCATTAGCATGGGCTACGGTGGGCTTCCTTAGCTTACTATACATACGAAGTTGGAGAACTGTATATAAGTTAACAGCTTTCTATGTTTTTGGTAGTGAAAATGGTGTATCTGACACAAGAGTTATAAAATTTACGTTTAGAGATGTCTTAATAAACTACCCATTTTTGTTTAATTTGACTGGTATAAGTATTCCGGTTATAACAGCATCATTTTTCCCAGATTTTAGAGGTACATTGCTTCAGATTGGGTTTTTATTTAATAGCATTGCCACCCTTCTTGTTGTATTTGTGGTGGAGCCAAAGTTTATTGGGCATATTTCAAATGATGAGGCTGGTCTGGCTGACGATTATCATCAAAGGCTTGTTACCTCTAAGGCGTTGTTACTTTTAATTATGAGCTGTATTGCATGGCTAGTTATTTACTTAATGTAAGGCCTGCTCACAACTCGTATAACAAGAAAAGAGAGCGTTATTGCCTTAGGGAAATCCTGAAAAATTAACTGTATAAGCTAAAATTAAAGGCATCGACTCTCATTACGGCTCCGATCTTATGAAACAATGTTCCCTTGGCGATACTGGCTTCCAATCTAAACGTGATAAACGCACACGCAAGCAGATTTTCCTAGTAGAAATGGATAAGGCCGTACCTTGGAGACGTATAGAAAATCGGATCCAACCCTATTACAAAAAAAACTCGTCGTGGCCCTGGCCGTCCACAAATGCCTCTTGATGTCATGCTACGCATTCACTTCATGCAACAATGGTTTGGCTATGGTGATCAGGCCATGGAAGAAGCACTTTACGACATACAAATTTTACGGGATTTTGCAGGCCTTGATGCTTTCGAAGATCACTTGCCAGATGAAACCACAATCTTGCGGTTCCGTCATTTACTTGAAAAGCATTATTTGGCTGATGCCATCTTTGATGAAGTGCAGGCCGTATTGGTGGAAAACAACTTGCTTCTCAAACAAGGTTCAGTAGTCGATGCCACGTTGATTGATGCGCCAAGCTCCACCAAGAACAAAGCAAAAAAACGTGACCCAGAAATGAGCCAAACCAAGAAAGGTAATCAATGGTACTTTGGCATGAAAGCCCATATCGGCGCCGATGTACAAAGTGGCTTAGTCCATACGGTTACAGGCACCACAGCCAAAGACTCGGACCACTCACAGCTTGAGGCTTGCTTGCATGGTGAAGAGCAATTTGCACTGGCGGATCGTGGTTATCACAAAAATAACCGTACATGGAAAGAGCTAGAAGTGGAAGATGGCGTTGCCATCATCACGCCTTACAAGAAACCGGCTCATCGGCATTTAAATAATAGTGAGAAGCGCACCAACAAATGGTTGGCGAAACATCGGGCCAAAGTTGAACATCCGTTTCGAGTGATCAAACGTCAGTTTGGCTTTACTAAAGTGCGCTATCGTGGACTGGCGAAAAACACAGCTTGATACGCACCCAGTTTAATAGACACTCCAATTGGTTACAATGTAACGCAATAGGAGGCCAACAATGGCAGGCGAAAGATACACCCAAGAGTTTAAAATTGCTGCGGTTCAGCAAATCACCCA
>Ga0105350_10002869_pt1 | contig 10175 bp, 7 predicted proteins | sample EN1Hudsemesocosm_FD_83506 | JGI IMG/M metagenome (GOLD analysis project Ga0105350, IMG submission 83506) | Methane-oxidizing microbial communities from mesocosms in the Hudson Canyon - EN1E Hudson Canyon | ecosystem: Environmental > Aquatic > Marine > Cold seeps | place: Hudson Canyon...
CAGGTTCAGTGTGTTGTAACCAGACCATTTTGGTTTTATTGTCATCAAGCGCTTCGAGTATGTAGATGGTTTGTGCAACTGAGACCCGAAGGTAGTCATCAAATACTTCTTTTTTGTCTGCTGATGCGTTCATGTGCATCAGTATTTTATTGGTTTCTGGTTTGCTTGTTGTTTCGATATGTATAACGTAGTCACGATCTTTAAATGGCCAAGGCATGTCATTAACAGAGTAGGCGTAGCGATCATTAAAACTCTTTACGTCAAAACCGTAAGATTCTGTGCAGCCATGAACCCATTCAACACAAGATAACGGGTTAGCCATAACAGCCATTAGGTTGTTTAACGGAGCGTCAAGAATTGCAACGGCCTTGAATGCCTCGAAGCTAGAATTTGGATGGGGGCGGGTATAAATAGTGATATTCCCCTCTTTTTTTTGTTCCTCCCAATTATCAGCATCTAGTGGTATCTCTTCTGCCTGGGTGATGGTAGAAAGTAATAGGGTTGAAGTAATAAGCAGTTTTGAAAAAGTAGTAAAGAAAGATCGGTTCATAGTTAAACTTTTGAGTGTTAAGGTCTGGGATTGAGTGTTTTAGTATAAATGTTCTAAATAAGGTAAAAAAAGCATTTTTTCTTTTAAATCAAACTCAGTACTGAAAAAATACTACATTTAAGCCTGATAGCACGATTCTAACAGTTGAAAATGATTGGTACTGATAAATAATTCGTTTTTTGGTTAAAATGTACAAATTATTAGCGTTTATTCAGAAAAGTACTGCCCCCTGTCGAGATGAGGATTAAAAGTGAAAGAGAGTGAAAAAATAAAACTAATTCAGAGTAACTCCCAGCCTTTATACGGTGAAATTCCGCAAGCACTCTCTGAAATAAACTATCAGGATTATGATTTGCGTACTCCGATGGATAAACCCATTACAGGGCTTAGGAAGAAAGCCGCATTTAATCAGTTTCAGTTTATTGGCTTAATGAATGAAGATATCATCGCCGGAATTGCCATTGTTGATTTAAAGCTGATCAGTAATGTATTTGTTTATGTTTATGATCTAAAAACACATGAGTTACACGAGCGTAGCTTGTTGCAACCTTTGTCTATCGGCACCTTAATTGAGCCAAAGCCAGATACCGGGAAAAGCCGCTTTAGTCAGTTAGGTAATAAAGTAGAAATATCTACTAATGATGATGGGACTGAACGATATTTATCGGTAAGTTTGGGTAAAGGCGTATCTGCAGACGTTACTATTTTTCAGCCAGCAGAATACGAGCCTCTCAGGGTTTGCTCTAAGGCAGGGTACAATGGCTGGGTGTTTACTCAAAAGGCTGCAGGGCTGACTGCTGAGGGCACTATTTGCTGGGGAGATAAAGAGTATGCGCTTTCACAAACTAATACGCGTAGCAGCACCGATTGGAGCTGTGGCTTCATGCGTAGAGAAACGTCTTGGAATTGGGCCTGTTTTTCAGGGGTTTTGAGTGATGGGAGAAATGTAGGGCTTAATCTGGCGGCGGGAGTGAACGAAACAGGGGTGACTGAAAACTGCTTGTGGGTTGATGACAAGCTAACAAAGCTTAATATGGCTAACTTTGAATTTGATCGTTATAAGCCTGAAGAACCTTGGCGTGTTAAAACAACAGATGGCTTACTTGAGTTAACTTTTCAGCCGTTTGGTAAGCGTGAAGAAAAAATTAATGCCATTTTAATAGCCTCAAACTTTAAGCAAATGTTCGGGCATTTTAGTGGTTGGATGATTGATGGTAGTGGAAATAAAATTGAGCTGGAAAATATTCCAGGCTTTATGGAAGATCATTACGCTAAGTGGTGATAGCCTTGTGGCATAGGTAAATGATTTATGTAGGAGCGCCAAGGTGGCGCTCCTACAGGGGGGGGTGGTTGTTATTCAGGCAACGTCACATTTAGTTCAAGAATTGAATGGCTGGCAGTTTTATCTAACTGAACTTGCACCTGGTCTTGATCTATAGGCACATACTTACGGATTACATCCAGAATATCCTGCTGTAGTTGTGGCAGGTAATCAGGTTGATCTCGTTTCGTGCGTTCATGAGCAACAATGATCTGTAAGCGCTCTTTTGCAATAGAGGCTGTATTTGTTTTTTTTGTTTTGAAATAATCTAATAAGCTCATTATTATCCCCTAAACATCCTTTTAAAGAAGCCTTTTTTCTCGACTTCAAGGAATCGGTGCTCTCGTTCTTTACCAAGAAGGCGATCTACCGCGTCTTGGTAAGCGAGACCCGCGTCACTATCGTTATTAAGAATAACAGGTACACCTCGGTTTGATGCGCTTAATACGGTTTGAGATTCAGGGATAACACCGAGTAGTTTTATAGCAAGAATGTCTTTTACATCCTCTACGCACAGCATCTCACCTGACTCAGCACGAGTTGGGTTATAGCGAGTTAGTAGCAAGTGCTCTTTAACTGGGTCAAGACCCATCTCAGCTCTTTTAGACTTGCTTTGAAGGATGCCTAGAATGCGGTCTGAATCTCTAACAGAAGATACTTCAGGGTTGGTTACTATGATGGCTTCATCAGCATAGTACAGTGACATTTGAGCGCCGTGCTCAATGCCAGCAGGTGAATCACAAATAATAAATTCGAAGCGTTCTTTTAATTCATTTAATACGCGCTCAACACCTTCTTGAGTTAATGCATCTTTGTCGCGGGTTTGCGAAGCGGGCAAGATGAACAAATCATCAACATGCTTATCTTTTATAAGCGCTTGGTTAAGTGTTGCTTCTTCGTTAATGACGTTAACAAAATCATAAACAACTCTTCGTTCACAATTCATGATGAGGTCAAGGTTTCGCAAGCCTACATCAAAGTCGATAACAACTGTTTTATGTCCGCTTTTTGCCAGGCCTGTTGCAATGGATGCGCTGGTGGTTGTTTTGCCCACGCCACCTTTGCCTGATGTAATAACAATTATCTTAGCCAATGTTCTGTTTCCCGTTTGTCGTTGTCCAGTTTGTAATACTTAATTAAATGCTGATTGTCCCTATCATTTTTTTCCGCAGTATCTCTTGTCTTATAAGTAATCGTTAGTCAACAAGAGGTTTTACTGTTAGCTTCTCATCGGTTAGATGAATCTGTGCTGGTTTTTTCCAGCTTCCAGTTTGTAAATCTTCACTAATTTTATACTGTCCGGCGATGGATACAAGCTCTGCTTCAAGGCTGTGACAAAAAATTCGGGCTTCTGTGTTCCCCCGAACGCCTGCAAGGGCTCTCCCTCTTAACGGGCCATAGATATGAATATTTCCATCGGCTAAAACTTCTGCGCCAGCACTCACTTGAGAAAGTACAATCAAATCACTATCTTGAGCGTAAACTTGCTGTCCTGAACGAACCGGTTGGTAAATGATGCGGCTAGCCTTAACTTTCACTTCGCTGCTTGTCTTTTCTGTTTCTTGTTGCGCTTTTGCTGGTTCTTCTGCTTTTACTTCTTCCACTTTTTCAGTGCTAGGGGCTGCTTCATCTTCATTAACAGGAGGCGCTGCCCGTTCTTTTTTAGCGGGCAAACAAGGCAAACCTGCTAGTTTGGCGGCTATTTGTTGTGTTTCGCTTCCGCCTCTTACTGCAATGGGTTTAACTGAGTAGGTTCTGCAAATACTGATTATTTTTTCGAAATCAGTAGGGCCTTTGGTATTATCAAACTTAGTTAAGCCAATAACTACAGGTAAATCTTTGAAAAAATCAGGTGCTTGGGCTGCTTTTTCAGATAATTCTGCTGAAAATTGAGCAGGCTCGAAATAGCTTAGCTCTAAAACGGTAAGGGGGAGGAGAGATCCTTTTAATTGTAGGCAGCTTGCTTGCTGGGCCAAAGGCGCAGTTGTGTCCATGAGTGAGTTCCGAGAGCGTATCTGGTAGTTATTAATTTTTAGTGTGATCTTATGTTAACACGATCAATTAGTGATGACTCCTGAATTTGTATAAGCCCTCTTTGTTTTGTGTAAGTGCATAACCTTTGTCTTGCCTGAACTGATAATTGCGTGCAATAATTAACTGTTCAAATATACAGTTTTATGAGTGTTTGACGGGTATGCGAAAAATAATTCATTGTGACTGCGATTGTTTCTACGCTGCGGTCGAGATGCGGGATAACCCTAAATTGATGGGGCATCCCTTAGCTGTTGGTGGGCTGCCTTCATCTCGCGGGGTTGTGGCCACCTGCAATTATGAAGCAAGACGGTTTGGTATTCATTCGGCCATGTCATCTTCCAGAGCGGTAAAAATATGTCCTGATTTAGTCTTTGTTAAGCCTAATATTTCAAAATATCAGGAGGTATCCAGAAAAATTCATGAAATATTTGAACAGTATACGTCGATTATTGAGCCACTATCGCTTGATGAGGCTTATCTAGATGTAAGTGATAGCGGCTATTGTAATGGTAGCGCCACATTAATAGCTGAAGAAATTCGAAACAAAGTCAGAAGTGAGTTAAATATCACTATATCGGCGGGGGTGGCGCCTAATAAGTTTTTGGCAAAGGTGGCAAGTGATTGGAATAAGCCTGATGGTCTGTTTGTTATTCGCCCCTCAGATGTACAGTCGTTTGTTAAGATACTGCCTGTTTCAAAAATTAATGGTGTGGGTAAAGTGACAGCAGCTAAGCTCAAGGTGCTGGGTGTTGAAACCTGCGGAGATCTTCAGCGCTACAGCCTTTTGGAGTTAAGCCAAAAATTTGGTAAATACGGTGCTCGACTTTACTCAGTTGCAACAGGTGTTGATGACAGGCCTGTGCAAACGTCTCGAATACGGAAGTCTATTTCTGTTGAGCATACTTTTTCTGAAGATTTACCGGCGATAAATTCAATTGCTGATAAATTACCTCTACTAATGGAAGAGTTAAGGCGGCGCTGTAAACGAAAGTTGGAGGCATCAGGTACGGTTAGTAAGCGTTTTGTAAAAGTTAAATTCTTCGACTTTACTCAAACAACTCTTGAGGAAAAGATGACTTTAACAGGGGAAGAGTGGGATTCAGAAGATGCATTTCGTATATTATTGGAGGGCGCTTGGCATCGGGGTGATAAACCCGTGCGATTGTTAGGTGTTGGTGTCCGTTTGAGTGATGGTGCAGGGCACGAAACGAGTCAATTATCTCTATTGTAAGGGTTGCCTATGCTGTAGCTCTTATCCCTAAGTATTGTATCTCTAAGTATTGTAACTCTAAGTGTTGTAACTAGGGGCGTGATGCCTATAATAAACGGCATTATAAATAACTGCACCTGCTAAAAACTACCAAGGCAGGCTTCTAAGGGTAATTCATGGCAACAACTATTGATCTGATGGATGAAGGCGTCGAACGTGTTCCGCTCCGGGAGTACACAGAGAAAGCCTATCTCGATTATTCCATGTACGTTATTCTTGATCGGGCTCTACCACATATCGGTGATGGCTTAAAGCCGGTTCAGCGTCGAATCGTTTATGCAATGTCAGAGTTAGGTTTAAAATCTACCGCAAAGTATAAGAAATCGGCTCGAACCGTAGGTGATGTGCTAGGTAAATTTCATCCCCATGGCGATAGTGCTTGTTATGAGGCTATGGTGTTAATGGCCCAGCCCTTTTCTTATCGTTATCCATTGGTTGATGGTCAAGGTAACTGGGGTGCGCCTGATGACCCTAAATCATTTGCAGCCATGCGTTATACCGAGTCACGATTAGCGCATTATGCTGAAGTGCTGTTAAGCGAGTTAGGGCAAGGAACAGTTGACTGGCAGCCTAATTTTGATGGCACCATGGATGAGCCTAAAACCTTACCCGCTCGGCTACCCAATTTACTATTAAATGGTACCACTGGTATTGCGGTGGGAATGGCTACTGATATTCCCCCTCACAACCTGAGAGAAATTGCTGCTGCTTGTGTTCGTTTATTAGAAGAGCCTTCTGCTACCATAGAGCAATTACTTGAGCATGTTAAAGGCCCTGACTTCCCAACAGGGGCGGAGATTATAACTCCGCAAGATGAACTGAAAAGAATATATGAAACTGGACGCGGTTCACTACGCATGCGAGCGGTATATAGCCGCGAAAGTGGTGATATTGTTGTTACTGAGTTACCGCATCAAGTATCGGGTGCGAAGATATTAGAGCAGATAGCGGCTCAAATGCAGGCTAAGAAATTGCCGATGGTTGCTGACTTGCGTGATGAGTCTGATCATGAAAACCCTACACGTCTGGTTATTACGCCTAAATCGAACCGAGTTGATATTAATGCCTTAATGGCTCATTTGTTCTCAAGTACAGACCTTGAAAGAACGTACAGGGTTAATATTAATGTTATCGGAATAGATGGTCGTCCTGCCGTAAAAGGTTTAATGACTATTTTAAATGAGTGGTTACGTTATCGTACAGATACAGTTAGACGACGACTTCAATATCGATTAGATAAAGTATTAAGGCGACTACACCTATTAGAAGGTTTATTAACAGCGTTTCTTAATCTTGACGAAGTTATTCATATAATACGAACAGAAGAAGAACCCAAAGCGGTATTAATGCAACGCTTTGATCTCACCGATATTCAGGCCGACTATGTGCTTGATACCAAGTTGCGCCAGTTAGCCCGACTTGAAGAAATGAAAATTCGCGGTGAGCAGGATGAGTTAGAGAAAGAGAAACAATATCTTGAAAAGATTTTGGGCTCTGCACAACGCTTAAAAACATTGGTTAAGAAAGAGCTCATTGCTGACGCAGAAACCTTCGGTGATGACCGTCGTTCACCTATTGTGGCTAGGGGTGAAGCTAAAGCTTTTTCAGAAATGGACTTAATCTCGTCTGAACCCGTTACCGTCGTACTTTCCGATAAGGGTTGGGTGCGTTCTGCAAAAGGACATGATATTGACCCTTCAGGCTTGAATTATAAGTCTGGGGACCGCTATGCGTTATCTGCGACGGGTCGTAGCAATCAAGGTGTAATCTTTCTCGATTCAACAGGCCGGGCTTATACTTTGCCAGCCCATAGTTTACCCACCGCCAGAGGTCAGGGTGAGCCATTAACAGGTCGAATTAACTCCCCTTCAGGTTCCACCTTTAAAGGGCTTGTAATGGGGGGGCCTGAAAAGAAATTATTAATGATGAGTGATGCGGGCTATGGTTTTGTAACCAAGCTAGCCGATCTGCAAAGTAAAAATCGCGCAGGTAAGGCCGCAATCAGTCTCCCTAAAGGGGCTGAAGTGATGATGCCTATAGAGATATCAGACGCATCATCGCAATACCTTGTAGCCGTGAGCAATGAAGGTCGGATGCTGGTATTTCCTGTTCGAGATTTACCAGAGCTATCAAAAGGGAAAGGCAATAAAATTATCAGTATTCCAACGGCAAGGGTTCAGAGCCGTGAAGAGTTAATGGTATTAGTGACGATATTCAGTGAAGATGATCAATTAGTAATTTATTCAGGAAAACGTCATTTGAAGCTTCGTTTCAATGATTTAGAGCACTATTTAGGTGAACGTGGCCGTCGAGGTCATAAATTGCCGAGAGGTTTGCAGAAAGTAGATCGTATTGAAGTGCTTCTTAGTAAAAAAAGAGGGGTAGATCTTGTCGATGATGCCAACTTAGAGGGTGAAGATAGTGATAGCCCGGGTGTTACTGAATAAATTAAAGCGCTGAAAAAATTATAAGAGGTAGGGGTGAGAGGGGTTAAAGTGTGAGTGAAATAGTATTAATTAATGTGTCGGGTCAAGATAAGCCAGGTCTGACCTCGGAAATTACCGAGATTATGGCTCAGTACGATATTCGCATACTAGATATCGGGCAGGCAGTGATTCATGATCATTTAACCTGGGGGATTTTAATTGAGATCCCTGATGAGCAGTCTTCATCTACTTTATTGAAAGACTTGTTATTTAAAATGCATGAGTTGGGTTTGCCTGTTCGCTTTGAGCCTGTTAGTGAAGAAGAATATGGAAACTGGGTGAAAGGTAAAGGTAAAGCGCGTTATATCGTTACCTTGCTTGCGCGGTCAATTACCGCAGATCAAATTGCTCAGGTATCAAAGGTTACTGCTAAAAACGGTTTGAATATTGATAATATCACCCGCTTATCGGGTCGCCCTCAGCTGGATATTGATGAGTCAGAAAGTCAGGCGTGTTTAGAGTTTTCAGTGCGCGGCACAGCGCCAGATATTGATCTTTTAAGAGCTGAATTTTTGCAGATATCTGCTGATATGAATGTAGATATTGCCTTTCAGGAAGATACCCAATTTCGTCGTAATCGCCGCCTTGTTGTCTTCGATATGGATTCAACGTTGATTGACGCAGAGGTTATAGATGAATTGGCCAAAGAGGCGGGTGTTGGCGAGCAAGTGTCAGAAATTACCGAACAGGCTATGCGAGGTGAAATTGACTTTACTGAAAGCTTTGCGCGTAGAGTAGGCTTGTTGAAAGGACTGGATGAATCGGTGCTTTTAACGGTGTCTAAGCGACTGAATCTTACAGAGGGTGCAGAACGTTTAATAAGTACACTTAAAGGTCTGGGCTATAAAACGGCTATTTTATCTGGTGGCTTTACTTATTTTGCTAAGAATTTACAGCAGATATTAGGTATAGATTATATTTATGCTAATGAGCTGGAAATTGAAGATGGCAAAGTAACAGGAAGAGTGACTGGTCAGGTGGTTGACGGTGCCCGCAAAGCACAGCTTTTACTTGAAATTGCTGAGAAAGAGAATATTCAGCAAGAGCAGGTTATTGCAGTGGGTGATGGTGCTAATGATTTGCCGATGCTAAGTAAGGCGGGTTTAGGTGTTGCGTTTAGAGCTAAGCCTTTGGTTAAAGAAAGTGCTGAGCACTCTATATCGACATTGGGTCTTGACGGGATTCTTTATTTGATAGGATTTCGGGATAGAGAGGCAGAGTAAAAGGAAGCTAATACCCACCCTGGAATGGTTGTCATTCCCGCGAAGGCGGGAATCCATGGCTCGAAACTGCGCTAAAACATTGGATCCCCGCCTTCGCGAGGATGACAAAAAAGTACAGTCACGGTGTTTTATAATGGAGGGCTGCTACTCCTCACTAAAATCATAATTCATTTCAGTAGTAGGCGCTTGCAAATAATAACCCTGAATAAAGTTTACACCGGCTTGCCACAAGGTTGATAAAATTGAAGCACTTTCAACTAAAGGTACAATCGTTAACTTTCCCTGAGCTTGCAGAGACTTAATCATCTCTTTAACTTGCTCTCGTGCTTCTTCGTCTTTTTGAATTTCATCAGTAAATGAGCCATCAAGCTTAACGTAGTCTGCATCTATATATTTTAGGGTGTTGAATGGGTTTAGTGCACAGCCAAAGCGACTGATGGATACTTTGCAATGGAGTTGCTTGAGCCCTTTAGCAAAGTCTTTAGCTAATTTAAGGTAGGTGCATGCATCGGCTTCATTGATTTGGAATATCAATGAGTCACCCGGTAATCGAGCGGCTTTAAGTGCAACGCTGAGCCATGGCAGGAATGTTTTATCCTGAATGGTTTCTGCAGTTAAATTTAAAAACAGGTTAGTTTTGTGTCCTTTTGATCGGTGTCCACTCAGGTGTTTAATGGTTTGTAGTATTACCCATCGATCAATCTTGTTGGCCATTTCTGACGGGCCCGCGGGGGGGAGGAAGTCATATGGGGATACTTCATTCCCTTCCTTGTCCATCATTCTTAAAAAGGCTTCGTAGTGTTCTTCGCTTTCGCCTCTCAGGCTGATAACAGGTTGGAATAGAAGCTTAAATCTGTTCTCATCCAATGCTTTTTGTAAGCTGGCTACGCTTGAGTCGTCATCTTCAGCTACTTTACTTACATAAGTGAATACACCATTGCCGGCCTCTTTACCTTCCTGATTTTTAACTTCATCAGAGGCGGTGTGTGAGCGACCTAATATGTCTTGGGCTTTCGGGGCGCTTTCATTAATGAGAGCGATACCAATGCTGGTAGTCACCTGTATTGTGCGACCAGAAACATCAGACATATGCTGTTCAATGGCATTACGAATTTTTTCGGCTGTTCTTTCTGCGTCATTATCATCTTGTGACATGGCTAGCAGGCCATAAGCATCATCACCGATGCGAGCTAAAGTCCAGGGTTCTTCAGTTTGCTCGCGCAGAACGTTGGCTATATCACTTAGTACAAGGTCTGCTCCCGCGATACCTGCGTTAGATTTAATCTGAACA
>Ga0105350_10002873_pt1 | contig 10162 bp, 12 predicted proteins | sample EN1Hudsemesocosm_FD_83506 | JGI IMG/M metagenome (GOLD analysis project Ga0105350, IMG submission 83506) | Methane-oxidizing microbial communities from mesocosms in the Hudson Canyon - EN1E Hudson Canyon | ecosystem: Environmental > Aquatic > Marine > Cold seeps | place: Hudson Canyon...
GGCTTCTTCGCAGTATCCCTTATTTCTTTAAGGGTTGAGTAATACGCGCCAGTAGCTCAGCTGGATAGAGTAGCAGGTTCCGATCCTGTTGGTCGGGGGTTCGACTCCCTCCTGGCGCGCCATCTTACCGTTAAAATTAAACAATAAACTGATATATATCAATGCATTGTCATACATTGTGTTTGTCACTACTTTGCCACACACTTTGCCACACGGTAGGTGTATACTATGAGCTTGACTCTACAACTCCAGAACTGCAAGGTCGTCATGCAATACATTACCAAGGTCAGCGGTAGCAATAAATGGTATTACAAGCGCCGCATTCCGCTAGACGTCCAGTCACACTACCCAGGCAATAAAGATAAGAAGATTGTTAAATCTTTAAGAACTGAGAACAAACAAGATGCTATTCGTAAAGCTTCTCTGCTTACTCGGAAATTTGAAGCCGAATGGGATGTGATTAGAGGCAAGTCTTCCGCTCTTACTGGGACAATGCTTGATAAAGCTAAAGATATACTAAAGAGTCACGGCCTGCCGATGTCAAAACGTTCGCAACATAACGAAATTGATTTTGATATATTTCTGGATAGTCTTGATGAAAGCTTGCCAAAAAAGGTGCAGGAAGCGTTGTATGCGGCTCACATGGATCAGGACGTAGCAACTACTGATAAGCTTCTTGGTCTTTACCTAAAGCCTGAACAGCTTGCTGCAGTAGCAATATCTGGTGGGGGCTTGGAGCTGAACGCATCTGCCATACTAGAAGAACACTTAAAAAACCAGGGCTGGCTTAGAGACAAGAAGAAAAGCGGCCCATATAGGCTCGCATTTGCAGATTTAATAGAGGTATTAGGCGACAGACGTCCAAGTGAGTATAGAGTGTTTGAGGTACAGCAACTAATCACTTACATGATAGAAGAGCGCGGCTTAAAAACGATGTCTGTCAAACGGCGTATGGGCTGTATTAGAGCGGCTTTTACAGGTGTGACAAAGCTCTACGAGCTCAATGAGGATAAGCTACATAATTTTACTGGATACGCTATTCCGAATCTTGGTGATGATGCCGAAGATAGGTCGGACTTCACTCCACAGCAGCTGGCGGACTTAAGAGTTGCTATTACAGCCGGTGTGGATGATATCTGGGGTATGGTTGCTGTGATGATGGAAACTGGATTTCGTGTTAGTGAAGCTTGTAGTCTAAGTATGGATGATGTCCATGGCCTTGATACGGAGCACCCATTTCTAACGCTCCACAAAACTCCATTTCGAAGGCTCAAGACGAAGAGTTCAATTAGGTTTATCCCATTAACAGGCCTGGCCTTAGATTATGTGCGCTCCGCCACAGGAAAGTGGTTATTTCCCCGTTACATCGATGAAGCAGAAAATCGTGTGAAAAACGACAGCGGGAGTGCTGCGGCCAAAAAGCGTATACAGTCTGTGTTAGGCCCTGATTCTCCAACTTCTCATTCCTTTAGACATACGATGGCTACAAGGCTTAGAGATGCCGAATGTCCTGAAGATATGCGTAATGAAATGCTAGGCTGGAGCAGCAAGGTCAGTGATCGATATGGAAGTCCATCAGATATAAGAATCAAAGCTAGATACCTAGAGAAAACCTTAGATTGGCAAGGCCAAGGATGGAGTAGAGTGGTGAACTAAGACTCTTGGTGCGATAGTTCGTGCGCCTAACAGTCTGAAAAACGGAGCTAAGTCCCGCAAAATAGTCTCTACAGTATCGACAAGCATAAATACAGCAAAAAATATGGCCAACCTCATGACGAATGTTATAACTATGTCCTGTTAATTCCGTGTAATCTATTGCCTCTAATGAGCGTCGCGCTCGAGTTTTATCTGTTATTCTTATAATAATTAAAGCGCGTTAATATAAGAGCCTTAAAGGATTAATCCATGCTCAAATCATTTTTTAAAAATGCTTCATCGCGTTTAGCGGACGAGCGACTCTACGATATAGTAGCAACGGAACTCCATCACGAAGTACGTAGGCCAGGGATTTGGGCACAAGCCTTTGCTAAATCGAAAGGTGATGAAAGCCTGGCCGAAGCTCACTATATAGAATTACGTGTTCAGTCTCTCCGTGATGAAATTGAAGTTCATACAAAACGAAAGAAGATTTTGGAACTAGAAGAGAAATCTTGGCAACTAAAAGAGAACGAATTGAAGTTAAAAGAGAAATCTTACACAGAAGAAGTAGAACAAATAATACAGAGTATCGAAAGCAACGACTACATCTCAGTGTTAAAGCTGGTCAGGCGTTACGGCTATAATGTAACTATTCAAGCGCCATACGGTAAGTCACTTGAGCAAACATTCAATGTTCAAATGCCATCGGGTAAGAGGAAAAGTTTTAAAGACAGTGCTAGTTTTATGAGTTTTATTAAAACGTCGTTAGTGGAAGGTTAATGCTATTATAGCCGGTTGTGCTGGTAAGGTGCTTATGTTCTATGTGGGCAGGAAGTTATAGAGCAACGCTTCGAACACGCTGGTTCAGTTCCTCGTTTGGCAGTCCGAATCCTTACGGTTGGTCAATGAGTCGCCTAAATAAAGGTGTTCAGGATTCCAGCATGCAGGGTTATCACAGGTGTGGCAAACCATTCGGTGGTCGGGGATTTGGACATTGCCATTTCTAATCCGCCAGCCTAATCTATGGCCGTATTCCCGAATGCCATCAATTGAAATGCGACGGTGTCCAGTCTTGTTTTGCGGTGCTCCCTGAAGTTCCCAGCAGTCATATGGGGTGATTATTGTGTGCGCAAGCATGCGCTGTTCTATGCGGTTATTATCTGGCATATTTTTCCTTTTAAGTAGTTGTGGAGGTATTCCTTGATGGGGAACCCTGCAAAGAGTGGCGTGTGTGAAAGGCGCCATGTGTACAACTTTAAGCGTTGCACCCTTTGCAGGGTTTCAATGAGCTTAAGCCCTGTTCGCTAGTCAGGTCCTCCCGCCTAAAATGGGTAGAGGTCATCAATTACTAGGTCCTTAAATTCAGCGTATGGCTTGTGAGGTAACCCATCCGTCACCGCTACTTGGTTAAACCATAAAGTCTTTACTTTGCTGTTAGGCAGGGAGACTCGTTTCTTAGCACATCCTGCAGATACTAGGAATTCACTTATTCGTCTGGTCTTTCCTCGCTCGTGTGCGTATGGGGATCTGGACAAAGCACTTTCTAGGCTTTCGTAGGTGAATACTTTTGCTGCTTTAGCGTTATTGCTATCGTCTGAGCCATTGGCCCATTGACTTACGTAAAGTTGAAAATCAGTCTTTGAATTTGCAATCAATAGCGTCTTCGCAGCAGTATCAGGCGGTGGTGCCATGGCATCAAAGCTGTTCAAGTTTCGCCCAAGAAGAAATCCTAGAACGATGCTGTATCCATTCTCGTCTTCCAGCCAATTTGCAAGGGCCTTGTAGTAATGAGCCGGTCTTGGTCTCTGTTCAGAGTAGACTACAAAGTAACGCCTTGCATTAGCAGAGTCGGGTAGATATAGGCTACGTTCAAAGTTTGATGTAAATATAAAGTTGGCGTGATTACGTTCCTGTTGATACGCCGCGAACTTTTTGTCGGCCATGATGGTTGGTTCCGTTATTAGTGTCTTGAGGTTGTTCATGTCAGACAGGTTCAAGTCCTTAACTTCCTCAACGATTACCAATGTTTTATCTATCAGCCAATCCTGTTTACTATTACGTAAGTCTTTAACGTTGATAGTGTTTGCGTTGGTTCGGTTCATGAGTGTTGCCATGGTGTTTAGTAGCAAGCTTTTCCCCGTCCCACCCTCGCGACTGCCTAAAAGAATTGCATGCCCAATTTTAGTACCTGGATATTGAATGGAGTGTGCCAGCCAATCAATAATGTGCTTCGCCTGGTTAGTATCGTGGTCACAGAGGTACTCAATGTGATTTGTGAAGAGGGTGGCGTCACCTGAGAACTCAGGTGTGATGTTCGGCCCTATATAGGTGTTTAACACACGCTGGCCATGGTCATTGATAAAGCTACGTGAAATAGATTCAGTGACAGGATAAGGCTGGTAGCCCGTATCTGAGACCACAACTTTATCAACTGTATTGGACTCAATGGCTGTAGCGATACGGCTACGTAACCTCTGGTTACCACCAAGGCTTAGGTCAGGTATTTGAAGCATTTTCATTACACCGACGGCAGACCAAGGTCCGGCTGTCGGGGCGTCTTTATTGATAAACGGTGTCTTCATCATTGTGCCTATGACACTTTCATAGAATTGCTTCAAGATGATTTTAGCTATGTGTTGGCATAGTCTATTGCCGTGGATTTCATATAGTTTTGCTAGGCCAGCTTGCCCAGCGCAAACAAGTTTCATTTCTCCTGAAGGACTTGTGTGCTCAAGTGTACCTGTTAGGTATACGAGACTTGTTAGGTCTTCATTTGGAAGAGGCTGATGCTTACTCGTGGTGATGAGTGCTAGTGTTGTCATTGTGGTCATGCTCCATTGGGTTTAGGTCTGCTACAGTCAAAAGTGCGTATGTGATGGCTTCTATATTGAGAGTAAAGCCGTGGTATCGTTTCAGGTCTTGAAGTGCGTCAAATGCACTTAATGGTATAGACAGTTGCCTGAAGATTCGGCGCTCGAGGAGAGCGGTTTCAAGTATCTCTGGAGTTACTGTCATGAAATTGCGCATCCTAAAAGCACCATGTCGATAGCCACCGATTCTGAAATTGGGCGTTCAAGCTTTGCCTCAAGCTTTCTCTTGAAGTTGATAAGAGCCTCGTATCCATTTTTAGTAAAACGTAGGGTGCGATTGCAGTAGGGGTTACGTAATTGTTGTTGCGTTTGTATTGAAGTGATGTGAGTCATATGAAATATCCTTTGATATGGGTACATGTTAATTAAAGACGTAGGGTGCAGATGGAGGCATCAATAAAATGGCTCTCTCCGTATAGGTGCAACTATTGCAGAGACTTTATTTAAGAGGCCTCGGCGGAACAGTATTTGCAGTGGTTCAGTAGGAGTGTTTGTGGTTAGCTTGAGTTGCGCTTCTCTCCCAATAGTGCAACCTTTGCTAATTAACCAAGAGAGGCGGTGGCTCGGTTTGATATGTTCGCGAGGGTATGCCCCTGTTGAGCTGTTCACTGGATGATGAAAAGAGTGTGCTAAGGGTTGATTGTCCATGAACGTATGTGTAGCATCGATATCTCTATGACCCTATATGAACATTTAAGGAGAAAGGAATGACTACACATCAACGCTACGGATATGCTCGTGTAAGCACTCATGACCAACACACCACCATCCAAGTTGAGGCACTCAAGGCTGCTGGTTGTCATCGTGTGTGGGAAGAAAAAGTGTCAGGCACAAGCAGGGTGTCCAGAACGGAACTGGAGAGCGTTCTCAGCTACCTTAGAGGTGGAGACACGTTGGTGGTGACTCGGATAGACAGGCTAGCTAGAAGCCTCAGGGACCTTCAAAACATAATCCATGAACTCAAAGGGCGTGGTGTCCACCTGCAAGCTACAGAGCAGCCTATAGATACTTCTACAGCCGCAGGAAAAGCTTTCTTAGACTTCTTAGGCGTGTTCGCTGAGTTTGAGACTAACTTACGTAAAGAGCGTCAGTTGGACGGTATAGCAATGGCTAAGGCAGCCGGTAAGTACAAAGGTAAGGCTCCGCTAAAGCAAGAGCTTAAGAGCCAAGTAATTGACCTGTTTAAGTCTGGCACCAAGCAGGTGGACATCATCAAGCAGGTGGGTGTTGGTCGTACATCAGTGCACTCAATCCTCAAGGCTGCTGGGCTGAAGTAAAGGGGAACGCCCTAGATTAGATAGTAAATAGTTTCTTCTGTAGCGGCTGTAAATAACGCTATGAATGGCTGCTGGGGTGCAGAACCAAATCCTCCATCTGTCCAATGAGGCTGTTACCACTCACATACGGGCCCATAGGGGGTTTTCTAAGCGTCACCTGTCTTGAAAGACTACCTCAGAGTTTTGTGCCAAATTAATCCCAGAAAACCTTGTAGGTTAATCACAAACTAAGAGCTGTTTGTTCCTATTGGGCTCCACTCGCTAAAGTGTATACTAGAGTGGATTAACTCAACAAATTGCTTAGGGAAGAAGACTCATGATGAAGTTACTAAACAAACTAAATGGTTGGCAAAGGCTTTGGTTTGTTAGCACTACGCCCGTGATAATGTTTGTTTTTACTGACAGTCGTTTGGCCCGATATCTATTTAAAAGTAATTATGACTATAGCTGGGGCCATGCAGAACAGGATTTTTACTCCCATTTGGCACCTGTTATAGGCATCAGCATGGCTGTTTATGTAGGCGGCCTTGTAGTGGCTTGGATAAGAAGAGGATTCCTGTCAAGTAAACCTCAGCAGGATAACTAAGCTAAATGAGCGAAGCGAAACCTGATGATTATGTTTATACGGCCATTGATGAGATTTCTTATGGGAACAAATGTAATGGTTTAATAGTACTAGGTAACCTAAAACTAACAAGGATGTGTTGATGCGCTTAAACAAATTATTAATAACCTTAGCTATAGTCTTCCCGATACTCTTTGGCAGCGGAGTTGTAGTTGCTTCTAGTCTTGATGAGGGAAAAGCTGCTCTAAATAATGGCGATTACGCTACTGCTGTTGAGCTATTATTACCGTTAGCAATGCAGGGCAATGGAGATGCTCAATATCAACTAGGCTATATGTACGCTAGCGGAAAAGGTGTGAAACGTTCAAAGCAAAAAAAACTGGAATGGTATGAACGAGCAGCTGAGTCTGGTTATGTGTCAGCGTTCTTAGCTACTGGCAGGGCATATAACCACTTGGCGAAGGAAAGTTCTATTAACGGCCCAACGCCGGAGTCAGATGTTTATTACAAGCAGGCATTTAAATGGTATTCCAAAGCAGGTGATGCAGGGTATGCCGCAGGCCTAAACGGGCTAGCAGGTTTGTACAGAGGAGGATTCGGTGTTAAACGTAACAAACATTTATCAATGGCATACTACACTGATGCTGCAAAACTAGGAGACCACTATAGCCAGTTTACACTCGCTACTATGCTGGCATATGACTATAAAAACAGCGGCAATATTCTAGACTTAGAACAATCTTATAAGTGGTTCAAAATACATGCTTTCTATGACATCGAAGGCAATGATACATATACCAGTGATAGTTTTACTCGGGCTCAAAGGTATAGAGTATTTAAACAGCTCAACCAGAACCAGGTGTATAGAATTACATGGGAAGCGATAGATTGCGTAGAGTCTAATTTTAAAAATTGTTAGCGATTCTGGATAGAGCGTTTTATTTCGAAGCCTGCAGGTATTTATGACAGAATTAAATTGTGGTGATGTTCTCAATAATGCGGAGTTAATGGAAATTTTCTCATGCAGCCCCCAAGGAGGAATGAGACGCTCTCTTAAGACTAGTTCGCTAGTTCTCGTATCAAACCATGTCAAGTCAATCTATAACGACCGATGGGAGATGGATGTCTTTCACTACACGGGGACGGGAACTACTGGCAATCAAAGTCTAAGCTTTTCGCAAAACAAAACTCTTGCTGAATCTGATGAAAACAACGTCTCTGTGCACCTGTTTGAAGTATTCGAAGAAAAATCTTATGTATACGTTGGCCAAGTGAAGCTTGTAGGTTTGCCATACTTTGAGACTCAACCCGACATAGACGACTCGCCAAGGCAGGTTTGTGTATTCCCACTTGGTTTGTTAAATGGTGAAACCGCGATATTGCCAGCTGAACACGTCAACAAGAACACTTCTATTGCATCCAAAAAAATCCATAAGCTTTCAGATGACCAAGTAAGGTACAGGGCTGGGCACGCTAGAGTTCATTCAGGCGTTCGCAAAGTCTCTAGTAAACAGTATTATAGAGACCCTTGGGTTGCCGAAAATGCAAAACGAGTAGCTGCTGGGGTGTGCCAATTGTGTAATCAAAAAGCCCCCTTCGCAAACAGTAAGGGTGACCCTTATTTAGAAACCCATCATATCATATGGGTATCCAAGGGCGGGCATGATACGGTGGAGAACACTGTTGCACTGTGCCCAAATTGCCATAGAAAAATGCACGTGGTTAATGACCCAAAGGATGTCGAAATTCTTCAGAATAGACAGTAATAGCCTATGCCGTGAATGTTGTAATTGTTTAAGTACGTGGATAAGAATTAAACGGTTAGGCTGTTGAGTTACAAATACAAGGATTTGTATATGCGTATAAACAAACTTTTAGTACCGCTAATTCTCTCAATGTTCTTCGGTAATGGAGTCGCAGTTGCAGCTTTTACTGATTACGAAAAGAGCCTTAAAGCACCACAATCAGTAAATTTTATGAATGCCTTAGCCTTATCTTTTTCAATGTACTTTGGTAATGGAAAAGCAGTTATTACTAATTTTGACAAGGGGATTAAAGCACTGCAAACAGAGGATTATAAAACTGCTCTAGCAGTGTTGACTCCGTTGGCTGAACAGGGGTATATCAGTGCACAATATAATTTGGGGCTTATGTACAGCAATGGAGAAGGTGTCTGGAGGAACAAAAAGACAGCCGTAAAATGGTACACGTTAGCTGCTGAGCAGGGCCTTGCGGCAGCTCAATTTCGTCTTGGGGAAATGTACCAACATGGACGCGGTGTCTCAAGGAACACTAAGACAATGTTTAAGTGGTACACCTTAGCTGCTGAACAAGGGCATGCCAAGGCTCAATTTAAAGTAGGAGTCAACTATTGGCTTGGACGTGAACATCTCTCAATTAACTATACGACGGCAGTAAAATGGTACACAAGGTCTGCGAAGCAAGGGCTTTCACTTGCGCAGGATTTTTTAGGAGGTCATTATGAAAGGGGTGAGGGTGTTCCCACAGACTATGTACAAGCGTACATGTGGTATAGCATAGCAGCCCATAACGGCCAGAAGTCAGGTGATGAATCTAAAGAGCGTATCTCTAAGAATATGACTGCCGCTCAAATATCCCAAGCACAGGAAATGGTGAGCCGCTGCTTAGAAAGTGACTATACGGATTGCTGAGGTAAGAATGCTAACGTTCTACTGTATGCGCTAGAGCAAATAGAAGACAACTTATAACAGGAGTATGAGTAACATGGATGTTAAGAAAGGGGTTTTTGGATTAGTACTATTATTGCTATTGGGTAGTGGTGTGGCAGTTGCCAAAAAACCTTCATGGTTAGAAAAGTGAAGGCATGACTAATCAGGAGAGCCTACACTTATGTACTATTTAAGCGCCATATTACTTCCTATATTCATTTTTATTTCCTCATCCTCCATGGCTTCTGAGCATGTGCTGATAGGGTATTTTGATTGTGATGTTAAGGGGACATCTTTAATGTTGCCTGATGATGATGGGGGCATTTCTCAATACAGCAAGTGGGAAGGCGGGATTGGCAAAGCTGATAAAATCAGGTTGACGTATACCTATGACATACTTTCTGACCATTTTCGTTTTAAGGTTGTAGATGTATTTAGAGATAAAGACTTACTTACTATCTCAGAGTTGTACAAGGCGGGCGAAGACGAGCGTGGTAGGAGCGTCACCAAAAATTATTTTGGTATTAATCGTGACTTTCTAAACTCTAGATTTAACTTTTCTGAAGATAGAATACAGCTAATGAGCCTTGACGGTAACTTGAGATTAAACAAAAATAACGCCCTTTCATGGAATGGGATAATTACGTTATTACCTTTGCTAGAGAAGTACACGGAGGTCGTAGGCGTAAAGTGCAGCCACATCAGAGACGTGAGAGGAACAATCGGCGTTCATTTCTCTAAAGTGTATGAAAAAAACTTTGGTAAAGTCATGTACTAACACTCAAGAAGATAAGCCAAACCCAGCCCCTCTTAAGTGTTCCTTGGGCGGCTGTTGATTGATTCCCATATCATATTTGATGAATTATACTTTGCCACAAACTTTGCCACATAACATTAAAATATCAGATCTATTGGGAGTGAATGATTTTCATTAAACGTCTGGTATATATATCTATCAAGGGATAATTTGATGAACTTTATTTCAAACAACTCAGCTCGCTCCTGGCGCGCCACATATATCAATAACTTAGGCGAATAACGCTTTAGGGTTCGTGATAGTAATTTTTATTTGGTCCCCGTTAAAGCAGATTTTCCACCGAGTTCCATTGTGACTTCTTTTAA
>Ga0105350_10002874_pt1 | contig 10161 bp, 10 predicted proteins | sample EN1Hudsemesocosm_FD_83506 | JGI IMG/M metagenome (GOLD analysis project Ga0105350, IMG submission 83506) | Methane-oxidizing microbial communities from mesocosms in the Hudson Canyon - EN1E Hudson Canyon | ecosystem: Environmental > Aquatic > Marine > Cold seeps | place: Hudson Canyon...
CGAAGAAGCGCTTGAGCCATCCCACTTCGTCGTTCCATCTATTTGCAAGGGAATAAACCATTGCTACATAAATGCGCCTAGAATTGAGATGGCTCAAGCACTCTGAATCATGCAGATTGAAGTGTCATGAGTATAAGGATCCTACCTTATGTGATAACAGATGTATCTATTTGGGTGGATTAGTATGTGAAATGGTATTCTGTAGCGGAATTTTTTTCAGGAACAAACGATGGATTTTGATCTTTTAGCACAAGATGGTTTAGCTCGACGTGGCCGCTTAACATTTGACCGGGGCACCATAGAAACCCCTGCTTTTATGCCGGTTGGCACCTATGGTTCAGTGAAGTCGATGACGCCTGAAGAGGTGGCTGATACGGGCGCAGAGATTGTTTTAGGCAATACATTTCATTTGATGTTACGACCGGGAACAGAGGTTATTAATGCGCATGGAGACTTACATGACTTTATGAGATGGCAAGGACCTATCTTGACGGACTCAGGTGGTTTCCAAGTATTTAGTCTGGGTGATTTACGAAAAATAACTGAGCAAGGTGTGGAATTTCGTTCACCAATAAATGGTGACAAGGTCTTTTTGGGACCTGAAGAATCAATGCAGGTTCAGCGGGAGTTAGGTAGTGATATCGTGATGATATTCGACGAATGTACGCCTTATCCTGCTGATGAGAGAACGGCTGAAAAGTCTATGCAATTATCTTTGCGCTGGGCGCAACGAAGCAAAGATGCACATGGTGATAATCCTTCGGCCTTATTTGGCATTGTTCAGGGTGGCATGCATGAACATTTGCGAGATATATCATTAAAAGGTCTAACAGAGATTGACTTTGATGGTTATGCCATTGGTGGTTTATCCGTTGGTGAACCTAAAGAAGATATGATTCGAATCTTGGATCATCTAGGCCCTCAACTTCCGCAAGATAAACCTCACTATTTAATGGGCGTTGGCCGACCAGAAGATTTAGTTGAATCCGTAGCACGTGGAATCGACATGTTTGATTGTGTGATGCCAACAAGAAATGCGCGCAATGGACACTTGTTTGTACATCAGGGTGTGATTAAAATTCGCAATAGTAAATATAAGATGGATACTGGTCCTCTTGACCCTCTATGTGATTGTTATACCTGTAAAAACTACAGTCGTTCATACTTAAACCATTTAGATCGTACTGGTGAGATGCTTGGACCACGCCTCAATACCATTCATAACCTACATTATTATCAGACCTTAATGACGGGGTTACGACAAGCAATTGAGACGGGAACATTAGAACAATTTACCCGTGAATTTTATGCGTTGAGAGCGAATAACTAGACATCAACTATCAGCTCGACTGTGCCTGTGGCATAATCGCTTTCTTTTTTACATTTCTTTTTAGAGACATTAACCATGATGGATTTTTTAATCTCGCCAGCACATGCTGCAGGTGAAGCTGCTTCACCAGGAATGATGGACTTCGCTTTCCCTATTGTTTTATTAGTATTATTTTATTTCATGTTGATTCGTCCGCAGTCTAAACGTGCAAAAGAACACCGTGAAATGCAAGGTGCTATCGCTAAAGGTGATGAAGTCGTTACTGATGGTGGTTTGATGGGTAAGATTACCAACATTGGTGATAATGCTATTACCGTTCAATTAGCTGAGAACTTAGAAGTAAAAGTACGCCGTGAGTCTATTAGCTCGGTACTGCCAAAAGGCACATTGAAAAAGCTGTAAACAGTATTTAGGATTTTCAACATGAACCATTATCCAGCGTGGAAAAACAGTTTGATTCTCGCCATTATTATGATTGGTGGGCTTTTCGCTGCACCGAATCTTTTTGACGATGATTTTGCCGTACAAGTTTCCGCTAGCCGACAAGCAAAAGTCGATCTTGCTTTAATGAGTAAAGTCGAAGCTGCCCTTAAAGCTAAGTCGATAGAGTATAAACGTGCGGAACTTGAAGATGACCGTTTATTAGTTCGCTTTGCAAGTGCAGATACACAACTTAAAGCAAAAGATGTTATCAATAGCACTGTTAAAGGTGATTATATTGTTGCACTTAACTTAGCGGCGACTACGCCTGAATGGTTAGCAGCCTTCGGTGCAGAACCAATGAATCTGGGCTTAGATTTACGTGGTGGTGTTCACTTCTTAATGGAAGTGGATATGAATGCTGCTGTTAAGCAGGCTTTAAATAGTTATGCCAGTGAGTTTCGTACCTTATTACGTGACGAGAGAATCCGTTATAAAAAGATTCAGATTGAAGGTGATGAGGTAACTGTTAGCTTCCGTAGTATTGAACACCGTGATCAAGCGCTAGATAAAATGTCTAGAGAATACAATCAACTAGAACTTGCTATTGTAGAAGAGAGTGTTGCCCCTTCAGTTGTCGCATCGTTAACCGAAGTCGCTTTACGTGAAACACGTTCGACAGCGTTACAGCAAAACATTATTACTTTACGTAATCGTATTAATGAGTTGGGTGTAGCTGAACCCACTGTACAACAACAAGGTGATAATCGCATTGTTGTGCAATTGCCGGGTGTTCAAGATACGGCTCAAGCAAAGAAAATCTTAGGGGCAACAGCAACCTTAGAATTTCGCCTAGTCGATAATGAACATGATGTACAAGATGCACTTAATGGTCGAGTACCTGCTAATTCGAAGTTATATCAGCGTCGTAGTGGCCAAGATATATTGTTAAATAAACGGGTTATGTTAACGGGTGAACACATTATCAATGCAGCATCAACGCTTGATCAAAATGGTTCTCCTGCTGTTTCTATCACCTTAGATGGTAAAGGTGCTCGTGCGTTTAGTAATGTCACTCGTGACAATATTGGTAATCCAATGGCGGTTGTGTTCATTGAATCTAAATCAGAAACACGTGAGATTGATGGTGAGATGGTTAAAGTACGCCGTCAAATGCCGGAAGTGATTAATGTCGCAACAATTCGTGATCAATTGAGTAAGAAATTCCAGATTACGGGATTAGATTCAACAACAGAAGCACGCGATCTGGCTTTATTACTTCGTGCTGGTGCATTAGCAGCCCCTATTGATATTGTTGAAGAACGAACGGTTGGCCCAAGTCTAGGTCAAGACAATATTGACCAAGGTTTTAACTCGGTCATGATTGGTTTTGCTTTTGTCTTAGTGTTTATGGTTATTTGGTATCGTGTTTTTGGTGCGGTGGCTAACTTAGCCCTAGCTTTCAACTTAGTCTTGATTGTGGCTTTATTATCGATGCTGCAAGCAACGCTCACATTACCGGGTATTGCGGGCATCGTATTAACAGTGGGTATGGCCGTCGATGCAAATGTATTGATATTTGAACGTATTCGAGAAGAGCTACGTGTAGGCAATAGCCCACAAGCCAGTATTCATGCCGGTTATGCCAAAGCCTTCTCGACAATCGCCGATGCGAATGTCACGACAATAATCGCAGCCATTGTATTATTTGGCTTTGGAACCGGTGCAATCAAAGGATTCGCGGTAACATTGATCTTTGGTATCGTCACATCGATGTTCACAGCGATTATGGGAACACGTGCTGCAATTAACTTAATTTATGGCAATAAGAACAAGCCAAAATTGTCGATTTAAGGTAAGTAATATGCAATTTTTGAATAAAAAAACAAGCTTTAACTTTATGGGAAAACGCAAGATAGCTGCGATTTTCTCAGCACTCTTGTTACTGACATCTATCGGCTCATTAGTCATGCAAGGTTTAAACTTTGGCATCGACTTTACTGGCGGTACGATGATTGAATTAGCCTATGAAGAAACGGCTGATTTAAATGCGATTCGTAGCACTTTAGAGCAAAGTGGTTATGATGATGCGATTGTGCAGAATTTTGGTTCCGTTCATGAGGTATTAATTCGTTTGCCGGTGATTGAGTCAGAAAATATGGCTGAATTAAGTAATAACGTTGTGACAACATTAAAAACTGCGAGTTCAACAGAGATTGATGTTCGTCGTGTTGAGTTTGTCGGCCCCCAAGTTGGTGAAGAACTCACTGAACAAGGTGGTCTAGCCATGTTGTACGCATTAATCGGTATTTTGATTTATGTATCACTTCGCTTTGAATATCGTTTTGCGATTGGTTCTGTTGCTGCGTTAGTGCATGATGTTTTACTGACATTAGGTATCTTTTCTGTATTCCAATTAGAGTTTGATTTAACCGTATTAGCGGCCATTCTGGCGATAATAGGTTACTCACTTAACGATACGATCGTAGTATTTGATCGGGTGCGTGAAACATTCCTGAAAATGAGAAAGGGTGGCTCAGAAGAAATTGTTAATATAGCCTTGAATGACACGTTAAGCCGAACATTAATGACTTCTACAACAACTTTATTGGTTGTTATTTCACTATTTATTTTTGGTGGTGAAGTGATTCATGCTTTCTCAATTGCATTATTGTTAGGTATTGTCATTGGTACCTATTCTTCGATCTATATTGCCAGTAATGTTGTTCTTTCTATGGGGGTGAGCAAAGCTGATTTGATGCCACCTGTAAGAGAAGATGGTGAAGAGATTGGTGAGGATGGTAGCCAAGTGTAAACTGACTATCATAAGAATATAAAAAAGCCCGAGTTAATCGGGCTTTTTTATGCTTGGATGTTGAGTGCTTTTAATGGACTTGTCGGTCGCTAAAAGAGAGTGATTTATTGAGAGACTGTTGTTGCGCCTTCTTTTTCTGCTGAGCGTGTTTTTGCAGATCTAAAATATCAGCAGTTGATGTAACCGCATCTTGTTTAACAGCTTGTTCAACGGTTTCAACACTTAATATCCGAAGGCCATTACTGTTGGCATTAAAGCTCATAAAGTTCGCGAACTCCTCTAAGCCTTGCATGATGTTTCTAACGTCCAGTTCTTTAGCTTTATTGCTCATGACATTTACACTTAAATCTTGATATGTCTTAGTATCGGTTGCGTTCCACTATTCTTGAGAAAAAATTGTCGATTATTGATAATTTAAGGTGTGGCTGAATAGAGCCAAAACTGGCTGTAATTATCGTGTTTTTACTTATAATAATTCTTAAGTTCATGTAGTTATTGATAATTATTTATTGGTCTGAACTTTGCTCTAGTTTAGGCATCTAATTATCAAGGAATTTCCTGATTCTCTATTAGAAGAAACATTGTATTGTGCTACCTAGTTTAATATTGGAGAGAAAAATGAAACTGATACAAATAGGCTTTTTTGCCTTAATGACGGCAATTAGCCAAATATCGATAGCTGAAGTGCTCGATGTTAAATTGCATTATGTTGGGCCAACAGAAGGCAGTGTGTGGCTAGGGATGCAACAAGGACTCGATGAGGCTAATTTACAGGGTGAATTTTTAGGGCAGAAATATAGTCTTCACCCTGTCACTGCCGATGAACTAGTTAATTTGGAGTCTGTGACAGCGATTCTACTTGCAACGGATCCAGAACATATTTTATCCATTGCTCAATTAGAGCAATTTGCCAATGTGCCTGTATTTAATATGACATCAGATGCTGATGAATTACGCTCAGCCTGTTTAGATAATTTATTAAGTATCACTGCCAGTCAAAAAATGAAAAAAGATGCGGTGGCTCAAATGTTGAAAAAGAATCCTGATTCAACGGCACATGCTCAAGGCTGGCATAAAGATTTTAAAAAGTTTGCCGCAAGTCAGTTGAATATTCGTTTTACGAAAGCGTATGGTGCCATTATGGACGATGATTCATGGGCCGGTTGGGCAACAGTGAAATTATTATCTGACACAACTGCTCGAACACAAAGTAAAGATGCGGCTGTGAAGCTGAAATATCTGAAGAATGAGATTGCTTTTGATGGTCAAAAAGGAGCGGGTGCGACATTCCGTGATACGGGGCAGTTACGTCAGTTAGTTTTACTTGTTAAAAATAATAAAATTGTTGCCGAAGCACCACTTCGTGGTGTGAAAGGTGGTTTAGATAGTCTCGGTTTGAAGTCTTGTAAGTAATTAAAATATAAATACACAGTAAAGTACATGCTGAAAAATTAAAGGAAAATATAAAATGAAATTAAAACAACTACTACTTTCATCATTGGTATTGGTGAGTGCATCGGCATGGGCTGATCCCACATATCGTTTATTTGTGACGAATGAAAAAAGTAACTCGGTCACTGTGATTGATTCGCGTAGCGGTGAAGTTGAAACCACTTTGGAGATTGGTGACCGCCCACGTGGTATTGGCTTATCACCCGATCAAAAAACATTGTATGTTGCTTTGAGTGAAGAAAATGCCATTGCGATGGTTGATGTGGCAACATTAAAAACATTAGGCAAATTAGCAGCAGGTGAAGATCCAGAAACATTTGATGTTCACCCTAACGGCAATTTGTATTTATCGAATGAAGATGATGCCAAAGCAACGGTTATTGATCCTAAGTCAGGAAAGATTATTCATGAAATTAAAGTGGGTCTTGAACCAGAAGGTGTAGCAGTTTCTCCAAATGGTGACATTGTATTAGTAACAAGTGAATCGACTAATATGGTGCATATGATTGATACAGCAGATCATAAAATTGTTGCTAATCTTTTGGTGGCAGCTCGTCCTCGTGGTTTGGCATTTAATAGTGATGGTAGCCTTGCTTATGTGAGTAGTGAAATTGGTAATGAAGTAGCGATTATTGATGTTGCAAAACGCGCTATTATCAAGAAGGTCGTGATTGATTTACCAAAATCAAAACCAATGGCGCTGGCATTAAGTCCTGATGATAAAGTGATTTATATGACAACGGGTCGCGCGGCTAAGGTGGCGGTATTAGATGCTCAAACTTTAGAAATCATCTCAACTGCTGATGTGGGTAAACGAGTTTGGGGTGAAGTATTAAGTCGCGATGGTTCAACTCTTTACACTGCAAATGGCGTGAGTCATTCGGTATCGGTCGTTGACACAGCAACAAGTAAATCAATTATGGAAATTCAAGTGGGTAAGTTTCCTTGGGGTTTAGCACTGGATGATTAATATTTAGTGTAATTGTTAAAACAATTAAACCCGGTAGTGATGTCATTATCGGGTTTTTTGTTGCCTGAAAACTTTGTTGTTGATGTTGAGCAAGGTATGATGTGGTTATGAATATTGCCTTACGATTTGTTGATTTATGTCTCTTTAAAGCGGGTCCAGCTGATCTGCCTGCTTCTCAATCTTTGCTCAAGATAACGCTGCTTATCTACTTGATTTTAGGCGTCATTGTTAATCGACTAGATAGTGACTGGAATACCAGTCTTTTTGTCAGTTTGGCCGATGTTTTAGTTTTAATGATTGTAGCTGGACTGCTGCTCAAATTTCGTGGTTTTGAACCACGTTATACTCAAACAGTCACTGCATTAGCAGGAACAGGCTCATGTATTGCTATTATTGGTTTTCCGATTATTTGGTGGTTTTATCAAATTGAACCTACACAACAGGCAACAAGTTACGCCATGCTATTAATGGTGGCACTCATGTTTTGGAGTTTAATGATCACCGCTCATATATTTAGAAAGTCACTTGAGATTAAAGCAGGCACGGCAGCAATGTTAACGATTGCTTATACCGTTCTAGCATTATTAGTGACTGGTCTTGTTATGTCAGGAGTTGCATAGTGCATATTCATATCTTAGGGATTTGTGGCACCTTTATGGGCGGCGTTGCGTTATTAGCGCGTGAGTTAGGCATGACGGTATCAGGGAGTGATGCCAATGTTTATCCTCCTATGAGTGATCAGCTTGAGCAAGCAGGAATTGGATTACAACAAGGCTATTTGGCCGAGCATTTGGATCCTGCCCCTGATTTGGTGGTGATGGGTAATGCCATGTCTCGAGGGAATGCTGCTGTTGAATATGTGCTGAATAAGGACATACCTTATATTTCTGGGCCTCAATGGTTAGCTGAAAATGTATTGCAAGACAAATGGGTATTAGCGGTATCGGGCACACATGGTAAAACATCAACAAGTAGCTTATTAGCTTGGTTATTAGAAGAGGCCGGCATGTCACCAGGATTCTTGATTGGTGGTGTACCCGGTAATTTTGGTGAAACAGCACGTTTGGGAAAAACACCGTTCTTTGTCATTGAAGCAGATGAGTACGACACTGCATTTTTTGATAAACGATCTAAATTTGTTCACTATCATCCTCGTACTTTAGTGATCAATAATCTTGAGTTTGATCATGCCGATATTTTTGATGATTTGGCGGCAATACAAAAGCAGTTTCATCATCTGATCCGTACTGTACCTTCGGAAGGATTATTGATTACACCCTCGCATGATGATGTGATTGAAAAAGTGATTCGCATGGGAAATTGGACACCTCAGCAGACGATTGGTCTTAATGAAGGCCAGCTACAAGCACAGAATATTAGCGATGATGGCAGCCAGTTTGATGTGGTGTTTGATAACAATACAGAAGGCACAGTGAAGTGGTCCATGTTAGGCATGCATAATGTGAGCAATGCGCTTGCAGCAATTGCTGCTGCACGACATGTGGGTGTCACCATTGCACGCTCCTGCGATGCCTTAAGTCGCTTTAAAGGTATTAAGCGACGTATGGAGTTGCGGGGTGAAGAGCAAGGTGTAAAAGTTTATGATGATTTTGCTCATCATCCGACAGCCATTGCCACAACCATTAATGGCTTGCGAGCCAAGATAGGTGAACAAAAACTCATCGCTATTTTAGAGCCGCGCTCAAATACAATGAAGATGGGCATTCACCAACAAACATTAGCCGACTCACTACAAGCTGCAGACAGAGTGATTTTGTTTGAACAGGGGGGAGCTGAATTGTCATTAAGTGATGTACAGCAAGAGTTAGGAGAGAAAGCGACGCTTGAAAATAGTATTGATGACATTATTAAATTAGTTTGCGCAGAAGCAAAACAAGGTGATGAGATACTGATTATGAGTAATGGTGGTTTTGGTGGTATTCATCAGCGTCTATTAACGGCATTGGCACAACGATGACTGACAACAAACAAATCGCATTAGCATTAACAGGTGCATCAGGTGCACCTTATAGTCAAAGATTACTAGCTATTTTATTAGGGCAGGGAATTACTGTTCATTTAATGATTTCAGCAGCAGCACGCATTGTCTTTTCTGATGAGTTAGATTGGAAACTTCCTGCTCGTGCCGGTGATGTGCAAAAGATGTTGGTAGCAGAGTTTCAGTGTGCACCTGAGTTATTGAAAGTGTATGGTGAGCAGCAGTGGAGTTCGCCATTAGCAAGTGGTTCGCATAAGGTAGGCACAATGATTGTTTGTCCCTGTACGATGGGAACATTATCTTCTATCGCCATGGGTAGTAGTGATAACTTAATTAACCGTGCTGCTGATGTCATGCTGAAAGAAGATCGCAAATTAATTCTTGTACCGAGAGAGGCGCCCTTTTCAGCGATACATTTAGAAAATATGCTTAAGCTTGCACGTCTAGGCGTATGTATCTTGCCGCCTAATCCTGGGTTTTATTTTAAACCAACACAATTATCTGAGATTGTTGATTTTGTTGTGGCACGGATCTTAGATCAAGCAAAAATAGAGCATAATATTCAGCCACGCTGGGGCGAATAAATGTAATTTGCAGAGTGAGTTATTTTAAAAGTTGAGTATAATACTCAAGAATATTTAGTCGGCTGGAAAACTTATGTCAGATATCGAAATTGCACAACAAGCACAAATGGAACAAATTATTCCACTTGCACAGCAGCGTTTAGGTTTGGATCCTCTTCAGCTTGATCCCTATGGACATTACAAAGCTAAAGTTTCCTTGGATGTGATGGATGACTTAGCTGATCAAGCAGATGGCAAGTTGATTCTAGTGACTGCTGTGAGTCCAACGCCTGCTGGTGAAGGTAAAACAACAACGACAATCGGCTTAAGTGATGCTTTAAATCGTATCGGCAAGCAATCTATGGTCTGTGTTCGTGAACCCTCAATGGGACCCTGTTTTGGTATGAAAGGCGGAGCAGCCGGTGGGGGTTACGCACAAGTTGTGCCGATGGAAGATATTAATCTTCATTTTACGGGTGACTTACATGCGATTGGTGCGGCACATAACTTACTAGCCGCGATGATTGATAACCATATTCACCATGGTAATGCTTTAGATCTTGATGTACGAAAAATTACCTGGGGACGGGTAATGGATATGAATGATCGCGC
>Ga0105350_10002880_pt1 | contig 10155 bp, 10 predicted proteins | sample EN1Hudsemesocosm_FD_83506 | JGI IMG/M metagenome (GOLD analysis project Ga0105350, IMG submission 83506) | Methane-oxidizing microbial communities from mesocosms in the Hudson Canyon - EN1E Hudson Canyon | ecosystem: Environmental > Aquatic > Marine > Cold seeps | place: Hudson Canyon...
ACCTGCACCTAACACAGCCCCAATAGAAGGGACAGCCTCTACAATACCCTCCATAATACCATCAGCTTGTTTAGCTTCTTGATCTGCTTCAGCTTCATTGATTACACGCATAGCTTTGCCAGCTTCTACAGCATCATCATAACCTACAATCTCACCCCCACTCTGTATAGCTGCACCAATAGTTGCTTGGAGTAAATCAACACCCCTACTGATTCTATTATCTGGCTGTCCTAGTCCTTGAGGTCTACTAACATCCACATTAGTAGCATTACCTACAGCACTATCTATCAGTGAGCCACTTGTTGTGGGAGCACTAGCTTGCTGATCTATAAGAGATCCACCCCTTACAGGGGCTTGCTCATTGGTAGTAATTGTTACTTGATCTATCAAGCTTACCATATTAGTTTAGTCCTAGTTGTTCACCTAAGTCAGCAGAAGCGAAGTCACCTCTTTCCCACCAACCTGTATCTCTAAAGAACCCTTGACGCATCATGTGGTCTATTACTTTAGACGTTGGGTCGCCTTGAAAGCCATTCAATCGTTCTGACTCAGCAAATGAAGCATATATCTTACCGAGTCTTCTTGTGGTAGGGTCATCTGCTTTACCCTTAAACCCTGCCGACAACAGAGTGTCTACACCTTGAGCTTGTTGCGTAGCCCCTATCTGAGGTACTAACGATCCTTTAGCTTTTTCAGCTTCCGAAAAGAGTTTTAATGCTTGCGCTTGTCTAAGTTTTGTTTGGGCTATTGTGTTTGCCTCGTCTATTGGTCTTCCTGCAGCATCACGTGTGGCTTTTTCCACATCTAGCTCAAACCTACCTATATCAATAGTGTTCTCAAGGTCTTGTTGAGTTGCAGCCGCTAAGTCAGCACGAGCCTGCCTAGCTTTAGCATCATCCTTTTCTTGTTTAGCGATAGCTTTATCCTTACTAGCAGTCTTAGCAACTCTACCTGCTTGCATAGCAAGTCCTAAGTTAACGCCTAAGTCATTACCATTCTGAGCTGTTGCCATTAAGGTTAAGCCAATGGTAGTTAGATCAAACTGATCATTGAACCCCTGCCACACACTCTTCTCAATACCTTCTGGAGCTTCTTGTTGAGTCTCAAAAGACTTGCCTTGTGCTTCCATAGAAGCCTTAGCAATACCTGCTGTACTTGCAGCCTCTTGTGGAGTCACTGTGGTTGCATCAGTACTCATACGTTGATGTACGTCAGCAGCATCTTCCATAGCTTCAGGAGTTACAACCTTCCTACTAGGGATGCCATTAACATCTATAGATAAGGCAGATATATCACCCACCTCTTTTCTAGCAGGTATAGTGCTTCCATCAATACCTAACACTTCAGAACCCCCTGCCGCAGCAGGAGAAGCTACACCTGTAGAGCCTCTGTTTGAATGCAGTAAATTTGAAAACGCTTCCATTCCAGCATTTGCATTATCTACAAAAGACCCTGAATTATCTACAGGAACCTCTTGCCCTGTTAGACCTGCATAAAACTCCCTACCTCCTTGAGCAATCTCTGGAGCAGCACCACTATACAAGCCAAAAAGACCTCTACCTGCATCACTAAAGGCATTAGTAGCTATATTAGCTCCTGATGCGAGAAGACCTGCTCCCTGATTTACCCTCTCCCCTAGCTGTCCAGTGAAACTTAATTGCGAAGGTTGTATTGTAGGAGTAGAAGCATACAAAGCCTCTAGGTGAGCTTTCCTATTAGACATTGCTTGATTTCTCTGTCTCAACTCTGCATCTAATCTATCTTGTAACGTAACCATTATATTATCTCCTTGCTGGGATTAAATCTCTATTGATACCTGTCAGATCCCCAACACTAGGACCACCACCAAACAGACTACTAACACCTCCACCTATCATACTACCAATAGGGCCACCAGCTATACCACCAATAGTTGCTGCTGCACCTAGAGCAGACTGTAAGGCATTACCCTTAGTCACTTGTGTATTAGTAGACGTACTCTCCCCCATCAATGGGTTGGAAGCTAGGAAGTTCTGGAACTCAGCTTGGTTCTGCATCTGTGCTTGTCTTGGTGCATTGTATTGTTGTATATCATTCTGTAGCTCTTGCTGACTACGTGCAGTTCTTTGATTACCAATGTCTTGAGTAATCTGACTAGGCAATAAGCCTAAGCCTATAGATTGTGGAGCTAGTTGCTGTGCTCCTAGAGCAACCTGCTGCCCACCTAATGCAGCTTGTGTTATTGCATTCTGCATATTCCTGTTAACTTCACCACCAAACAAGCCTAAACTCTCACCTACTTCTGAGCTACCAAACTGACCTGATGCTGTACCTTGTTGAAAGATACCTTGACTACCTCTACCAAAGTTTACATTCGCTTGGTTTAAAGCATCCTCAACCTGTCTCTGAAACACACTGTTACCATCTAGATTACCTGCTTGTAAGAGGTTAGTGAAGGCTCCTTGTTGAGCATTAACTTGATCTTGTAACCCACCACTAGCTAAACCTAGCTGTTGGTTCTGAGCTTGTCGTATCAAAGCATTCTGATCTGCTAGCTGACTACCTTGGTAGATACCACCAGTACCTTGGCCATAGAGATTCTCTGCTCCAGACAGGGCTTGTTGTCCTGCTGCAGCAAGCTCAGGATTAATCCTAACTTCATTAGTACTTGTCTGTTTTTTATCACCTGACATTTTATAACACCTTATTTAAAATAATTCGATCACTTGTATAATCAGGAAGTAACTTCTTCCAAGCATACCTCCCATGCATTTCAACTAAGTCACATCCTAAATCTCTTCCATAATCTTCCACTTCAGATAGGAGATGTAGCCATTCTTCAATCTTATCTCCACCAAGGAGATGTAACATTAATATCTTTGATGTAGGGTATTCATAAACCTTAACAGTGAAAGCACCAATAACATCCTCACCCTCTTTAATCAACCACAACACAGACATCCCATCATAGATACTTTTCAGTACAGCACTCAGAGAGTACTCAGGAGCCTTTGTGAGAGCCTTTCTAAGATAGTGCTCTACCATACTCTTGTTGTCTGTAAGTTGCTCTAGCGTCCTTATAGGAGCTATATTAAACATCTATCCACCTCACCAATAATTTTACTAACTACCATGTGTTTGTATGTATCGTTACCCAAGCATAAGTACTAGCACCTGTCTGCATAACAGCATCAACGTAACTGTTGTTGGCATCAGACCTATACCTCAATGCTCCCAGTTTAGAGGATGTTGCAGAGATTGTACTTTCCCCAAGCTGTGTGTAACCTGTAACTCGCACACCGTCTGATACTGTCTCAAGCCTTTTACTATTGTTGTATCTCAGCTCTGCCCCTGTATTACCTCCAGCACTAGAGAAGCCAGTGACACATATCTGGTGATCTGTGCCATTGAATGTTCTTATGTGGACATCATCACCTAGACCATTTGTTTGTAGGTAGTTTGCTGTAGAAGTTCCAAAGTTTATTACACCCTGTACTGTTAAATAGCCTGCCACATCAAGGTTGGTGGATGCGTATAAGTCTCCTGCAACGGTAGTGTCTCCAGCACTATTCACACTAAACCTTATAGTAAATGTACTTCCATCCCAATGACCTAGATCAAACCTATCTCCTGCAGGTACTGCTATATCGCCCTCAGTTGAGCTAGCACCTGAGATTAATAGTGAGGGTCTCCCTATAGTTCCCTTTAGGTTAAGCATACCCGTATCCTGCTCTGTATCAACAAAGTCAAAGATGTCGTTACCAATAGTAACCCTAGTGTCAGTGTTAGTTCGATACCCACCAGAGCTGGCGTTACTTGATCCCCCCGCTATGATTACTCTTGCGTCCCCTGCACCATTTTGACCAGTGAGGAAAGCAATATTACCTGCATGTTCTACGTCGGAGTTACCATAAAGGTGCATCCCTGCGCCTGCACTACCTGCACCAAAGGAATCACCAGTTGAGTATATCTGAAGCTCATCTCTACCAGTTGAAGCATTCTTCTGTATTAGGGCATTATTACCAGACGCCCCTATAAACCTAATCTCATTATTAAAGATTAGCTTTTCAATAGTAGTCTCATCTACAACGTAGTTAGCATTATTAACAAAGCCAGCTAGCCCTATATTAGCCTTAGTTAGTTTGTACTGATTTCCAGAGCTGTCAACAACTACAAAAAAGTCACCATCGGTATCTGAGGTAGACGTAGACAGGTCATCCAGATTAACATTAAAGGTCTTACTTACTAAGTTTAAAGCAACCCCTGCTAAATATTCATTGTCTATTTGAGAACTAATTTCCCCAAGAAATCCCGATAGTTGTGCTAGCTCGTTTTGTAAATAGAGGGATAGAGTTTTAGCACCCTCCTCGGTAAGTGTTTGGGGTGGGGGGTTTGATGTATACTCTAACCTACTCATCGTTCTCCTACCTCCTTATACTCCACTGTATACCCTGTTAGGTTCCAGCTAGTCGATGTAACGGATTCAAATTTAACAGCGATATATCTACCACTAACTCTGAAGTCTGCTTTATAGTCCTGATCTATCTCAAAAGTAACAGGTTGGCTCCATGCTATACCTTGTCCTTGCCTATCCTCACTACCGACACTAACCTTAACAGTTCCCTCTCCTATGAAGTGAGGAGTTATTGTATTGACATATTTGTAATTTAAGTCATCTTGGAAATCTAATCCTATACGTTCAACGCTACTTGTATAAGCTAAACCATCTAAGGTTGTAGATAGATTGGCTTGAAAGAACTTACTGTCTGCATAGTTAGACAATAGAAGCTCTGTCTCAGAGGGGTTGTAACTACCCTCTCCCCATTGTGTAGTGTCCTCATCCCATGAACCTGCTGGACTACCATCCCACGTATCACTCTCTACAGGGTTAATGTCACCTACCGCTATATGTGTTATATCTTGTATCGCTCTAGGACTCCAATCATTAGTCTCCCAGTTCCATACTAAAGCTCTATCGCATAAACCATTAGTACTATCAGTGCTTGGGAAGTATATCCAAACCTCCTTATTAGGAGTGTCTGCTACACATTTAACTCTGTTGAAATATGCACCATTGATCTGAGAGAATAGGTTACGCTTAATCTTGTTAGTTATAATAGATTCTTTAGTGGTTCCATCATGTATATAGACATCACTACTTGTAACTACAAAGTGCTTGCCGTCAAACTCTGTAATACAATCAGAGCTTAATGCTCCCTGATCACTAAATATCTTACGGAAGTTAAATGTAAATGCACCTCCAATAAATTGCATTCCCCAAACACTGTCACTCTTGTATACCATAAAGGTGTTGTTTAAAGCTCTACCATCTATAAGTACACCACCACTATCTGCTAAGGAGTTCTCTCCAGCCTGACTAGCAGGGTTTACATTGTCCCAATCAGCAGGAACAGAACCAGTAGGAGCTGCATTGCTCCATCTAACTAAGCTAGGGATGTTCTCGCCTGCATCGTCTGTGATGTTCAAAGCAATCAAATAGTTCTTGAAGGGACGTACAACAGCAGCAGTATAGTCTGTAGGCCACCCTGTCAAGTCTTTCATCTTAGCTGTAGTTGTGTCGTAGTACTGAGGAGCATCCACACTATTGTTCATAATGGCTACTCCGTTAAATATATCTCCTGTCCAACCCTCTAAGAAATTACCTGTGTAATTTCCTGAGACCTTAGTTATATCTGTTTGAGTTGTTCCTTGTGTTTTGTATATCTTTGTTAGACCTCCATAGAACCAATTACCTACACCCTCTACGTTAGAGAACAAAGAGAATAAAGGGGCTATGTCTAAATCAGGAAACACTTGGCTGTAACCAAGCTCCCTGTTAGTGCGGAAGTTACGGAAGTTAATATTATTACCTGAACTCCAAACGTCATTAGGTAGCTCATAAGGAGACAGGTCAGATATAACTCCTTTAGGTCTTGTTACTTCTAATCTTTTATAAGGCATGAATCTTACTCACTACAGTTAGGTATTACCACTGAGAAATTAAGCTCTAAGCTGGTTGCTGTCTGTACAGCTAATGATGTAGGAGAGCGTCTAGAGTTAACCTGCCTAGCTAGAAACCTCAACTGTTTAGTTCCAAAAGTAGTAACTTCTAGAGGCTCCATACTAAAATCAAAACCACTAGATTGTAATATATATGAACCCGTCCCTGTATCATTAGCCCCAAAGGAGACAATACCTACTTCAGCTAAAGCTGCTGAGATGTCTAGGTATATTGTTATGGGGTTGTCATTAGGGGCTGCTATACTGAAGCCTGATATATCCACTCTACCCGCTAGAGTTATAGCATCGCCAACCCTAACACCTGAGATTCGTACAACTTCCAATTCTAATGATGTGTCCCCTACAACATCTGAACCCGCTAGTAAGGTGTTAACCCCATTAGCAACATAGTAGTCAATCTCCCCTAAATTAGCTGCAGATACATTACCAGTGATGGTAGAGTTCCCTGTGACATTGAGGGTGGGGGCTGTAACCGTACCTGTGAACGTGGGAGAGGCTATTGGAGCCTTGGTGTCAATCTGAGCCTGTAGGGAAGAACTAACCCCTGACATGTAATTCAACTCTGTCGCTGTAGCGGCAACGGCTACTTCCCCTAAAGAGGGGAATTGGTTTTGTAGTACGTCCTTAATCAATCGGAGATGGTTGTCTCCTTGGTTCTTATCGTCTGTCCCTGTAGGGTTAGTTCCTACTAACTGGTCTATATATGTTGCTGTCTCTAATCCCATTAGGATCTCCTTATAATGATACGCTTAATGGGCCACCTGACCACATTGCCTTGTCTTCCACACCTTGAAGCTCTTGTAGTATTGATCTAAACTTAGCTTCGTATGTAGCAGCATTCTGATCATCTCGTATAAACAAGAACAATTCTGTTAATGCTCCATACTTAAGAAGGTCGGGGCTGTTGGTTATGAAGATGTTAGTATCCGCATCTGCTACAAGAGCAGGTAGTTTCGTGTAGTAGTATAACTCTGCTTCAACTATATCGTTAACAGCAGGAGCCATGTGGAAGTTGGTTAGCTTACGAGCGAAGATGCAAGGATCTCCTGTGTACGTAGCATACTTATCAACTTCAATGATGTCTTTACGCTCTAGTGATCTATTACCTGTAGACAATGAAACAAGAAGTTCTTTAACTTCTTCATAGTCAGAGGGTATAGCAGCTACACCACTAGCAACTGTTAGAGTTGCTGATGCTTCCATGTCAGGAAGTCTTAATATTCTGTTAGCTCTATTCTGAGCTGTGTTGATAAAACTGTCCACTAAAGAATCAGAGATGTCGGATCTGTTACCCCAATCTTTAACCTCTGCCCTAAGCTCTGATAAGTTAGTTGCCATTTATAATCTTCCTGAGTCTGTGCGTAATAGTGAATACGCTGGATCACTTAGTCTTTGGAATATCTTTACTTTAACCATTGGGTCTGTAGTAAATTCTACGAAGGTGATACCCCACTCCTTACACCAAGCATCTACTATAGAGGTTGGGATGGAGGCTACCTTTCTCCCAAACGTATCCTTGTTGGTACGGTTGAGATTGTTATCTGCTTCTAGCTTATTACGTGCTAGTATATTACTTACGTCTTGTGTGGTTCCAATACTTAACGAACCATCTGAATTCTTTACAACGTGTTTCTTTAAGTCACTCATATTAATTCCTGTAGAAATAGCCCCTCCGAAGAGGGGCGTCAGTCTTAGCTTAAGTCAGCTATGATACCATTAGCAGCTTCTTGCTTAGAACACAAGGTGTACTCAGTTAGCATCTGCTTGCTCACACTATCACCAGTGATTGCCAAGTCTTGAGTCTGGAATGGACGGTAGTAGTCAACACTCCACATATCAGGCTCAATCAAGAACACTTCACGTTGACGCATGAAACGGTTAGGAACAACCATCAAAGCACCATAGTCACCTTCGTAAACATCAACAGCGTTGACGATAGTTTTATCATCTACGTTCTTGAACTTAGTACCAGCATTACCAGTGAAGCCAGTGATTTTGCGCTTCTGTGTAGAGTTACACATGATAGTAGTTGGATTACCACCACTTAACCATGTAGCATCAATTACAGAAGTTAGCATTGATTCGGTGAAAGCACGAGGAGTACCATCAGTACGAGAATCAGTACCGTCACCAGCAGGAGCACCGCCGTCACCAGCAGCAGATTCGTTAGTAGCAATCCATGATAGTACTGGAGCTAGTTCACGAGCAGTACCAGAAGAACCCGCTTCACGAGACTTGTTAGTACCTACCAAAGTGGTTTCCATATCACGCTTAATTTCTAAGCCTGCTTTAGCAACCTGATAAGCCATCTCTTGACTACGACCAGCGTTATCAGCAGCTTGGTCAGAACCAGTTACAGCAATAACTTTGTCAGCAATCTGAGTGTAGTTACCTAGACGAGTGGTTGCACCACGAGAGTCAGCTACAGCGATAGCACCTTCAACTGCTTTATTATCAGTAGGAGCTGCTAAAGAATCAGTTTGCCATTCGTGGAAAGTACCCTTAGCAGAACCACTAGATATAGCAGACTGGAAAGGAGTTTCGGTTGGTGAGATGTTTGAGATGATGTCAGTTAAGTCTTCACGAATACCGACACGATCAAAAGTTTCTACAACATTAGTTGGAATAGCCATTATATATTTTCCTTATTTATTTAGAGCGTCATGGATGAGCTTTGCTGCATCTCCGACTTTACCCGTTGATTTAAAATTAGCACGTTTTTGTTTAGTTTGTTGTGCCTTAACAGCACTAGCACTCTTCTTAGCCTTAGACCTAACAATAGGTTTGGCCTTAGCAGGAGAGCGTTTGTCACGAACTACAGCTTTCTTACCCTGCATCTCGTCATACAATCTAGCTTTGTTTAAGACAACAACATCACGAGCACTAGAAATACTATTGATCTCAGCTTCACTATACCCTAGAGTCTTTGCAAATGTGGCAACCCCTTCTCTGATAGCAGCTCCCTTTTGAGGATCTGCCCATTCAGGAATAACCTTCGATAACTCTTGAGCTTGTTCAGCTAAATACTTCTGCATTTGTTCAGTGTTGGCAGCTCGCTTCTGTGTTTCAGCGTGCTCCCAATTCTGACGTTGTGCTTCAATATTCTTAGCAACCTCTTGTACTTCTAATTGCTGTGTCACATAACCTAAAGGATCTTCAACCCTATCGATAGCTTCTAGCTTGGCTTGTGCCTGCACTAGAACTTGATTCTGAGCTTGAGCTTGTTGCTGATTGAACTGAATATACTTATCACGTTCAGCAGTTAGCTCCTGCTTCATAGTCTCGATAGAGGCTTTCTCTTCAAGTAATGCTTGGTTGTTTTTCGTGTAATTCTTCTCAAGCTGATAACCCTTGATAAGTTCTTCTTGGTTGACTTCGTACTCTTCACCATCCACTTTAACAGTGTAAAACTCACCGTCTGCTTCAGACTCAGGTTCTCCGTCATCAATAGTTTCCTTACCAGACTCTTCGCTTTCCTCCGAATCCCCCACTACTTCATCATCTTCAGTGACTTCTTCTTCTTGATATTCGTCACCAACCTCTTGAGTTTCCTCTTCAAGGATTTCTGGTGCAGTTTCTTCTACTTCAGGTTGCTCCGTTGGAGTCCCTAGGATTAAAGATGCTGCGGCTTCTACAGTTGTTGCTTGATCGCCCATTGGGTGGATCTCCTTAGTTTAAAATTAGTCTGGTATAAATGTTATTGAAAAGCTACCTGTTATAGTGTCTATATTAGTTCTAGCGTATATTGATAACTTAACATCTGATCTTTCTGGTACAGTAAGTACTAGAGTCCCTAGTCCTGTAGCTAAAGGTGACATGGGTTGTAGTAATACTGTGGCATAAGATTTCCCTGTCAAGGAAGGAATGCGAGCCTTAAGCATTATATCAGCATCATCATTCCTCTGACCCCCACCATGCATTGAAGTGAGAACCCCTGTACAGCCAGCAGGTACAGTTATCTTACATGCGCTGGAAAACCCTTGCAAAGCCCTTATCCTATCTATCTCTACACTTGTTACCTCGGAGGTTAATGATATTTCTCCAATGTTACCACCCTCATTATCACCACCTGAAAAAAGAGAGTTAACCCTTAAGAAGGTTTGAGTTGTGAGCGAGGCAGTTAAGCCACTCAGTGCCACGACTTCTGTTATCTCA
>Ga0105350_10002883_pt1 | contig 10150 bp, 8 predicted proteins | sample EN1Hudsemesocosm_FD_83506 | JGI IMG/M metagenome (GOLD analysis project Ga0105350, IMG submission 83506) | Methane-oxidizing microbial communities from mesocosms in the Hudson Canyon - EN1E Hudson Canyon | ecosystem: Environmental > Aquatic > Marine > Cold seeps | place: Hudson Canyon...
CCAACTGAACCAAATACCGCAACACAATATCAGCACCGACTTGACCTGGGTGCAGCGTCAAGGCCCCTGCTTCAAAAACATTACCTGGGAATATTTCGTCTTCGTTACTAATGTTTAGGAACGCAGCATGAAAACCTTTCTTCACCCAGCCGACAATTGCCGCCCGATTTAATAAGGTTGTAGGGCTGTATGTAAACAATTCAAACACACTTCCATTGTACATGCCGATTTGCCATTCATTTGTAATAGATTGAGTTGGGTCGGCTTGTGTTGCCAGGTGATGGAAAAAGTCTGATGCCTTTCCCATCATGACCTCAGAGTCATTTCTGTATATATTAAGCTGCTTCTTAGCAGCAATCTGACGCTCCGTATCATTATTGAAATTGATCATTTCCACGCGATTGATAACCGCTTTTGTTAATTGATAACCTACATCGTTTTGACTAGATAATATGTCTTGTTTACTTGCAGTATAAACATTAGACCAAAGCTGACTACCCGATTGGCCTTCTACTAATCGAGTCGTTATTCGCAATAAATCTCGCTCAGCTCTAACTGCCCCCTCTAGATAGAACTTGGCCTTTAGACGTTTTGCTAGGACTTGATTTGATATTCGCTCTTCATTGGTTGGTATCGCAAAAGTGGGAACGATAATTTTTAGACGATTACTAGATAATAAGTGATGATTAATTTCTTCAACGAGTCCTCTTGCGAACATCTTTGAGTCTTCTTCAGAACCTATCGCGTCAAAAGGCAATATCACTATCGAAGTATCATTAATATCCTCCAGGTTTAATATGACAAAAGCTAATGTGATAAAGACGGCAGTTACCAACGCGAATACGATGGTAAGTTTCGACTTTCTACGTTGTTTCCCCGGTAAATGAGATTGTTCACCGGCTTGCCTTTTCTCCTTTACTTCTGTTTTTAATGCAATGGCCGGTTCACTTAGAATGTAACCTCTTTTGGGTTGCGTCGTAATGTAATTGCTATCGCCACCACTATTTAGGTGCTTTCTCAACATAGCAACAACATTGTTTAAAGCATGTTCAGAAACATAACGCCCCTGCCACAATGATTCCATGATGGTTTTGCGACTGACTAACTCACCATTTGCATGAACTAAAAGGAGCAACAAATCCATACATTTCGGTTCCATTTGGACAATGGTATCGTCACTAAGCAAATGTCCTTTCGATGAGTCCACAACCCACCTTCCCAGTTTGTACTTACTCAATGCGATACTCCACTTCCGTCCACTTTAAATGTAATAAAAATATCATAAAAATCTAATGAGCCTTTTTCATTAAAGGCCTGTCTGACAAGATACTAAACAACTCAAGCTATTTAACGCAAGGACTCAAAATGAAAAAACTAACGCTTATATTTCTGGTTTTCATCTTTATTTCAAAATCTAATGCAGCGATTATCACATCTAATGCATCAGAGTATTTTCTGGATTTAGCAGATCAGATAGACCCAACTCAATCTATTACAAATGAATGGCAAATCGGTAGTTACAATGGTGACGTTTTCGAGTTATTTGATTACAGCACGACAACTGCTCTGGGTAGCTCTTCAATCGTTGGCTGGGTAAATGCAGGTTTTCACGCTGCGTTCCTAAATATTAGTGACGAAGACGAAATATTCCCAGGTAATATTTTTGAAGCAGGGACCTTGACGCTGCACCCAGGTCAAGCCGGTGCTGATATTGTGCTGCGCTATTTAGTTCAACAAACTAGTATTTACGACATTTGGAGTGATTTCTTTGCACTAGATACTATTGAAAGCGTCAGCCGTAATAGTGATGGGGTAAGTGTATCGGTCAGAATAAACGGCTCTCAGCTAGGTAGCTCGCGCAACTTACTGGGCTTTGGCGCAAACAACATGCATCAAGTCATTGCGCGCGACATAATGTTAGGACAAGGAGACTTTATCGATTTTGTTGTAATGCCTAGGGCTAACTTTTTCGATGATGCAACGGTTATCACTGCAAGTGTCTCAAGAGAGGTTGTTTCAGAGGTAAATGAGCCTACAACACTGGCTATGATACTCTTCAGTCTGGGCTTTTTACTTGCTCGTCGTAAGGTCTAAATCAATGGTTAATATTAGTAACGGTGCCATCAATTAAAGATGGCAATATCTATTGTTTGATAAACTCGAGCTTTTCTATATTCGGTAACTGTAACCGCTATTCGCTTCTTAATATCATGGGTTATCTTTTAGCTTTCAATTATTCCATTGCCAACACAACGCAAATATAGATTACAACTAATCATAATCGAACTTTTAATTTTAATTAAATCAAAGAGTTAGCATAAAATATATGGAGTGGTGCTTTCTAAGGATAGACATTATCTAATAAAAACAATGAGATAGAAAAATGGTGCCGACTACCGGAGTCGAACTGCTATGAGACTTTAGCTACTGATTACAATGGTTTGAGTAAAACCAAGGTGTTTATGGCTGTGCTTGGAGTTGGGTTGCGCAAATGTCACCTCAAATATCAGAGATCGCTGCGCTTGGCTTTTTGTTTCGATGAATTTTCACGTAAAAATGGTACCGACTACCCGAGTCGAACTGCTATGAGACTTAGCTACTGATTACACGTCAGTTTGGAAGTGTCTATAAGAAAGAATGGTGCCGACTACCGGAGTCGAACTGGTGACCTACTGATTACAAGTCAGTTGCACTAGAGCCCAAAGTTGCTAATTAACTAATATATAGTAATCAAACTAGCCTAAACAATTTTACCGGTGAGTTTAAGACAAAGGCTGCATAGAATGTGAAGATTGATAATTTCTAGCTTCATCTAATTATTCACTCAGTTTTGCACAATTAATTATTAAGCGGTAGCCTACTCCAAGTCCATTACTCTTAGGGTAACTTTATAAGGCGTTTTATGTTAAAAGCTTATAAGTTCAGTGGGCATAAGGCCAATGAATTTTAAACTCTGTTCCAAGACCTTCATCGCTATTGACAATAACGTAGCCATTGTTTTGGTTAATGATATTTAAAACATTTGTCAAACCGAACCCCGCACCATTATGATATTTAGTTGTATATAGAGGGTAGAAAATTTTTTCTTTAACCTCCTGCGACATGCCAATGCCAGAGTCAATTATCGACAAGCAAACATATTTATTCGTATCAATTGCTAGCAATGATAAATTGATGTGAATCGGTGTTGTTTTAGTACAGTCATTTATAGCATCTTTAGCATTTGATAGTAGATTTCGAACGACTTCATCTATTTGTTTAACATCAGCCATAACCCAAAATTTATCATTTTTATTTAAAGGCACATTAATATCTACGCCAATTGTTGATGAATAATTTATTAGATTTTTTCTTATATAATTATAGAGTTCGAGTCTTTCTAATTGTGGTATGTAATCACGACTAAAGTGCAACAATTTTTCAGTAAGCATACTAATTTTATCTGTCGCCATAGATATGCGATTCAAATAGTCAGTAAACTTTTCTTTATGGATCACTAACTGACTATTTCGTAGCATTAACTGAGAGTAGCCTGATATAACAGCAAGTGCATTATTAAAGTCATGAGCAAGGTTCGCCGCTAGCGAAGTTACATAGTCTAGGTTAGTACTTTGTGGGGAATATTCCGTTAATCTATGATCTTGCATAAACTTATGCTCTAGTTCACAGATTTCCTCATAGCAACACAAAATGCCAGATAACTTCCCCTCACTATCGTTTATGATTTGTAATGTTTCTTTTATATAAATTGTTCTTTGAGAGGAAGATATAATACTTCGAGTCAACTGCAGTCTTGGTGTTTTTTTTTGAATAATTAGTTTTTCTACATCCATATTACAGTAGATATCTTTAGCATGTTTTGGCAATTGAGCACTTGTTCTATTGATAAGTAGTTTTTTATCTAATAAACCAATATCTGCCAAATAACGGGCGTTACAGCCTAAAAATCTATGTGAAGTGTCCTTCCAATATATGCTAAATGGTAGTGCTTCAATTAAATTATCTGTCATGAGAGTTATTTAAACAGACCTCTTAAAAAGTGCACCTTGTCATTTTTAAGACTGATATTATGAATTTTATGCCAATCATTGAGCCAAGTTAAAATTTCACTTTTTGCCATTGGCTTTGCAAAGACATATCCTTGAGCAATTGTGCATCCCATTCTGATCAACCTATCTATTGTGACATTGTCTTCAACTCCTTCTGCAACTATTCTTAAATTCAGCCGTGTCGCCATGTCAATAATAGATTCGACTATTACCCGTGTTTGATTGCTATTGTGCATGGAGCTAATAAACGTGCGGTCTATTTTTAACTCTGTAAATGGCCCATTTTTTAGCATATTGACTGAAGAGTAACCTGTGCCAAAATCATCAATGGATAGTTTAAAGCCCATTAGCCTGAGGCGTGTCAAGATTTCCAACGAAAGAGTGTTTTTTTCTAGCAATACGGTTTCTGTTATTTCAAGAGTAATACTACTAGGGGCAATATTGTATTCGGCAGCTTTCTGCTTCAACAGATCAGGAACATCGCTTTGGCTTAATTCAAGGGCAGACAGGTTAATAGATAAACACGATTTTTTTATCGAAGACACAAAAGTAGAAAACTGTTGTAAACTTTTATCAATAATGATGGCAGTGAGCTGACTTATTATCCCTCCTTTTTCAGCTATTGCTATAAAGCGTGTCGGAGGAATGAAGGTACCATTTAACTTCCATCTTGCTAATGCTTCAAAACCACTCACTCTGTTGGTCTTTAATTCTATTTGTGGTTGGAAGAAAACATCTAAACTTGAAGTTTCAATAGCGATCTTGAGGTGGGGCATTAATTCTGTATCGCTGAACTCTACTTGGTTGATTATTTCCTTGGGTTTTTCTTCATCTGAGATCTTAACGAAAGACTCCAAATTAAATAATTCATCTAGACCATATAAACTAAAGGGTTTCTTTAATAAAGAATGAAAGCGGAGCTGGTGCAGTTCACATAGCTCTTGTGCTGATTTCAGTAGTAACATATCTTGTCCTGAAGTAAAAGAAATATGGCCTCGGTAGTCTTTTTCTTTGAGAAAACGTAATATTTGTAACCCATCATATTCAGGCATTAATAAATCAATAATAATATGTTCGATTGGCTTTAGGTCAAAAAGCATAATATTTTTTGATTCATTTATTACTTTGCAATTCATTCCCATACTTTTTGTAGCCGTAGCAAAGAAATGGGAGAACTGTTGATCATCATCTATAAGAAGTAAATTTTTCATGTGAGTAAGTTATGCTAAAGGGTAATTAACATTCCATCTGTTGAGTAAATTTCGTATATTCTTATCGAGGCAATATTTAGATAAGAAACCTTCGGCACCGAGCTGATATGCTTCCTTTATAAGATGCTCCCTTGTATCACCGGAAAACATAACAACTTTAGAGCTAGGTTGCTTGGCTTTAATCCAACTAAGTAACGTTAACCCATCCGCTTTATCTAAATTGACATCCAAAAAGAATAAATCAGCTATTGCTACACGCATGTTTTCTGTAAATGAATCTATTGAGTTATAAATATTAATATTCTCAAAGCCAAGCTCGGTCAATATTTCAGCTGCAAGCTCTGCAATAGTATGGTCATCGTCAAGAATGATTATTTTTGAATTCTTACCTAGCATGATTTAATTGCTTAATTCTTGGAATTTCTGCAGTGAAAATTTTTTAAAATGAGATCTTAGGCTTGAGAAGTATTTTTTTAAACTGGTATCTCTAATCGTAGATATATCAGCTTTGATTTGGAGGGTGTTTATTTGGTTGTCGATCATAAGTGTTAGTGCCGTCAATTTTGCGTCACTAAGCTCGTGTGGAAGTTGTAGTAAATTGGTGCTCATTTTTTGCATTCCTATTGCTATTGAGTTTCCGTTAGGTTGTAGCTTAATAGAAATGTAAAATATTTGTACTGAAAAAGGCGACTTATTTATTAAGTAAACCGACATTCGAGCCTTAGAATGAGAATTACGAGTTATTCGACAATAAAATGCTTAGGAGATTTACCGAAGTATAACTTAAAGCTGTGGCTAAAATAGCTCTGGGAGTTAAAACCAACGCTCTGATAAGTTGTTGCAATAGAGTGACCATTTAAAAGCATTTCTTTAGCTTTATCGAGCCTGTAACTTTTTATGAATGTTGCAGGTGGCGCTTGGAATAGTCTTTTGAAATACCTTTGGAGCTGTCGTTCAGTAATGTTCAAATGTTTTTTCAGTATGTCGACTGAGAAATCACTATCTTGATAGTTTTCAGATGTTAGCTTGAGGACTTTATCAAAAAAAACTTTATCTTTTACGTTGAGTAAGTGAAGGTTGTTTGTCTCTGTGCATCTTTCTCTTTCGTAGGAGATTAACTTCTGCTGTTTATCTACTATGTTTGTTATTTTTTGAATTAGAGGTTCAATTTTAAATGGCTTGGCGATGTAATCAATTGCTCCAAGCGATAAAGCTTTTGCGTGCTCTTCTGGGCCATTTTCACCCGTTATTAACAAAATAGGGATATGATTTGTTCTAGGATTTTTCGTAAGTTTATTTACTAAATCGAACCCGTTAACCAACGGCATATTAATATCTGATAAAATTACATCCGGTAAGTTTGACAATGCTAATTGAATACATTCATACCCATTAACAGCCATATACACCGTTAATTTATCTTTAAAAGCGCTAAATAAAAGATTGCGGATATTTTCATTATCATCGGCTATTAGAATTGATTGATTTTCATTAATGTCTTTTGGCACTATCGCTTCATTTTTTTATTTTTACTAGTGAATTCATTTTTTTATTTAATGTTTTGTAAGTACTAGCAGCCATACTAACGATATAAGTTTTAGGTTCAATAATATTTATGTTTTTTTTGAATATTCAATGTGTTTAAAGTGCAATAATTTTGCTTATTAGCTCCTTAATGCATTCCACAGAGAAAGGTTTTATGAGATACCCAACAAATCCATACTTTTGAGGATCAGACATCACGCTGCTCGTCGCGTAACCACTAGTTACAATTGCTTTGACTTCAGGGTTAATATCCAGCAATTCTTTGATGACCTGTTCTCCACCAAAACCTCCAGGTATGGTCAAATCCATAATTACAATATCAAAAGGGTTACCGTACTCAATAGCGTTGATGTATTTTTTTATCGCTGTTTGCCCATCAATTGCAGAGTCCACGGTGTGTGTCATTGATGTTAAGATCTCACTTAGTATATCTACCACCATTTCATCATCATCCATTACTAAAATATTGGCTGAAAATTTGTGGGGTATGCTATTTTTTTCTGTTTTAATAGTTACATCTGAATGTTTATCGGCGATTGCATTTAGATAAAAGTTAATATTGGTACCTTTACCTACTTCGGATTCTACCTTAATGAAGCCGCCGTGCTTTTCGATTATTCGATGAACAGTTGCCAACCCTAACCCAGTACCCGATGCTTTTGTGGTGAAGTAGGGGTCAAATATCTTTGTTAACACCTCTTCAGAAATACCAACACCCTGGTCAACAACACTAACGCAGACCATGCCTTTAGACACGTCCTGTAAATCATTTTCAGATGTTAAAGTAATGTTTTTTGCTTCAATAACGATTCCGCCGCCTTGTGGCATAGACTGTAGAGCGTTAATTAATAAGTTTGATATAACTTGTGAGATCTGTCCTGCATCAGCATCAACATGCCATAAACCATCGGGTAGTATGAGATGAGGTTTAATTTCTCCACCACTGAGAGAAAGTGCTATTGAATCCTTAATTAGTATCTCGACATCTACGGCCTCAAGTAATGGATCGCCACCTTTTGCAAAAGTTAATAGTTGATTCGTTAGGTGGCTTGCTTTTTTCATAGCATCATTAGCTGTTGCTATATGCAAGGATGAAGGATGTTCGGGGTTTAACTTTAGTGCTGCCAATTGCAAGTGCCCAAAAAGACTTGTAAGGATATTGTTAAAATCGTGAGCTATACCGCCTGCTAGAAGCCCAACCGACTCTAACTTCTTTGTTTTTAGCAACTCTTTCTCATTTTTTCTTTCTATTGTAATATCTTCAGTAATTCCCATGACTCTTTCTATGCTGCCATCAGAATTGAAAACAGGGGCGAAACAGGAAGTAAAGACTAGCTCTGACTTCTCAGGACTAAATTCAAAACTACTAAACTCGCCTCGGAAAGCCTTTTTTAGTAATTCGTGGATTTTTTCCTGTTGATGATTACTAACAAAGTCAATATAATTTATTCCACATATCTCATCTTCTTGCTGCATTTCCATCATGCGTAAGCCAGATTTATTCATGGATATTATGTGTCCACTTAAATTAATTTCATGAATGCAAAACGGGGCTGATTGAATGAGTGTATATAACCTGCGCTCACTATTTTGAGCCGTTTCTAATTTAGTTTTTAGCAAGTCTATTAATTGATCTTTTTCGTCCATAATTACCAACAATGTTAATACTGAGATGCAGTCAAATATTAGAAGTAAACTGATTACAAGTTTCTTTTTCTCGGCAGTTACCTAAAAAAAAGTGATTGCAATGGTAGTCATATTTTTCTGTTCGGTATATAAATAACCCGACAAACACATTGATTAAGCCGACAAATTATAATCAAAACATCTTCGCCATCTCTATATGTATTTGAGACTATAATCCAAACTAATCGATATCACTGGTGTTAATAACCAGTTCGGAAATTTAATCCATCAACTAATTTACCTAGTCAAATACACTCACAGTTTTAGTAGCCTAAATATCAACCCATCCCCTAAGCAACGGATTAAATCCTTTTTCTCCCGTATAAACCGCTTGATATAGAATTAAAACAATTGAATTTACTCTAATACCCAATTCGCCCTCATGGGATTTATATTAAATATGGGGGGGCCTATAAGGTATATCAATAAATTAATAAAACGGGTGTGTAAGCCACTAATATTTCAGGGTGTAGAAAATATTGGTGTAAGTGAAAATGAGGAAAGAAATTAACAGAGTAATAGATACAAAAAAGCCCTAACCGAGGTTAGGGCTTGATGCTTCCTACGAAGGAATGGTGCCGACTGCCGGAGTCGAACTGGCGACCTACTGATTACAAGTCAGTTGCTCTACCAACTGAGCTAAGTCGGCACACGAAGAACGTGTGCAGTATTATTTAGTTACTAATAATACTTTGGCACCGAATAAATGTTTCTTTTAAAACTAAGCAACAAATATTCAAATAGTGTTTGAATAGATGGTGCCTCGACCCGGAATCGAACCAGGGACACGAGGATTTTCAATCCTCTGCTCTACCGACTGAGCTATCGAGGCAGTGTCTAATCTGCTGTCTTTTCGGCTTTGCCTTGAAGACGGGGCGTATTAAACTGTTTTTCGTTTTGTTCGTCAACCTTTTTTTTAAAATAAATGTTTGTTTGCTGATTTTTTCTGCTTATTGTCGGAATAGTCAGCGTAAAATCGCAATTTAATCATTTAAAGCGTTAAAAAAAGTGGTTGCCTTGTTATTTTTTAGGAGGAACGTAACCTTCAATTTCTGGTTCTTTTCCTTCAAAAAGATAAGCAACCATTGCGGTTTCTAAAAATGCACGGTCATTTGGCTCCATCATGTTCATTTTTTTCTCATTAATTAACATGGTTTGTTTCTGTTGCCAGTTTTTAAATGCTTCTTGGCTAATATTATCAAAAATACGTTTGCCTACTTCTCCAGGATAAAGTTGGAATCCTAATCCTTCAGCGTCTTTTTTTAGATTTTGACAAAATACAATACGGCTCATAAGTTATTTCTCTTGTTATTCGTTATATATTTTCGATGAGTGACTCTCGAAATTATCATGGCTTTAATAAAGTGATCAGTTTCTGTGTTGATGCTGCTAAGCCAACCGATGCTGTTGTGGTCAAATTGTACCACTGTTGTTGACTGTTTTCGTTGATTTCTTTTGCCGGTAAATGTTCACAATCAATCACTATGGGTTCTATATCTAAATGGAAATGGCTAAAAGTATGTCTAAACTTTGTTAATGGCTGAACTAAGGTTTGCTTTAAATCCAACTTTGCTAATAAAGGTTTAATTTCATCTTCGTGCTGAACCTCTAGAAAACACCATAAACCTCCCCATATGCCACTTGGAGGTCGCTTTTCTA
>Ga0105350_10002885_pt1 | contig 10147 bp, 7 predicted proteins | sample EN1Hudsemesocosm_FD_83506 | JGI IMG/M metagenome (GOLD analysis project Ga0105350, IMG submission 83506) | Methane-oxidizing microbial communities from mesocosms in the Hudson Canyon - EN1E Hudson Canyon | ecosystem: Environmental > Aquatic > Marine > Cold seeps | place: Hudson Canyon...
CAGGGTAAAGGTTTCTCCCTGCTTAATATCTAATGAAACCTTTCTGACTGCATCAATGAATGGATCATCTATTTTCTGAAGCATTCCCTGCAATGTTGACTTAGCTCTAAAGCGAACACGAAGATTCTTAATTGAAAGTATGTTGTTCATGATTCTATCAAGTGACAACTAACATAATGATTGTTTGAAAACTCATTCCATTTTGGAGTTTGTTTATCACAGCGATCTATAGATTGATCACAACGGTTTTTAAATATACAACCTCCAGATAAATTTGTTAGATCCGGTATTTCTCCAGGAATTGAAGGCAACAAGCGTTGTTTTTTTGAAATACTAGCAGGGTCACATTCTAATAATTTAACTGTATACGGATGAGCTGGATTATTGAATATTTCATAAGTACTCCCCTGCTCAACAATCTCACCTGCATACATAACTATTACATGATCACATAGTTCAGCTATTACTCCAAGGTGGTGGGAAACGAATAATATTGAGCAACCCATTTCCTCCTGAAGCTCTTTTAACAATTTAAGTATCTGAACCTCGAGAGTCGCATCAAGTGCAGTGGTGGGTTCGTCTGCAATTAGTAGAGATGGTCCAGCCTGCAATGCCATAGCAATCGATACACGCTGCTGCATCCCTCCTGATAACTCATGAGGGTATTGCTTTAGCTGACTCTGAGGATCTGGTATGCCTACTTTGTTCAGCATATCAATAGAACGTTGTTTTTTTATCTTCTTACTAGTCTTATCTCGATACTGAATATCCATCATCTGACGACCAATTGATAGCACTGGATTTAGTGTAGACATTGGGTCCTGAAATACAATTGAAAGCTGAGTGCCAGAAATATTGCGCATTTTATCCAGTGAAAGCTTCAGAAGATCCTGTTTTTCAAACTCAATTGAGCCATTAGGAATATCGGCATTAGAATCAAGCTGGCGAATAATTGACGTAATCAAAGTGGACTTCCCACAACCACTCTCACCAACTACACCAACAATTGAACCCCTTGATATATCAAGATCAATATTTCTTAAGGCTTTCAATTTGCCTCGATCAGTTTGATAATTAACCGACAAATCACGAATTTTTAGAATGTTATCACTCATAATAATTTTCTAAGCTTGGGGTCGAGCAAATCACGCAATGATTCACCAAGAAAAGTAAAGCCAAGTGTGGCTAAAACTAATGGAATCGAACCGGCAATAATAGGCCAAGGCGTATTTCTAATTAAAGTGAAGCCATCATTCAGAATACTACCCCAGGAAGGTGTTGGCGGTTTAACACCCATACCAAGAAAACTCAAACCTGCCTCTAATGCAATAACGGTTGGGATATCCATTGATGCGAGAATGAGAAGTGGGCCAAGGATATTTGGCAATAAATGTATTGATAGGATTCTTAGTAACGATGCGCCCATTAGCTTTTCTGCCTTGACAAAGTCCTTCGATTTAAGAGTCAGTGTTTGAGTTCGAACAATACGACCATAATTTGGTATTGAACTCACAGCAACTACAAAAATTACCGTAGTTATAGAGGGTCCTACCACTGTAACTGCAGCTAGTGCTAACATAATAGTAGGAACTGAACGAATAGTATCAAATAAAAGCATAATAGAATTATCAAGCCAAGCTGGGCCGTAGCCAGCAATCAATCCTAGTACGATTCCCGCAATTAGAGCTAATCCAATTGTTACAAATGCAACCTTTAAAGCTACCTGACCACCAAATAGTACTCTTGAAAATAAGTCCCTCCCAAGCTGATCAGTGCCCAGCAGGTGATTAACTGATGGCCCTTGAAGACGTTCCATGATATTAAGTTGAATTGGATCATAAGGAGCAAATATTGGCGCACCTAATGCACTGATTACCATTAAGGTAACTAAGCATAGTCCAATTAATCCAAGTGGATCTGAAGATATTTTTTTGATTACACCTTTCATAACCACCTTACAAGTTATCTCTGATTCGAGGATCTAACGAAGCGTTTACTAGATCTGATATTGTTGTACTAATGACAAACAAACCTGTACTGATAAATACGGACCCCATTACTACAGGATAATTTCGGGTTGTAATCGATTCAATAATTAACTTACCGAGGCCAGGACGAGCAAACACAACTTCAGTTAATACTGCAGCTGAGATTAGAAAGCCCATGCCTACTCCAATAACTGTAATTGTTGGTAATATCGCAATCTTTAAAGCATAACGATAAACAATAGTAAACTCAGTTAACCCATATGCTCTGGCTGTTCGGATATGATTTTCGCCTAACACTTCAAGCATCGATGCACGAACTAAGCGAGATAAATAGCCAACCCAAGATATACCAATTGCAAATGCTGGCAAGACAAGATGAGCTGCCTGGTCAAAGAAATCTCCTTTTTCTCCCGCACCTATTGCAGGGAACCACTTAAGAGTAACGGCAAAAATAAGCAATGAATACAATGCAACAACAAATGAAGGTGCAGTAATGCAAGCGACAGAAATAACACCAGTAACTCGATCTGCGAATGTGTTGCGATGCAAGGCTGAGTAACAACCAAGAGGGATTCCAATAAGCATTGCACCAAAAATGGCACTGAAAATAAGCCAAAGTGTATAAGGTAATTGACCAAAAACAATTTCTGTTACCGGTCGACTAGACAAAACATCAACACCCAAGTCACCTTTAAGAATATTACCTAAAAACTTAATGAGTTGAATGACTAAGGGCTGGTCAAGACCCATCCGCATTGAAATATCAGCTATCATTTCTGGAGTTGCCCTCGGACCAAGCATTATTCTGGCTGGATCACCTGGTACAAGATGAATCATAAAAAACATTAGAGTCATGGCCACTCCAATGATCAAAATACCAAGAAAGATTCGTTTTATAAAATAAAATAACACAGTATTTATCTAATTTAGCTCCGAGTAAAAGAAAATGAAATTAATTATAAAAAATCTCTTGATTTGAACTTAAGACTATACTGAAGTTTCTTTTATTAACTCTTTTTAATTCTATTGATTTTTTAGAAATATGGAAGGCCTGAGGATTCAGGCCTTCCAAGTAGACTTACTAGTTACTAGAAAAATATCGGAAAAGTGGAAGTCCGTCAGGCCTGAACGCAGGGCTAATTGACTTACTATAAATAACAGGTGTCGCCTCATGAGTTAAAAAGCGATATGCTCCACTGTTCTCCATCATATCCTGCATACGCTGATACATTTGGTCACGCTTATTATTATCGACCTCTGACTTCGCTGCAGCTTCTAACGTATCAAATGCAGCATCACTATAACGTTCCCAGTTCCAAACACCTTTTTGCGAGGTAACAAACCACGCTGTAGCATATGAAGGATCAGGCCCCATTGAGTAGCGATTAAGGATTAACTGAATATCCTTATATCGATCTCCTGCAGTGTCATCTCCAAGTGACCAGAAAGCACCAGATTCATGCAAATTAATATCAAGTGTAATGCCAACCTGTGCAAGGTTCGCCTGAATTACTTGAGCAGTAGTCACATTGGCTGCCTTATTTAAAATATCTAGTGTTACCCTAACATTCCCTGATAGTCCGGAAGCATCTAGGTATTCCTTAGCCCTGGCAACATTAGCCTCAGGAGCCACAAGACTTTCAGCTCGATGGCCAGTTAGACCTGGGGCAATAATTCCAGTCGATGGAACTGCTGCACCAAAGTAAGAAGCTTGCATAATTGATGGCACATCAATAGCATGTTGAATCGCCTTTCTCAAGTTCTGATTAGATAAGAGTTCATTTTCAACATTCATTCCGACCCAAACATAGTAAAGTGATGGATATTCTTCAACCATTGAGTTTGCTGGTGGTGAATCTTTCAGATTAGCTACTGAGCTCATAGGAACGCGAGTATAGTGAATATCACCCGCTTCAAATGCCAATTGAGCTGTATTTTCATCATCTATTGGGATAATATGAATTTCATCAAGTGATGCTTCTCCACCATGCCATTCAGGATTCCTTACAAAAATAGTTTTTTGCTTCGGTTGCCACTCTTTAAATAAATAAGGTCCTGAAACACTAGGTGTTGAAGTACCTACTTTACCGTCTACAGATTCCCAGGCTTTTTTACTAACAATATTGCCTACAATATATGGCAAAGCAATAGTCCAAGCTGGTGGATAAGGCTCATCAAACACAATTGTGCCCTCATATTTACTATTAACAACTACTTCTTTAAGCGGGCCCCAATCAGGTGAGTTAGTAGATCCAACTTCACTATCCACAATACGCTCATAAGAATACTTTACATCTTCAGCAGTCATTTCACCAAAACCATTGGTGAACATAATGCCTTCTTTTAATTTAAAATCGATTGTAGTTGGACTAGTCTGCTCGATTGACTCAGCTGCATCTAAAACATAACCCCATTCTCTGCCAGGTTTATATTGAATAAGCTTACTATAAATAAGACTTTGAATCTCCTCATCAAAAACACCACCTGAAAAAGCAGGATCAAGACTTTTGAGATCAGCGTAAGCTCTAACTTTAACAGCATCCGCTGCGAAAGCAGACAAGCTGGAAAGCCCAAATACACTCATAAATAGAGCAATTAATACTGTTTTAATTTTCATTTTTTCTCCTTTTTTTTGAAAAATAAATCTTTAAAGACCATAAATTAATATGCTCTATAATCAATAGCTTATATCATCTAGACTAAGATTTCAAGAATTGACTTTTTTGTTACAATTTAATAATACACCAATCTAGATAATTTTATAATTTCGCATTATTGAAATAGATGAAGCAGAATAATAAAAAAAGTGCTTCACTATGCTTCACTTATTGTAAGAGATTATATTATTAAATTCATTTTTTTGTCAAATGGAAACATTGGTTTTGGAAGTCGAGAAAAATTAAACTGAGAGTAATCTGAACTACAGACACCAGGACCTGCTGCCATAATAATGTTATTAGTAACTGATTCAAACCCAGCCCTGAAATGGACACGAGATTTAATCAACATAAACTGACTTTCTTCTGGAATTAACCCTCCATGCATAAAAAGTTCTGGCCCATATGGCTCCCATCCCTCCTCAGTTATTACAATTGTTGCTGAACCAATATCAAAAACAACAGTCCGGCCCAGACAAACCTTGAGACCCGTTTGAACTGGTGATGTAATTGTAAAACAACCATCAGTAATTTTTTTAACAATACCCGTACAATTGAGACCACGTCCAATTTGATTGATAGAGGGTACAGAATATTTACCGCCAACTGTTAGAGTCGTCTCATTGCCTTCTCCACAATTGATTAATTGATCAACTGCCTCTGGGTCACGGATTGGTGCAACAATAATTCCAGATAGCCCCTGTCTCAACATTTCAGCTAAAACACTCATATCGTCAGCACTTCCTCCGGAGCCAGTATTATCTCCATGATCAACAATTAGCACTGGATAAGAGTAATTTTTTTTAGCTTTTTCAATGGATTCAGATAATGGCAATGGTTTATAGATAAAATCATAACGACGCTCCCAAGCCATAGCACAGACTTGACTCACTAAATCCTTCCCAAAACTACTATCAACTGATTCAACAGTTAACACGCTCAAAGAAACATGGGGAATATCAGCATAAGCAAAACCACCAAAAACTGATGCATTGAGAATATCGCTATTATTAACTCCTTGAATTGCTAATTCCATAATATCTTTCATGGGCTGATGCCAAGTTGCTTGCATCATCATATGCACCATCATCGGAAGTGGCTGCCAGCAAATTTTAGTTTCCATACCTTTATCCAGACAATACAGTAAAGTCTGCGCAGCCCTCCTACCAGTCTCTCTCATGTCAATATGTGGGTAGGTTCGATAGCCATCAATGACATTACAGTTTTCTACCATGGTTAAAGTAACGTTAGCATGAAAGTCTAATGCAACGGCAATTGGTATATTGGGAGCAGTTTTTCGAATACGACGTAATAATTCACCCTCTCCATCATCATAACTCTCAGTGACCATTGCCCCATGTAAGTCTAATAAGACAGCATCACAGCCATTTTTAACAGCATTACAAATTTTATTGCAAATGAAATTAAATGCATCATCATTAACAATTCCACTAGGCTCAGAATACGCCGCAATAGGAACTTCATATTCAACTTCATATGAGCGAACTGTATCGAGTAATCCTGCAAACGCCATATCGGCATCACCATATAATTCAATAGCTTGAGTACCTGAAGGCGGTTTCTTCAATCCAATAACTCTGCTAAAAGCATCTAAATCTGTTGGTAATAGTGAAAACGTATTCGTTTCATGCTGCATCATTGCTAATACAATCTTCATAATCAAATTCTATTCATATTGTGTGAGAAAGATATACTATAGTATCAAATTTGATTTTTCAATTTCGCAATTGCGAAGAGAATGACGCACTTTATGATGAAAATAAGCAGATTCGCCTATGTATATTTTCTGGGGATGTTGAGATTCCATTTACGAGTCTTCACGATTTGATTATCCCATGATGCTTTAGTCGAACGCCATCAGGCATATCAATCCAGACGAGCTCAAAACTTCGAAAACTTTCGATCTCTTTTTCTTTATTCATCTTCTAGTTTTATCTATTAGAACTATACTACTAATCCTAAAGAATTATATTATTTAAGTTTGCCAGTATTTAAAAATTTGACTCACTCAAGAAAAACCCCTTGGTAGCTTTTCTTGCGATTCGGATTGATGAACTTGAACACCATTTTCTATGGCCTTGATAATTCGATTCAAATAGAAATACTCTTCATCACAAGTTACCTTGAGCTCACTATAAATATCAACATTCCAACCAGGTCGAGATTGCTGAGCATGCCAACTGCAATCACTCATAGCTGAGCATGGATCATCAGGCAATATACTGTGTATCTCTTTACAGGATTCACCAACAGTCAAATTGTGCTCCAAGAATGTATACTTACCAAAATCATCATTAATTTTCGTAGTAACAAGACCATCTCTTGCATCTATTTGGACTAAACGGTCATGCTTTTCTGGCCTTATTTTTTTTGTTTTTTTAACTGGACAAACATACCCCTGACCTAAATCTCGAAGTAAAGTTTCAGTTCGATCATGACAAGGAACAGTTAAATATGAAAATGCTAGATCTAACGTCAACTTTGCCTTTTTTGGTGCAGGCCAAATTAAGGGGAAATAAGCAGTTGAAACTGCTAAACGAAGTTTGTGTCCAGCAGGAATTTCATAACCTGTATCATCGAATTTAATGGAAACATCCATTACTTCACCAGGCACTACTATCTTTGGACAATCTAAACCATTTCGCATAGCAAGATTGAGAACACCATAACTAATTCTTTTACTACTTCCACTGGGAGAAACATCACAAAGGCGAACAACTACTTGACCACAATCCTGATCACTTGTGATAGCTAACTTTAATTCACTAGCTCCCAGTATAGAAATGGGATTTTCAAGTGATTCTGTATCAAAGCATATGCTATTAATATCATCTTGGCGTTGATCTGTTGGAAAATCAGGTCCACACCAAATTACACAATATTCGCCACTTGCTGAACCAGTAGTTAGAGGACTTTGTACAGAAACTGTACCCTTTGTTTTGACATCAGTTAGTTGGCCGGTAGAACTTAGATTAAAGTTAATTGTTTCACTTTGAATTGGCCACTGATTTCCCTCTACCCAGAGTCCCGGTCTTTCTTCATAGCTCGCTTGAGGTGGAACAGAGTCTTGAATATAGGCGGCAATAACTGCTTCATCCATAATGCCATTGTTGACATCCTTAAGCCAATAATCCCACCAGCGTTTAGCCTCAGCTAAAAAATCCATCTCTGGTTTAGGAGATGCAAAATTTGGATATTTATGAGCCCAAGGGCCAATGAGTGCTTTTTTTGGGCTAGTTAAACCTTGAATCATTCGTGGAATCGCAACTGAATAGGCATCACCCCAACCACCCACACAATATACTGCAGCCTCAATTGCAGAGTAATCTTCATTAATGGAACCATGTCTCCAATATGCATCTTTGTAGGTATGTTCTAGCCAATTTTTTGCAAAGAATGGCATGTTTTGCAATCGTTCTAGCCAATGCTCACGCCATGTCTCAGGCAGTAATAATGGATCTGGGGACTTTGCCATATAACCAGAGATTGTTGAAGCCCAGCTAAAATTTTCTATTAATAAAGCTCCTCCACGGTAATGAATATCATCTGCATACCTGTCATCTGTGGAACAAACAGTTATGATTGCCTTTAATGCTGATGGCCTCAAAGCTGCGACCTGTAAGCAGTTAAAACCACCCCAAGATTTTCCCATCATACCAACCTTGCCACTACACCAATCTTGATTTTCAAGCCAGCCAATTACTTCAACAGCATCATCTAACTCTTGTTGTAAATATTCATCAAGTAACAAGCCATCAGATTCACCACTTCCACGAATATCTACTCTTACACATGCATAACCAAAAGCAGCCCAATACGGGTGCATTTGCTCATCTCGAATAGCTGTACCATCTCGTTTTCGATAGGGAATATATTCTAAAATAGCTGGCACTGGTTGCTCAATGGCATTGATTGGAAGCCAAGCACGTGCTGCAAGTTTTATGCCATCAGCAAGTGGGATAAAGAAATGTGTCCACTCTTCAATGGCTTCAGTAAATTCAGGAATATTTTTCATTTTGAAATTGTAAGTGATTTTTACAATTAGTTATTACCAAAAAATAATTTTTTGTTCTTTGAATATTTAATAGTAATAGAAAAATAATTAATAATATAACTAATATAAATGCTTATCACACAACTAAATTATTCTTATTTAGAAATAGAAAAACCAAGCTGTCGCCAAGCTTCATAAGCAACTATTGATACACAATTAGCAAGATTTAAGCTCCTTGATCCTTTTTGCATTGGAAGTGTAATACCATCATATTCATCCATGATTTCTTTTGGGAGTCCTTTAGTCTCAGATCCAAAGAGAAAGGAATCATCCCTAAAGTATTTAACATCAGCATAGCTGGTCTTTACTTTAGTACTAACTATGTAGATTTTTGATGGAGCGGCTTTATCCAGATAATCATCAAAATTTTCATACTCATAGACATTTGCTAATTCTTTATAATCAAGACCAGCGCGTCTTAATCGTTTATCAGTAATTTCAAATCCATAAGGCTTTATAAGGTGTAGATTAGAGCCCATATTGGCAGATAATCTAATAAGACTGCCAGTATTGTTAGGTATTTCTGGTTCAAATAAGACTAAGTTCAACATGTCACTTATTTATCTCAATAATGCTATGAGGACTATCATCCCATAGTTCATTAAATAATTCTAAAAACTCGATTGAAGATATAATATTAAAAGAGCAAATATTCAATAAATTAATACAAATGAACTCTGAAAGATTGATTAAAAAGCTTTTAAGAGAAGATGTCGAAGATGCATCAAAACTATTGGGCCTAGCGATTAACAAAACTCAAGAGCAGTTATTTGCTAACCTAGACTATGAAATCAATAGCTCTGAATTTATAAAGTTTTTAAGTCTTGTTGATCAGAGGAAGGATGGCAAACCATTTGCTTATATCAAAGGCTCTCAAGGCTTCTATGATAATGAATTTTTGGTATCTCCTTCAACACTTATACCCAGACCTGAAACAGAACTACTAATTGATATTGCAATTGATAATCTAGATTCAGAAAAAAAAATAAAAGTATTAGACTTGGGAACTGGTAGTGGAATTATTGCCATAACGTTGTCAAATCATCGTCCCAAATGGGAGGTTTCAGCTTGTGATCAATCTTCTGAAGCATTGTCTGTTGCTAAATTAAATGCTAAGAGCCCAATTGATTTTTATTGCGGAAGTTGGTTTGAGCCCTTACCCAAGAAAAAGTTTGACTTCATTGTAAGTAACCCACCCTATATCAGCAAAAAAGACCCTCATCTAAAAGACCTTCGTTTCGAGCCAATGGAGGCGCTCGTATCTGGTAATGATGGGCTTGAGGATATTAGGTTAATCATTTCACAATCGCCTCAATACCTCAATACAGGCGGCCTTCTGCTATTAGAGCATGGCTATGATCAGAAAGATCGAATTGTAGATTTAATGAAAGAATCTTTTAAAAGTGTTAGAACATTCACTGATCTCA
>Ga0105350_10002886_pt1 | contig 10147 bp, 8 predicted proteins | sample EN1Hudsemesocosm_FD_83506 | JGI IMG/M metagenome (GOLD analysis project Ga0105350, IMG submission 83506) | Methane-oxidizing microbial communities from mesocosms in the Hudson Canyon - EN1E Hudson Canyon | ecosystem: Environmental > Aquatic > Marine > Cold seeps | place: Hudson Canyon...
AAGCAGCAGAATTGGTTATTCAAGCTGGAGCCATGGGGCAAGGTGGTGATGTGTTTGTTTTAGATATGGGCGAGCCCATTCGAATTTTAGATTTAGCCAAACGAATGATCCATCTAAGTGGATTTTCAGAAAAAGATGAACACCAGCCAGAAGGTGATATTGAAATTAGCTATACAGGTCTTCGCCCTGGAGAGAAACTTTATGAAGAGCTATTGATTGGTGAAAATGTATCAGAAACCAAGCATCAAAAGATTATGCGGGCCAAAGAGAAGGTAATCCCTTGGCAGTCTTTAAGCAAAACGTTGCAGCAATTAGAAAGATTAAATGATTCGGATGAATATCAGCAAGTCCGAGATATTTTGCTTGAAAATGTAGATGGTTTCCAACCTCAGTGTGAGATTGAAGACTGGTTGAATTAGAGTAGGTATTGAGTTACGTGAACTTAGTATTTCGCTTCCGTTAAATTATGGGTTATATCAGGTTTGAATCGTTTAGAATTTTGATCTAATGATATTTATTGAGTGCTTATATGGAAGATAATATTGTCTGGCATCTGCATCAGGTCACGAAGGATGAGCGTGTAAAACAAAATTAACAGCGACCATGTGTTCTCTGGTTTATGGGGTTCAGAGGTAGATCTACCATTGCCGGTGCTGTAGAACAAAAGTTATTTGAATTAGATCACCACACCTATTTATTGGATGGCGATAATGTTCGCCACGGATTGAATAAAGAGTTAGGCTTTTCTGATGATGATCGAGTAGAAAATGGAGAGTTGGCTAAACTGATGACAGATGCTGGTTTATTAGTATTAACGGCTTTTATATCACCATTTAAGGTGGATATAAAAATGGTGAGAAATTTAGTTCAATCTCATGAATTTATCGAAGTCTATATGGATATATCGTTGGAAGAGTGCGAACGACGAGAGCCTAAAGGGTTATATAAAAAGGCGCGTAAAGCTGAAATCAAAAACCTCACGGGTATTTATTCGAAAGATGAGGTTCCATAATAGCCTTATATAACAATATGTTCCGTTAATTTAAGCATAGATAGAATGCGTAAGCTAGATTATTTTAATAAAAATAACCATTTATATTAATGTCTTTAATGGTGATGGTTTGTATGTATTGATTCATCTACGAAGAGAAAATGCACAACAGTCACTATTTAATATCTTTTTATTAAATAATTATATTCTTTAGTTAGTGATTCACTGATATGAGAAGCATTAAAGTTATTCTGACATCGTTCAAGAGCCTGCTGGCCTAAACGTTCACATAATGCTCTATCCTTGATTAGTTTATCTATTGCCAGCTCTAAAGAAAATGCATCGTTGGGTTCAACTTGAAGCCCCGTCACGCCATTGACTATTGCATCATTTAGTCCTGTAATGTTTGTTCCTACTGTAGGAACAGCCATTGCCGCCGCTTCGATTACTACTGTTCCAAAGCCCTCTCTATAACTTGGTAAGCATAAAAGGTTTGAAATTGAGAGGTATTTTTCGGGTGTGCCAGTGTGTCCTATATAGTGCAAGTTAGAAATTGACTCCCATAGTTTCAGCGCTTGCTGAGTTGCGACTTCTTCACAAGGCCCGGCAAGAATGAGATGTAATTCATTGTATCTTTTCTTTAGTTTTTTATAAGCTTGAATCAGTTCAAAGATCCCTTTCTCCTTACTTAGCCTACCCACAAAAATAAGAACAAAATCATTATGTGATATTGACAATTCATTACGAAGTTCTGTATTGCCATTCTTCCATTTTTGACGATTAAATTGATCTAAATTAACACCAGCTAAAGAGCCATGAGCTAAAACCTTTAAAGGTGATTTGTTGCCAATACCTTGATCCAATAAAAATTGGAGTTGACTATTACTATCGGTATAGCATTGAGTGTTAAGGTGAACAATCAATTTATCTAAAAATATGAGTAATGCTCTTAATCTTCCTTTTTTTGTAGCCCATACTTGTCCAGTGAATGTGTGCAACCTAACAGGAGTTCTTGCTAGCCAACCCGCTATGGCACAAAGTAATCCTGCTTTTGGAGTTGTTGAATGAACAATATCGAACTTATTCGTCTTAAATAACCAGTACAATTTAGCTAATGATATTATATCTCTAATGGGTGATATCTTACGTGTTATATTCAACCGAATGCATTCTAATTCCTTTTCATTTTGAAGTCGGAGCCAATCTCCAGCTATAGATGATACAGCTGAGACTTGAAACCCTGCTGATGACAGATGTTTCATTTGTTCTCGAAGATGGCTATCTAAGAAAGAAGGAACAGTAGCAACTCTTGCCACTTTTATATTATTTAGCATTTCTAATGATTATTCATGAGGTATTACTCTGTATATTTATGTGGAAAAATTATAATTTAGTAGCTTCAACATTAAGGTTATGAACAGAAGATGTTTCTTTGTATATTCTGCGGCCAATATTCTTAAACATGTCGGATTTAACAACTCCATCCTCAAGGAACGATAATTTATTTTGATTGAAGCCGGCTGATCTCATAGCAAATATCAAAAGTTGCTTATCATACATATTCTTATGGCCAAAATTATAAAATGTTTGATTAATAAGTTGGGCATTGAAAGCTAGTTTTTTCTCAGGAAATAATTTATTGTTTGTATCTAAGAATTCAGGGTCATTAAGATACCCAGTAATTAGACTTTCTAAAGACGGTACAACGATGCGAATTTTTCCATCAGGTTTAAGAATTTGGTGGAGTTTTTTTAAAATATTTATAGCATCATGTAATCTGAAGTGCTCTAATACATGTTCAGAAAAAATATAATCGATAGAGTCAGCTTTAAAGGGTAGGTTATCTGATAAGAGGTCCCAGTATACATCTGCATCATCCCGTATGTCACAGTTTATCCAGCCATCTAGATGATTTTTCCCACAGCCAATATGCAACTTAATAGTTACAGAATTTTTAATTTCCGAATCTATTATTTTATCCATAGTCCCTTCATCCAGAATATAGGCCAATGTGGCAATTGTGCAAAATATCGACTTATTCTTGGTAACGTTGATATTTGTCTTGATATCGTTGATGTTATGATTCTTAAGAATACAAAAAATAAAGCTAAGTGTTCTATATTTAAATTATTGATTGTTATTGAAAAGAGAAAGGTACAAATCAGGATAAGCACACCACCAAATACAACTGACTCCAAGATGTTTTGCTGACCAAGTCGCCAGAACAGGAGTTCAATTTTTGATTTTTCAAGGGTATTTGTTTTCCACTTTTTTATGTAGCTACCAGATAAAATATGCCATAGAAATATTGATATTATAATTAAGATGAAAGGAGCGATGTATTGTGTAATTACAATGGCTACAATAGAAGCCATTAATAATAGGATAAATGAATCTATAACATTCCACAGTTCCACAACAATGGGACTTATCCAGCCGGTTCCTTTTCGCCCTTTTAATTTATCCAAGGTTAAATATAAAATAAAATTTTCTTGTATTTTAAGAGCCATAAGCCGTGAAACATAGTTTGTTATTACAATAAAAAAAACTAAAATAAGAATAAAATATTTACCAGAAACATCAGACATGAATATATCAATAACATTCTTAAAGAAGTAGAATTGAAGCAGTAAATTTAGGAAACGACAGAATAAGTATAGCAGGCTATGAAAAGGTAATTTTATAGTACTATAAAAAACTATGTTTCTTATGAAATTAAGCATCATTTTGGTATCAATCCCATTTATGTGTCCTATACTTACTTATACATCTGAATATTGTTTGATAGGTTCAAAAGAACTTATAAGTTTATCTACAATTTCTTCAGGTATTTTCTGTTGCCAACCATCCTTTGCAGCATCAAGGAGATCGCCTGTTTCTGAAATTACGGCTATTTCAGGCGCATCTATTATATTAACACCAGCATAAAAATCCTTAAATTTCATACCGTCTCCTGGTATTGAATTTTCGAAGCCTTTGAATGTAATTAACTTTACAGGTACTTCATAAGATAGAGCAACAATATGTGGGTGCATTGCAGATGACAGAAGAACATCGCATCCCCTGATCCAATCAATTATTTTTTCTATATCTGTTGGTGAGTATAGCTTAATGTCATATTCTTCTATTCCTTCTGGCAGATCAATTTTAATAGATTGATGATTAGTATGACGAATTAGGCCTATCCGCCCAGTTTTTTTCTTAATGGGTTTATTGTAAATTCTGGGAAGAATAATAGCTGGGTCACCATATGTTTCTGGACAAATACCACCATTTTTTATAATCACTTCCCGAGTCAGAGGACCTCTAACAGCTAAGTACTTTGTTTGTGGGTTCAATTCAGTATCCATTCTACTAATACCTGAACCCCAAACAATAGTGTTTTGTTGAGAAAATTTTGCTATTGAGCCAATGGCCAAAATTTTTGGTTTTTTTATGGGGTGATATGAAACACCTCTATTGGCAAGTTTTGAAATGATGTATGGGGACAAGAAATCACCAAAATTACCTTCTGCAGGGTGAACCCACCAAGACAATGGGATATTACTATTATCTGTTTCACGTTCAAATTGATTGAGCTTTGTTATTACCTTGTCTTTTCGGGGGGAAGATTTAAATATGCCTATTAACCTTTGGGCTATTACATGTTTTTTACTATTAAATCGCTGCCTTATTCGGGAAAGGTATTTACGAAGAATGTGATTTGAAAGGGTTGAAATGTTGACATCGTCATGAATATTTAGCCCTTTAAATTCTTTTGGTGCAGAAGTATGTTGTTTTGCTTTAGACATGAATGTTGGGACATTACCACTTGAACCAAAAATGAAGAAAGGGGATGCTTGTTTTTTTGTATTAATTAAAGTGTTTCTTCTCTGCCTAAGATTGCTAGGGATGACTTGAAAGCTCATTCTATCTGAGTATTTTCTCCAGCCTTCTTCAAAATAATAATCGTCGGTAGCAGAGAAGTTCTCCTGAGAAACACGTTCTTTCATAAAGTTAAAGTACTCATTAATAACTTTATTACATTGGAATCCTAGTAAAGATGGCTCCCAAAAGCGTTTTTTTGTTGAATACCCAATATTTGATGGGTGGCCAAACCCACGTTGAAATCCAATTATGTCAGAAGAAAAATTTTTAAGAAACTCAGGGAAGTAATCGAACTGACAGTCAACATCAACCCAAATAATTTTTTTTGAATTATGAGATGATATTTTTTTAGAGAGGAAGTCTATTTTTTCTTTAGTAATGTCAATCCAATTTAGTTTTTTCTTAGTACTAGCTGGCTGCAACTCTTCTATTTCATATGGAATATTTAGCCTGTCTAAATTTTTTTTTAACTCTTCAGCCCTTTGGTAATAATAATCATCTCCGTAATAGAATGAAACGATGAGAAAGTCAGTGTGTATCAATGTTTAAATCCTTTGGTCATGAAATTGTAAGCAACGTATAACCAAGTGCTTCAGTTTCAGGGTCGACCAGTTATTGTGAGGGTGTTAACTTTTTATTATAACATATTCCGACTCATGATTTAGGGGGGTACTCTTTGAAAAATGTAGTAAGCCACAGTTGTTTAGGTGAAATCAAATTTAGATATATATTGGGATTTACAGATTTTTCAGACTGTTTTTAATAGTTACAATGTAACTTTATTATGAGTAAAGGAAAATGATATGTCTAAGAATTGAAATTTGAGATTGTCAGGCAAGTAATTGATCGAGGTTACTCAGTTACTGAAGTGTCAGAATGGTTAGATATTTGTACAAAAACCTTATATCATCAGCTCCTAGATAAGGGGGGGGCTAGAAATTAAAAAATTGCGAATCTTGGTTCTGATCTTAAGCGTGTTACAGAAGAGAGGACAGATTCTAAAAAAATGTCGGAAGGTACTTTGCCAGCAACCCAGAGTAATGCGTGGTGATAGCTTATATTTAAATTACATCGTAGTGTATTGTAGACATCGCTGAAAAAACCAATTACTTAGACTCGCCAAAGAATTTATATTGCCAGTGTAGGCACTGATGGTCTCCCATGGATAGATCGAGATTTGTGTGAGCTGTAGCAGAAATCATGCCGTAACATAAGTTAAAAGTGCAAACTTGCTATAAACGCCAGCATATAATTAGAAGATAAACCATTAAAAGCTGTTGATAACTTATTACCCTGTCAATTTTATCTTCCTGTACCCAATCAAGGTTGGGTGAGTGATATTACTGGTATCCGAACTTACGAAGGGGGCTTGTCTGCTGCTACAATGTTGAATTTATTCTTAAGACGAATAGTAGGTTGGTCGATTGATGACATTATGGGTAAGTATTAAGAGATAAAAGCACTAGTGATGGCTGTTTATCAGCGATAACCCAAAAATGTGATTATTGTGCATAGCGTCAGGGCAATTAATATGGGGAAGTACTGATTACTTAGCCTTTATAGAAAGAGTGCAACCTAGCACCATCAATGAACCATCGAGGTAATTGTCATGATAACGGGGTTGCTAAAACCTTTTTTCTACCAATCAAGAATAATTCGTAAGAAGACATGCTCGACTCACAATGATGCGAAAGCTGAGAAATTCTATTTTATAGAAAGGCTTTACAATCTAGTTTGCAAGCATGGCGGGGATGATATGCTGTCAGCAATTGAATATGAGAAAAGATATTCATGAAGCTTGAAGTGGTCGCGGGAACTCAGGGCGATTCAAATGTCGGAAATAAATTTTGCTTAAATAGGTATTTCTCAAGTTGTTTTAAGTATTGAGTGTAAGAACATACAGATGTTGGATGGGGCTGCAAATAAATATAAGGAATATAGCTTTTAGTATGAATGATAGGCAAACGAACATGAAGTCAATTTCTTTCACAGGTTATTATGGTATGAAAAACTTCGGGGATGACCTGTTTGGAATGGTTTGTGGGTGGGGCGCTGCTGAGTATTGGACCAGAGTAAATAGTAGCATTTTATCCCCACCAATTCTAGGTGTAAATAATATATTTTCTGTGCCAGCATGGTTTAGTCAGGATCTATATGCATCACCTAGATACTATGGAAAAGCCTCTCGACTGTTCTTTGCTTTACGTGAAACAAAGCGATGTAACGAGATTATTTTAGGCGGTGGTTCTGTTTTAGGTTCTACTCAGTCGGGAGTTAGAGACTTTATCAATAAAATAGCGGTCAATAGTGGACTGGAATTTTCGGGCATAGGTATTTCTATAGGACCATTTCCTTCCACTGAAGTAGAAACTAAAGTGCGAGAGTTCCTTAAGAGATTTCAATATTTATCAGTGCGTGACATCTCATCCTATCAAATGGCTATTGACTTTGAGTTGTCCTGTCCTGTCGTCATGGCTGGAGACTTGGCAGGATTAATGCCACTTATTTTGCCGAGTTATAAAAAGGTGATTGAGAATAAAACAAATATAGGAATAGCTCTATGTAATTATGAATCGATAATTGGGGGAAACTTAGATGACGAGAAAATAAGAAATAAAGCTATATTAGATGGTCTCGTAAAAGTGGCAAAACAAAACGAGACTAGAGTCGAAGTGTTTATTTTAAACAATCACCCTCAATTTGGTGATGATAAATTGGCACGTGAAATTATGACGCGACTTCAAGATGAAAATATAGAGTGTGGAGTTAGTAGAAATATTGATTTAGGTGTGGAGGAAATATGGAAACAAATTTCACAGTGTGATGCGTTTGTGAGTGTGCGGCTTCATGGTGCAATAGCAGCATATCTCAATGATGTACCTTTTGCGTTAATTGAATACCATAAAAAATGTACTGACTTTCTTGATGATATTGGGCAAGAAAAGGATAATAGGTTAGGGAGACGAATTAATAGTTCAGATAGAGTTGCAGTAGTTATACAAAGATTATTGGCCTCGCCAATGTTACCTCGGTTTTCAACAAAGGAATATGGTTTGCGCGCTATTAAACATTTCACCGAAGCTCCATGGGCATCATAAATGCGTAAAGAATTATATGCATCAGTTAGTGTGGTTATTCCATGTTACCAATGTGCACATACCATTTTCCGAGCAGTAGAGTCTATTGTTCAGCAAACATTAAAACCTTTTGAAGTTATTTTGGTGGATGATGGAAGTGATTCTGAAACCATAGAATCACTATATGAAGTTCAAAATTTGTATGGTAGTGATTGGATAAAAATATTAGAATCACCTGAAAATAAAGGACCATCTGTCGCCAGAAATAAAGGTTGGAATTATGCGGTATCTTCATACGTAGCATTTTTAGATGCAGATGACAGTTGGCACCCGCAAAAAATTGAAATTCAATACCTTTGGATGATGGAACATCCTAAGATTATCTTTACTGGACACCACATAAGAGTCAAGCCTGTTCATAGAAGTCATAATATAGATATTTCAAAAGTTGTGTCTTCACGAATATCGAATAAATCTCTTTTATGGTCAAATTGTTTTTCTACGCCTACGGTGATGATACGTGCTGATATAGATTTTAAATTTGATGAGGCTCAGTTTTTTGCTGAAGATTATTTGCTTTGGTTAAAGATATCTTTTTCTACAAAGGAGGTGTATTTGTTTAATGAAGAATTAGCTTTTATTTATAAAGAACCATTTGGGGAGGCCGGACTTAGTCAGAATCTATGGTTAATGGAAAAAGGGGAGCTAATAGTTTATTGGAAGCTTTATAAATCTGAAGACATTGCTTTGTATCACTTTGCCGCTTTGTGGTGTTATTCAATGATTAAGTATTTTAGACGAGTACTAGTTAGTTGTATCACCCCCTCTAAAGGAGGGTTATAAATATTAATGGGAATAGTTATCCTTTCACTAGCTATATTGTATAGCTTTAATTTGATTTGATGAGGATTTATTCTATGAACCACAAACTTCGGACACTTATTGCATCATCAGTTGCGGGTGCTTGTTTAATGACCGCAGGCCCAGCAAGTGCTGCACCATTTTGTAGCTCAATTTCATATGTAGACTTTGCTGCCGCAGTAAAAACAGCCTATGCAGAGACTAATGCTAAGGGGATTTTCGATGGAATAGGTATGTGGGCAACAATGATGGACCGCTCAGGTAAGGTTTGTCATGTGTATTCTGTAGATGGAGCTGGTGGGGCTGCCAATACCAATGGTGGGATATTGGCTGGTAATACCGCTTGGTTAGGTAGCCGTGTTATTTCTGCTCAAAAAGCGAACAGTGCGAATGCATTTAGCTTGGATGGCTTGGCTCTTTCTACGGGGTCAGTTTCTGTCGCATTGTATCCTGGTGGTAGCTTATATGGCTTACAACATAGTAACCCAGTAGATACTGCCGCTGCTTATGGCGGCTTAGCCTCTGCATATGGAACTAGCAATGATCCTATGGTGGGCACACGTCCCGGTGGTCTTAATGCTTTTGGGGGTGGTGTTGCTCTGTATGATGGTTCGGGTCTAAAAGTTGGGGCTGTTGGTGTTTCGGGAGACTCATCATGTCGTGATCATATGATGGCATATCGATTACGTATTGCTTTAGGTTTTAGTGTGGCTGATGTTCCAAACGATGATGGATTGTCGTTTACAGCAAGTCCTGCAGCTCTATTTGAGCAGCCTCTTTGTGGAAATGGTGAGGAAGCTAATGTAAATGGCGATGCAGGTGTTGGTAACACAGGTGCGGCAGATGACTTTGGTGTTAGAACCGATCAAAACCTTTAGGTTCTGAACTACAATTTAAAGGGGGTCCTCGCAGAAATTCTGCGGGGACCTTTTTTATGTAATAATGATCAATTAATTATATTAGTATGCTATGGGGATGTTAATGCGACGCAGTTCCGGTTTTACCTTGTTAGAATTATTGGTGGTGATGGTGATTATTGGCCTATTAGTTGGCTATGTTGCTCCGCGTTATTTTTCTCAATTAGGCAAGTCTGAAATTAAGGCGGCTCGTTCGCAAATTGCAGCTATTGAAAAAGCATTGGATATTTATCGTTTAGATATGGGCTATTATCCATCACAAGATACTGGTTTAGATGCATTAAATAATGCACCTGAGAATGAAGTAAAATGGAGTGGGCCCTATCTTGAGAAGGCGGTGCCATTAGATCCTTGGGGGCAAGCTTATATTTATCGTATTCCTGGTGAGAAAGGGGAATATGATTTATTTTCATATGCGAAGGATCGACGTTTAG
>Ga0105350_10002891_pt1 | contig 10142 bp, 8 predicted proteins | sample EN1Hudsemesocosm_FD_83506 | JGI IMG/M metagenome (GOLD analysis project Ga0105350, IMG submission 83506) | Methane-oxidizing microbial communities from mesocosms in the Hudson Canyon - EN1E Hudson Canyon | ecosystem: Environmental > Aquatic > Marine > Cold seeps | place: Hudson Canyon...
CAAGTCGAAGCGATGGAGCTTGCAGATCGTGTTGCCGTTATCTTTGACGGTAAGCTTGCCCAATATGACAAGCCCGATGTGTTGTATCAACGACCCAACAGTGTCGAGATTGCAGACTTTATGGGGGCCAGCAATATTTTCCCGGCCCAGATTTCAAATACTGGACTTGCAACAGCGCAGTTTGGGACGCTGCAATTGGATTGCAATGTCACGCCAGTAAAAGCGGGGGCAGGGTCCATCCTGTTGCGTAGCGAAGCGATTGATCTGTGGGTCGATCGGGCTGACGCGCAGGGCAACATCATCTCCGGGACCATTACAGGCCGCGAATTTTTTGGCGCGACTGTTAATTACAGTGTCGATTGCTGTGGTGACACGATCATCGTGAACGAACAGGCACGTCGAATGGTCGACGTCGGACAGGACGTCTGGTTGACCATCCCCCCGGATCGCATCTGGGTCATACAACACGACTGATCAAATCAATCATATTCTCAAGGGAGGGCGAAGATGAAACGGATTTTGATAGGGCTGACTTCAGTGGCCAGTTTGATGGCCACGGTTGCAGTGGCGGAAAACGCGGCAGCCACGAGCTTTCGTGATAGTTTCCTGAGCGGCAGTACAACCTGGGAGGACGTGCAAGCGCGGGCACAAGAAGAAGGAAGTGTGAACCTTTACTATTGGGGTGGCAGTGATCCAATCAATATCTGGATGGATCAAGTGGTGGTCACTGACCTGGCCAAACTGGGGGTCACACTGAATCCTGTCCGGATCACCGGAACCAAGGATGCGGTCGATCTTGTTCTGGCAGAAAAAGGCGCTGGAAAAGGCCCGGGTGAAGGTAGCGTTGATGCGATTTGGCTAAATGGCGAAAACTTTGCCACACTTAAACGCCGGGATGCTTTGTTTGGCGCCTTTGCCGACAGTATGCCGAATAGTGCGAATATCGAATGGAGTGATGAAGACCCACGTTCGCTGTTGAACTTGCGCGACTTTGGTGTGGAAACGGGTGCCGCCGAAGTGCCGTGGTCTGGTGAGCAATATGTGTGTTCGATCAACACGGCCCGCGTTGATAAGGCTGCCGCACCCAGTACCTTTGCAGACCTGCGCAGTTATCTGGAAATGAACCCCGGTAAGTTCACCTATGTGAAGCCGCCACATTACATCGGCAACACCTTTGTACAGTCTGTCATTTATGCCCATAATCCTGATGGAAATGGTGCTGTTCCCTTTCAGTCGTCCATCGAAGAGTTAGGCGCCGAAGAACTTGCGCGCCTTATCACGCCGGGGATGGAATACCTGAGTGCATTGGAGCCGTTGTTGTTAGGTGCGCAGGGTGGCAATGCACGCTATCCAGAAGATAACGCGGCACTGGACGGCATGTTCTTGAACGGAGAGGTCGATTTTGCCTGTAAGTTCGGCTTGTACGCTGTGGCGACTGGACTGAGCCTCGGGACTTACCCCGAAGGCGCCGAAGCCTTTGTGTTTCCAGAAGGGAACATGATCAAGAACAAGAACTTTCTGGCGATTCCGGCCAATGCGCCAAACCCGGCGGCAGCTTTGATCATGGCAAACTATATGACTTCGGTCGAGGCGCAGGTGTCCAAACTGAAATTCACCGGTATGCCTCCTGGTGTTGACCCGTGGCGGTTGGATGATGCGCAGGTTCAAGCGCTTGTCGATGCCTCGCCCGGTTTGGTCGGGATCACCCAGGCCGAACTTGATGCCAACACGGCCCCTGACACCAATGCAACCTTGGTCAATGTGATTGAGGCCACGTGGCTGGAATACATTGAACGCGACAGCAGCGACGACATCGCGACCATTGTGGCGCGTGCGGTTGAGAACCTGAAATAGGCCACTGGCCGACGTAAAATACATCTGATCCCGGCTGTGACCGGGGCCAGATTTTTTGACTGTCTATCAGAGGACAAAATATGACAGCGCCCAAGACCAAGGAACTGGCCCGTCACCGTCGGGAACGCATCTGGATGTGGGTTCAACTCGTGCCGGTCCTGGTGGTTCTGGTGGTTTTGTTCGGCGGAGCACTGGTTCTGGCAGTGGCGCAGTCGCTGGGGTTTGCGCCGTGGTTTGGTGTCAATACATTTCCGGATTTCAGTTATTTCGCAGCCCTTTGGGGCGCGTGGTCGTTCTGGCAATCGCTGGGTCTGACACTGTATTACGCCATTGTTTCAACGGGAATTGCGCTGGTGATGGGCATCATTCTGGCGCTTGCAATGGTGCGGCTGTTTCCTGGCAAAACACTGTATAAGTATCTCTACAAGTTGCCCCTGATGATCCCCTACACGGTAGGCATTGCGCTTGCCGTGATCATGCTGGGAAACGGCGGGATGCTGTCGCGTCTGATGGCATTTGTGGGCCTGATCGGAGATCCGTCTGAGTTTCCTCAGATCCTGAAGACTCACTATGGCTGGGGCATTATCACAGTCTATGTCTGGAAACAGACACCGTTCGTGACCCTGACTCTCTATGCTGTTTTGCTTGGCGTCGGCCGCGAGACGGAAGAGGCCGCCGCGATCCTTGGGGCGAACAAATGGCAGATATTTTTCCAGGTCACGTTACCTCAGATTCTGCCAGGCATCATATCCTCAACGTTGATTATTTTTGCCTTCAACATCGGTGCGTTTGAGGCCCCGTTCATTCTGGGTGGCGGCTATCCTGATACTTTACCGGTGATCGCATGGCGTTACTTCAATGATGCTGACTATTCGCTGCAATTGCAGGGGATGGCCACCGTGGTGTCGATCGCGCTGATCGCGGGCGGTATTCTTTATAGCTATCTGGCGCTGTATAGGCGCTACGAACGTCGCATAGGGAGAAGCTGACATGGCGCGAGGCCCGTTCAAAACCGCACTCAATTCCCGTCTGTCGACGTTTCAGAAAATATACTTGCTGCTTATTGCAGGCTTTATCCTTGGTCCGTTCATTCCGCTGGTCATCCAAAGTTTTGCTTTTCGCTGGGCTTGGCCAGACATGTTGCCGGGAACCTGGTGGTTAGAGCAGCGCGAAAATACGCTCATGCCGCTGGCCTGGGATTACGTGATTTCACCATATAGCCGCGTCTGGGAAGCGACGCTGAATACCATGTTTATCGGTACGGTCGTCACTGTCATTTGCCTTGCGATTTGCCTGCCAGCTGCACGGGTTCTGTCACGGGAGACTTTTCCAGGAAAACCTGCGTTTGAGTTCTTTTTGTCGATGCCCCTGATCGTCCCAGAGGCGGCGATAGGCATTGCGTTGTTAATGATTTTTATCCACATTGGCTTGGCTGGGACGTATACAGGCATCATTATTGTCCACCTGATACCGACCATCCCCTATATGATCCGGATGCTTACGGCTGTATATCAGGGACTTGGTCGCGATTTTGAAGAACAGGCAATGATCCTGGGTGCAAACCGATGGCAGGTGATGTGGCAGGTGACATTGCCGATGTTGTTGCCTGGTGTGGTTGCCGGTGCGCTTTTCACCTTTTTAGTGTCGACCAATATCTTTCTGCTGACCTTCTTTCTGGGCCAGGGCAAGATCGTCACTCTGCCCACGCTGTTGTTCTCAAAAATCTCTGGCGGCACACTCGATGCCTCTGCAGCCGGTATCACGCTGGTGGTGACGGTGCCGGGAATTATCCTGCTGCTGATCACCGAGCGGTTCATCAAAGAAGAGGCCTTTGGAAAAGGTTTTGGAAATTAAGGAACGCATATGACTTCTCTGACTGAAATTGCAAAACGTTTCCCGACGCTTGATCGGTCCTTGATGGAGCGTCGTCTGGGTCGACCAGGGCCGAACCCGCGGGTCATAATCGACACTGACACTGCCAACGAAATTGATGATCAATATGCACTGGCCTGGGCTTTGCTTTCGCCAGAGCGGCTGCGGTTGGAAGGTGTCACGGCGGTTCCATTCTCGTTTGCCCATCATCGAGATCAACTGATCCGATCAGTTGAAATCATGCGCAGCGGTGGCCCCAAAGATTCTGGTGAGGAAGAGTTTATGGGCGGCCTAGGTGGATGGGCGCAACGGATCATAGACACAGGGCGCAAGGCCGAAGACGTTCGGTTCGTCAGCGCCGAAGAGGGCGCCGAGTTATCCTATCAAGAGATCCAGCGCATCTTTGACAAATGTGGAGTGGACGCAAGCGGTAAGGTATTTCGCGGCGCGCCGGGGTATCTGCAAGATTACGATACCCCAATATCGACACCGTCGACCGACTTTATCATTGAGCAAGCTCGCAAACGTTCAGACGGACCTGTGTATATTCTGGCGATGGGGGCGCTGACCAATATTGCGTCGGCATTGCTAATCGCGCCAGACATCATTGATAACATCGTCGTGGTCTGGACCGCGTCCTTTCCAAGCTATGCACCGTTTAACAATCAGCCGTCACTGAACTTGGTTCAGGACCGACTTGCATCACAACTGTTGTTTGAATGCGGCGTGCCGCATGTCTATCTCCCTGGTTATCATGTTGGGGCGCAGCTGAAAATCTCTTACCCGGAGATGGAAAGTTTTGTAAAAGGCAAGGGCGCAATAGGGGATTACCTATGGCATCTTTACACCCACAATCCGCTACACGAAATGTTTGCCATTACAGACCCCAAAACCAAGACCTGGGTTATTTGGGACATCATCAACGTGGCTTGGCTGTTTGACGATGCCTATGTCTCTACGCATTTGACAACGTCACCGATCCTTGATGACGCACTGTACTGGAAGGCCGATCCGGATCGGCATTTCATGCTAGAGGCTTATGATCTCGATCGTGACAGTATATTTGAAGATCTTTATAAGACACTGAACCGTGCACCGGACTGAGAAACAGTGTGTTACGTCGCAAAATTAGGCGATCTCTGGTTCTGATGAAATGGACGGCTCTGACGCTACGTGTCGGCTGTCAGGCTAGATAGCGTTGGGTATCGGTCTTTGAACTTGAAGCTGTGGCGCCGCCGACTGTGTTGATTGATCTCAAAGGTTGCTGTCATCCTTGGACTGCCAATCTGATCCCGATCAAGATAGGCTAAAACCAAATCACATCGTCAGGTGATAGAGCTATGTGGTAGCGGCCGATAACCTGACAATCCTGCTCAAAATCATCAGTCGCCCCCAAACAGTCTGAACTGCCCTAGATGTGAAATTAATTTCACATAGTGCGATTTATTTACGTTGGCGTTGACCGTTTTCTTACGTGCTCATACTCATGTGTTATGAAGTTTCTTGCGGACATTGAAATAAATACCGCAACCCGGCGCATCCGTGCCATTGTAAAAAAGGACCTTCAGTTCAGATGCTCTAGGGAGGAGTAAGATGATGAAGCATAACGTTACTGGAATTCTGGCGTCTCTCGCCATGACAGCCTCGGTTATTTCTGTCACCTCGGCACAGGCCGAAGGCGGACTGCGGTGCGAACCAGGAGAGACATATATCATGAACGTCATGGTCTCGGGTCACCCTTATTGGGTTCCGGTCTACCAGGGGTTCAAACAGGCTGCCGAGGCCTTTGGTTGCGAGACCGTGTTCTCGGGCACTCCGGATTACGACATTACCAAACAGATCGCGTCGTTTGAACAGGATATGGTCAAACAACCTGCTGGCATCCTGGTTCACCCAATGCAGTCGGACCCGTTTATCGAGCCGATTGACCGCGCAATCGACAACGGCACCGAAGTGGCAACTTTTGCTGCGGATTCGCCCAAGTCAAAGCGGACGGCCTATATCACGTCGGACAATTTGGCCGAGGCCAAGTTTGCCGCTGAAGAGATTGTCAGCCAGATTGGCGACAGTGCAGAATTTGCGGTTTTGGAAAATCCGGGTCAGTCCAATCATGACCTTCGGGTCACCGCGCTGCTGACATATATGGAAAAACACTACCCCAACATGAAGTTGGTTGGCCGCCAGGCGACCAATCAGGACAGCACCGCAGCTTACCGTGCTACGGCGTCGATCTTGCAGGCCAACCCAAATCTGGGCGCTTTGTGGATCCCTGAGGCAGGCTCGGCTGAAGGTGCAGTTGCTGCCATTCTGGAAGCCAAGGCAGATGTTTTGGTAATGCATGCGGATATCACTCCGACGACGCTGGAGCATATCAAGGCCGGCAATATCCATATGGCGCTAAACCCGAACCAGGCAATGCAGGGGTTCATGGGTTTTATGTCCACCTTCCTGGCGGCGCATTCCGAGGTCTTTGAACCGTTCAACGACTACAAAGTTTCGGGGTATAACCCGATGCAAATTCCCTTTGTTGACAACGGGTTCTCCGTGATCACCAAAGAGAATGCAGACAGTTTTGATCTGAATGTCTACATGGACGGTCGCGATCCCAGCTGATTGCTTTCCTATCCTTTCTTGGCGGGCAGTATGCCTAGGAATACTGCCCGCCACTTTTCAAACTGCAGAACAGTCAGAACCCCGGCCATGCCAGATAACGTGATCCTCAAAATTTCGAATGTCAGCAAATCCTTTGGCGCCATTCGCGCGCTTAGGGGTGTTGATTTTGAACTGCGACGCGGTGAGATCCATGCATTGGCCGGTGAAAACGGGGCTGGGAAGTCCACCCTGATGAATGTCATCGACGGCATTCTAAAACCGGACAGCGGTGAGATTATCTGGGACGGCAAACCCGTCCGGATCAACTCTCCGACGAAGGCACAGAAACTGGGCATTGGATTTGTGCATCAGGAAATTGCCTTGTGCCCGGATGTGTCTGTGGCTGAAAACATATTCATGGCGACCACCAATATCAGCCGGTCGTTCTTGATGGATTATAAAGGGCTAGAGGCCAAGGCGCGTGAAGTGTTTCGCCAACTCAGCGACATTGATCCATCGGTTCTGGTGCGAGACCTGTCGATTTCAAATCAACAGCTGGTCGAGATTGCCAAGGCGCTGACGCTGGATTGTAAGGTGTTGATCCTGGATGAGCCCACGGCAGCGCTGACGGATAAAGAGGCACAGGTACTGTTCGGTATCATGCGGCGGTTGGCCGATAGTGGCATTGCGATCATCTATATCTCGCACCGCATGGTCGAGATTTTCGACAATTGTGACCGTGTAACGGTGTTCCGCGATGGCCAGTATATCACCACGCGTAACGTGGCAGAGATAGAACCGGGGGATGTAGTCAACGCCATGGTTGGCCGAAAGATTGAGAACCTCTATCCGGACAAACAGTCCAAAGAGGAGGCCTCGCCAGACATTATCCTTGCGGTTAAAGGGCTGACGCAGCACCCCCGGTTTAGTGACGTGTCATTCCATCTGAAAAAGGGTGAGATCCTTGGTATAGCCGGGCTGATCGGCTCGGGGCGCAGCGAGATTGTCAAAGGTATTTGCCGGTTGGATGGTGATGTTTCTGGCGATGTGTGGCTGAACGGTGAACCGCTTATTCTTAAGCACTATCAAGACAGTATTGCGGCAGGGATGGTCTATCTGTCCGAGGATCGCAAAGGTGACGGCATTTTTCTGGATATGCCAATTTCCGCCAATGTATCGGCATTGAAATTGCAACAGGTCGCCAGTCCATTGGGCTTGATCAATCGCGAACTAGAAGACGGGCAGGCGGAAAGATTGGGCGATAAGCTGAACCTGAAATGTGGTCAGTTGTCAGATCCTGTGTCCTCACTGTCGGGGGGCAATCAGCAAAAGGTCGCGATTGCCAAGATGTTGTCGGTGAACCCAAAACTAATCTTTTTGGACGAGCCCACGCGGGGCGTTGACGTCGGTGCCAAGGCAGAAATTCACCGCATCCTGCGCGAACTGGCCCGCAGCGGAGTGGGCATCGTGGTAATCTCATCTGAACTGCCCGAACTGATCGGGGTCAGCGACCGGGTGCTGGTGGTCCGCGAGGGGCGCATCGGCGGGGTGGTCGAGGGCGACATGATTACCGAAGAAAACATTATGCATCTGGCCTCGGGCCTGGATGCCCAAGAATTGACGGGCTGAGGGAGAGCACGGTGGAGAACTCGATGGAAATAACAGCTTCGGCACCCGCAGAGCCAACGACCAGCACGTTGCACAAATTGCTGCGGATGCGCGAAACCGGGTTGATTGCGATCATTCTGGTAATGTTTGTGATTATGTCCTTCGCCTCGCCCTATTTCCTGACCTGGGTGAATATGCGGGCCATGGTCATGGCCTTTGCGGTCGAGGGCATTGTGGTGGTCGGAATGACCATCTTGCTGATCTCGGGCGGGATCGACCTATCGGTTGGATCGGTCACGGCACTGTCGATGGTGATTGCGGGATGGTTGTTCCTGCAAGGCATTGATCCCTGGGTGGCCTCGGCCATAGCGATTGCCGCCTGCACTGCAATTGGGGCCTTTATGGGGTTCTTTGTCACCCGGGTTGGGCTGCATCACTTCATTGTATCACTTGCCGTCATGGTGATTGCCCGAGGCGCTTGCCTGCTGGGCACCGGGGGGAGGCCGTTGGGGCTATATACGCTGCCACCAGAGTTTAAATTCATTGGCCAGGGAACCATAGGGCCGATCCCGCTGGTAATTATCATTTTCCTGGTTGTGGTTTTGGTGTTCGATTTCATGCTGCGTCGCACCACCGTGTTTCGCAAAGTGTTCTACACGGGCAGCAACGAAAAGGCCGCCGCATATTCCGGCATCCGCACAAAAAAGGTGATCTTTCTGACCACCACTTTGTGTTCGGCACTGGCGGGGTTTGCAGGCATTATCTACATGGCACGATTTGGCTCAGCCCAACCCACCTTTGGGCAGGGGATGGAGCTGAACGTGATCGCCGCAGCCGTAATTGGTGGCGCCAGTCTGACCGGTGGAGCGGGAACCATTTTCGGCGCCATCCTCGGTGTGGTGCTGCTGTCTGTGGTCTCCAGCTCGCTCGCTCTGTTGGATGTGTCGGTCTACTGGCAGGACATCATTCGCGGCTCGATCCTGTTGGCTGCGGTTTCGATTGATCACTATCTCAACAAGAAACGCAGCTGAAGGGGGGGGACAGATATGTCAGAACGCATCTCAGATTTTGAACTTTCTCGCCAGATTCACACAGTATTGGTGCTGCATTTTGTCGAAGAGTTGAAACAATCGGAAATCGCCCAACGGCTCAACCTTTCAACGTCAAAGGTGAATAGGTTGATCGCCCAAGGACGCAAGTTAGGTATGGTCAAGATTGATGTGACAAGCCCGTTTCAACGATTGGCCAAACTGGAGGGCCAGCTGGTCGGAGCAACCACACTGAACGGGGCGATGGTGACGCCCACTGTATCGGGCAATCCGGACACTACCCTGCAGCAAGTGGGTCGAGCAGCTGCAAATATGTTGTTAGAAACCGTCCGTGACGGTGATGTCATTGCAATCACTGGTGGCAAAGCAATCAGTGCAGTGGTCGAGAATCTGTCACCGGATCGCAAGTTCGACATTACTGTTGTGCCGCTTACTGGCGGGGTGCAGGGGAAGTTTTATACCGATGTAAACCACCTGGCCTCGCAAATGGCGGAACGGTTGGGCGGAACTCCTATGCTGATCCACGCGCCGTTGTTTGCCGAAAGCCGCAATCAGCGAGATATGCTGAAAGAAATGGCCTCGACCAAGGAAGTGTTTGATCTGGCGCGCCGGGCCAATGTCGCTCTGGTTGGAGTTGGCTCGGTCGAGCCGCGGGGGTCCAGTTATTACGATCTGAACCCAGTGCCGGAGTCCGATCGAAAGATGCTGGTCGGCATGGGAGTGGCCGCTGAATTCATGGCACATCTGATCGGTGAAAACGGCCGTCTTGCTGAATATGAACTGAACTCCCGCTTAGTGGCATTGAATCCAAGTGAGCTGCAAACCTGCAGAACGGTGATCGGTATTGCCGCCGGAAAGCAAAAGGTACGACCCATTCAGTCAGTGCTGAATGGAAATTTCTTGGATTCACTGGTCCTGGACGAAGAGACCGTCAACGCGGTTCTAGAGACTATGGAAAGGTCAAAACATGTCGCATGAAATGCTAACACGCCCAATAGGAACGTCCGGGATCGAAGCCTCGGTGGTTGGTCTGGGCACATGGGCCAGTGGCGGGTTGAGGTGGGGCGGCACAGACGAAGCGCAGTCGATCGAGGCTAGGCAGACCGCAGTAGATGAAGGGGTCACCCTGATCGATACTGCGCCTGCTTATGGTCAGGAACTGGCCGA
>Ga0105350_10002899_pt1 | contig 10113 bp, 9 predicted proteins | sample EN1Hudsemesocosm_FD_83506 | JGI IMG/M metagenome (GOLD analysis project Ga0105350, IMG submission 83506) | Methane-oxidizing microbial communities from mesocosms in the Hudson Canyon - EN1E Hudson Canyon | ecosystem: Environmental > Aquatic > Marine > Cold seeps | place: Hudson Canyon...
GATGAATGCAGGCCATTTTCAATAGATGTTTTCATTAGCTCATGATAAGCCGGATGAAACTTAACCAGGTCAACGCGTTGTCCAAATCGGTTGTGGCTATGAAGAACGGGTTTGTTCTCGTTGGCTTGAAAGCCCAGCTCTATATAGCTTGCCCGTCCGACTTTTTCTCCAAATGAAGAAATTTCTTGCTTGGCCCATCCCGCACCTTCGCGTTCAACTGCCTCTTTGAGTGCAGTGTCTTGCTCAAACAAATTGTAGTTTTCGAGTTCCGGTGGTTGGTTCTCTACAGTATGAGTATTTGCGAAGTAGCGGTCGGTTTGTTGTTTTTGAGGGTCGATCATAATTTAGTACTCCTAATACCTGTTCTGGATCGGCTATAAATAAAGTGAATAACGATTCGTGTTAGTGAGTCAAATATATTTATTGAAATCTATATTGGAATGATCGTTCTGTTATGGTTAAATATACTGGAATGATCATTCTTATACTGTTCTTTTTAAAAAGTTGATTAACGAAACTTAGAGGGTTTCATGAGACCGTTAACATTCAATAAACATAAAGCGCTGGCAGATGTAACTTTGTTATTTTGGTTGCAAGGTTATGAGGGGACATCGGTACAGCAGATATTAACCTGCATGGGGCTAAACCGGAGTAGCCTCTACTCGACGTTTGGCGATAAAAGAGCATTGTTTATTCAGGCTTTAGATCAATTTTCTTCCTTAACAGGTCTTGCTTGTGCTCCCTTGAACCAGTTTGAAGACCCTAAAGAAGCCGTTCGCCAATTCTATAATCTGGTTTTTTTTGCACTTCCTGTAGAGCAAAGAAAAAATGGATGTTTACTAGTAAATACAATATTAGAGCAATCTGGCTTAGATGATGAGTTAGCGTCCATTGCAGCGAACAAACTGGCGGTGGTTAGCTCTGCATTTCAGGAATGTTTCGAGTCTGCAAAGATAAGTGGAAGCCTCAGTGATAAATGTGATGCGGAGGCCTTAGCTGCTTTTTTTATGACCTTTACTAAAGGCTTGCGTGTAGAGGCCAGAGAAGGGCGTAGTGAAAAATCTATGCGTCAGATGATTGAAACCGCACTGAAAATTTTAGATTAATAAGGAAAATAACAATGACTAACTTGTTTAAATCAATTTATATTTCGGTCTATGTGACCCTGCTAATGCTTGTTTCAATTCATGCCAGTGTAGGGTTGTGGGAGTCGGGTGTAATGAGTGGCTGGAGCGGTGTTGCAATAGCTATTTGGCCTATGATGTTTTTCTTTGTTCGTTTGTTTTTATCGGATGTAGTTAGAACAAGCCCTAACCTTAATGGTTTTCAAATACTTACATGGGCAGGTAGCGCGGCAACTCTTGTTCTGGGTTGGGGCGGAGAGTCGCTAGCATTGCAATTGGCTTATAGTGTTGGTGTGGGTGTTTTAGGTGCCGTAGTTTATATTTACTGGTATTCACGTTTTCAGCGTGATGAAGCTAAATTCTTGACGCCAGGTGAAACCCTGCCAGTATTTGAGCTAGAGGATGAGTCGGGTAATGCAGTGTCTTCGGATGTATTTGTTGGTCAGCCTTCACTATTGATTTTTTATCGTGGAAACTGGTGCCCTTTATGTATGGCTCAGATCAAAGAGGTGGCCGGACAGTACAAGGCATTAGCAGATTTAGGGGCTACCGTTGCCCTGATTAGCCCGCAACCACATGAAAATACGCGTGGTCTGGCAGAGAAGTTTAATGTGCCTTTTAAGTTTTTGGTTGATGTAGATAGCAAAGCCGCTAAAATATTGGGAATTGATGCAGAAAATGGCACACCTAAAGGTATGGAAGTACTGGGGTATGATACTGATACGGTTATGCCAACAGTACTTATTACAGATAAGGATGGTGTGATTATTTTTGCAGATCTTACTGACAATTATCGTGTGCGGCCAGAACCAGAGATCTTTATTAATGTGCTAAAGCAACACGGGTTTGCGTAATAAGCAGAGTCTCTTGTGTGTTATTTTGCTTGTCATTTAATTTGAGAAAATACTTTTGGATAGTGGGCAGCACTTGCAAGCAATAATCAATCTAAAACAGCAGGCCGTTTTAGCTCGGCATCGACGACTCCTTGTTTTATCGGGTGACCGATCATGGGTTGAGTCTCTGGCTTGTAAGGTTTTGAATAAGCTGGGTAGTGAGTCTGCTTTGTGGCTGACAGATCAACCAATTACTACTGGTCTGTCTGCTCACGTCGATTTCACCCCAGCAAAAAAAGCCATACGCCATTTAGGTTGCGAACGCGACTTCATAGTAATGGATGCCTACGCAGGTCTTCACCCCGATGGCTTTGGCGCCATTAGTGGCACCTTAAAAGCCGGTGGTTTATTTATTCTGTTAACACCACCACTTGAACAATGGTCTTCCTATGATGACCCTGACTATGAACGTATCACCTCACTGCCATATCAGCGAGAGAACCTAAGTCGACGCTTTATCAGTCGCATGAAGAATGCAATAACCAAAGCAGGTCATGCACTTATAATACGGCAGGGAAAGCCTGTTTTGGTAAATGAATTCAGTGAAGGTTTAACTGAGTTTACCCCTGACCATTGCGATATAAACGAAGAGTGTATAACTCAGGATCAGAAAGAAGCGGTTGATGCTGTGTGTAAAGTGGTTACTGGTCATCGTCGTCGCCCTTTAGTTTTAAGCTCTGATCGGGGTCGAGGTAAAAGTGCGGCTTTAGGAATTGCAGCAGCAAAATTAATTAAAAATGGTGCTTATCGAATAATACTAACAGCGCCTTACCCTGAGGCTGTAGAAAGTGCATTCTCTCGGTTGGAGGTATTGTTTCCACAGGGTAAGAGAAATGATCTTAAGTTTTGTTGTCATCAAAGTGGTAGTGATGCTCGTAGTGAGGTTGAATTCATTGCACCTGATGAATTAATCGCCAACTCACCTGATGCAGATTTGGTTATGGTCGACGAGGCAGCAGCCATTCCTGCTCCAATGTTAGAAGCCTTGTTAAAACGATATTCCCGTATTGTTTTTGCATCAACAATTCATGGTTATGAGGGTACAGGGCGAGGTTTTGCTGTCCGTTTCACTAAGGTATTAGATCAAGTAACACCTGACTGGAAATCATTACATATTAAGGCGCCTATTCGTTGGTCTGAAAATGATCCCTTGGAACAATTTGTTTTTGATACGCTGCTATTGAATGCTTTGCCGGAAGATCCCTGTTTGTCTGATGATGAAGGGTTAGAGCAACTAGATGTCCAATGGCTTAATCGAGAAAGTCTGTCACAAAATGAACCTCTGCTGAGTCAGGTGTTTGGGTTGCTGGTTTTGGCACATTACAGAACCAGCCCTGATGACGTAAGAATGCTGCTTGATAGCCCGTCTATACGAATTGCTGCTCTTTTTCATCGTTCTAATGATGCGGGTTCAGGATTGGTCGCAGTGGCGTTAGTGGTGCGAGAAGGTGGCTTAGATTCATCATTAGGGGAGCTGGTTTGGCAAGGGCGTCGTCGCCCGCGTGGGCATTTAATCCCGCAGGCGTTATCCTGCTTTAGTGGTTTTAAAGACGCAACAGCGATGCAGGGTGATCGCATTATGCGTATTGCTGTTCATCCGACTTTGCATCAGCGAGGTTTTGGGACTTATTTAATTAATGCTATTAAGGATAATGCAAAGAAAGCGTGCTTGGATTATGTAGGATCTAGTTTCGGCGCAACGCCTGAGCTGCTCAGTTTTTGGAATAATAACGACTTTTTGCCTCTGCGACTGGGGTTTCATCGTGAGGCAGCGAGTGGGGTTCATTCAGTAATCATGTTTTTTGCTATTTCTGACGAAGGGGTGGTACTGCGTGATAAAGCTCATAAACGATTTTATGAGCAGTTTTTATTTGACCTGAATGATGCTTTTAATGACTTGGATGGTAATGTTGTTATGCCGCTGTTGCATGCGGCCTATCATGAAAGAATAGTGTTGAATGAACAAGATAATCTGGATCTTCATGCTTTTACAGAGCACCAGAGGATTTATGAAAGCTGTAGTTTGGCCGTTTGGAAATTACTTGTGTGTTCGATACAGCAGGGACTGTTGACGAGGCTTAGTAACGAAGTTGAGATGACGGTGCTTATTCGCAGAGTACTACAAAAGAAATCTACAGCTTCGGTCGTATCCGAGCTTAAATTAAAGGGAAAAAAAGAACTGAATAGTGTGATTGTAACCGCAGCGAGGCAACTTCTACGCTTTCATGCAGCCTTAAGTTCAAATGCTTAGCGCTTTCCTAACCTGAGTCAAAAGTGTAATCATCGTCTTCTTTTAAAATAATGCAGCCCCTTTAAAGAAGAGAGTAATGAATGATTCAGGAAAATACTGCGCTAAATAAACCGACCAAACAAAAAGTATGGCCTGCTGTGTCCATGGCGCCTGCGCCCTTTGCCTTATTTGGTACGTTAATTACCTTGCTTGCCTATTTTCAGCTATGGGGAGGGGGCACTAAGGCTGCGTTTGTCCTAGGTGTTTTTTTCTCAGAAATAACTTTAGTTGTGACGGCTTTTGGTTTGCTTGCGTATTTACGAACTCACAATAAAAACCGCAGGGCTAAAAACATAGCACGATTAAACTGGTGTATAGTGGCTTATGCTGTGACAGTAGCTGTGTATTTATTTTTGCATTAATGGAATGAAAATGTGTACTGATGAAGTTGTTATATCTCAAACCAGAGAGTGGGTTTCTTCCGTAGTTATTGGTGACAACTTTTGCCCTTTTGCCAAGAAGGAAATGGTTAATAATACGATTCGTTATGTCGTTTGTAGTCCTTCCTTAGAAAACACGTTAATGACATTAATGTCTGAATGTAAACATCTTGATGACACTCCCACGACCGAAACAACTTTATTAATTTACCCTAAGGGATTTGACGATTTTCAGGCATTTTTAGAATTAGTCACTTTGGCCGATAACCTAATGTCTGACCAGGGTTATGAAGGTGATTATCAGTTAGCGAGTTTTCATCCCGATTATTGTTTTGCCGATAGTTCAGCAGATGACCCTGCTAATTATACTAACCGTTCGCCTTACCCCACCTTACATTTGATTCGTGAAAAAAGTATTGAACGAGCACTTCAGGATATTCAAAACCCAGAAAAAATCCCTGAGCGTAATGTTCGATATGCCAGAGATAAAGGCTTGGATGTCATGCGAGCGAAGTTGAGCGAGTGCTTGAAAAGGCATTAGCCGGTCTTAATTCTGACAGAAATCAAACGCCCGTTTAAAAATAAATGACTAAAATGTCATGTAATCCAGCATCTTACCTTGATAATATAATTATATGGTTTATATAATTAAGCCAACAGCTTGTTGTATATCACTAAACGGATACAAAAAGACACAAACAATCAGTCCGTTTCTAATGGTATTGACGGTAAGCTAGCTTTAAATAAGGTGCAATTTATAAGTGCAGCGCTTTATTAATAGTTTTTTTTCGTTGTACTTAAATAAATAAAATAAGAAAATTTTAGTTTAAAGGGGAAGGAATATGATTGACGCTCCGGTTCGAGAAAAAAAGAGCAAAGCAAAAAAAGAAGATGTTGAGGCTCTGTCATTAGAGGAACGTGCAGAAGTGCGCTCTCAGTTGCTATCAGATGTAGACGTGTTTTTAAGTGGTGGCGGGCAGGTGACTCAAATTGATAACAATGTTCGGGCTGATCCTCCGCGCAAGCCGTCTATGAGTTATGGTTCTGCGCCTATCTAAATAGTTTTAGTCTTTGTTTTTACCATAATTATTGATTTTCTGTCTTTCTATTCCCATAGGATTGACTCTTCAGGGTGCGACGTGCGCCCTTTTTTAGTTCTTGATTATTCTTTATAGTTACCCTTCTAGCACAATAGTTCCCGAAATCATAAAAACAAAAAAATAGGCTTACTAATGAAACATCTGAAATGGATTGCTCCTGTTTCCGCTACAGCCCTGCTTGTCGTGTTTTTTTGGAAAGGCGAAGTGCCACCAAATGACTCCACACTTAACCATGCCCCTTTGGGGTCACCGATTCCGTCTCCCTATGAAGCTACGTCTGGCGATAATAAAGCTAATGACGCTTCAAGCCTGGGGGCTCAGCTAATAGAAGAAGCCAATAAAATAGATCTGTCAGACTCGGCTTTGCCTGCTTCGTTGAGAGGAACTGAGGTGGATGGTGGTTTTCGGGTGGATGGAGACGGCAATTTAATTGTTGAACAGGGCATTAAACGCTATTTTGATTATTTTATGGCAACGGTTGGCGAGGAGTCGATTGCTGAAATAACCGCAAGAATGCACAACGCTATTATGACTCAATTGGAAGAACCAGCAAGATCTCAGGCGCTTACCATTCTTGAAGACTATTTATCATATAAAACCGCATTATATGAGTTAGAGCAGCAAATGGGTGAGTTTAACCCCGGCTCTTTTGATGATAGCCAGCTAATTTTGATGGAGGAACGCCTTGAAGCGATTTTTGATACGCGTCGAGCTCATTTAAGTGATGATGTTGTGGATGCTTTTTTTGCTGAAGATGAGGCTGTAGATCGTTACACGCTTAATCGTTTGGGTGTATTGCATGATAAAACCCTGAATGACGAACAGAGAAAAGATCAGCTGGCGCAACTGGAAGAGACGCTTCCTGAGGATGTTCGTGAGCAGCGGGCGGAAGTAACACAGTACCAGCGTTATCTTCTTGAGGAAGAAAAACTGGAAAAACAAAATGCCTCTCCTGCTGAAATACATCAGCTAAGGTCTCAGGAGTTTGGTGAAGAGGCTGCCGCGCGTTTGGCGGAGCTTGATCAGAAACGAGATGTGTGGAGTCAGCGGCTTCAGCAGTACCGAAAAGAAAAAGCACAATTAGATAACGCAGGGTTAAGCCAGCAAGATCTGGGAGGGCAAGTAGAGCAGCTTAGAAATCAACACTTCTCAGAAGTTGAAATTCGTCGGGTCAAAGCGCTTGACCGTATTAATGCAAGTTGATCTGTGTAGTAATCTTGTCGTTAGTTGACATTTATTCCGAGAAACCCATCACAAAACATTGTGTAAGGTGGGAAGCTTATTTATACTTCTCGCCAACATAATAAGAAGAGATCACATGAAGTGATCTCAAAAATACTCAGAATCTAACGTTAATACTCCGTGTTAACGCTTAATAATTGAATCTGCGTATTTTAAAAGGGCTACAAGAAGGATTATAACAATGGATGTTTTCACTCTTGCGATGGGGCTGACTCTGCTGGCAGCAGGTTGGTTTATGCTACGGGATTATGTACGGTTTTTAACGAGTGGTTATATTGTTAAAGGCAAAGTTGTTTCGATTCAGCAATCTTCTTTACATGGTTATTCAAGCTTGATTCAGCGAGCAGTATTTGCTGATGCTCCAGAGCTCCTTTCTCCTGACGATTTATATGCTCGTGACAAGCAGTACAGTATTTACCCCGTAATAGAATATTTATCCAATGGTGAGGCCGTTCGTTTTACTATGATTAGTGATCAGGTGTCTGATCAGTATCATATAGGCGATACCGTTGATCTGAGATTCTGTAGGTCAAGAAGAGAGCAGGGTCGAGTAAGTCGCTCTACGGTATCGCTAATTATTATGCTTGTGGTTCTTTCTGTGGGCTTGATCCTTGGTGCTGTGTTTTCATCGGTGGGATTAACGATTGCTCATATCTGCTTTTCTTCTGTCATTTTAACCTTCTGTCTTTTTATCATGGTCGCTTATTATTGCAACCGAGATGAAAACTGCAAGGCGCGTTATGAGCTTAACCGGAGAGGGCGCATACGTGTACTGATACTAGAGCCGTCGGCATTTAAGCACTGGGCAGCGATGATTGATGATAAAGCTCAAAAGCGTCGTATTTTTGGTTCTCAGCTTTTTGGGGCAGGATGTTTTATGAGCGGCATGATTATTGTGGCATCAGCTTTTCTAATTGATACGGCTTATGCGGCCTATGGAAACCCTTTTCCGTCATTGAATACTGTTTCCACTGCTACAAAATAGTCTGTTCGACTTTAATCCGCTCTTATCCTCCTCCTCTCGTTTTATAATGCTTTGAGATTAAATTCTCAAAGCATTCATGTTGTCACATATCAATGATAATTTGCGTATAAGTTTGCTATGATTCAGAGAGTAGATTTATTGCATCACTGGATTAAAAATCGGGAGAAAAAAGTGTTTAAAGGTAATCAGCGACAGTTTCCTGCAGTACGCATGCGTCGAATGCGTTTTGATGGTTTTTCCCGGCGACTCATGCAAGAAAATACGCTTAGCGCTAATGACTTAATTTATCCGATGTTTGTATTAGGTGGAGAGAATCAGCGTGAATCCATTTCATCGATGCCAGGGGTTGAACGATTAAGTATCGATTTATTACTTAAAGAGGCTGAAGAGCTAGTCGCGTTGGGAATTCCAGCGGTTGCTTTGTTTCCTGTTACTCCGCCTGAAGCAAAGTCCCTTGATGCAAAAGAAGCATGGAACCCAGAAGGTATTGCACAGCGAGCCGTGAGGGCTCTGAAGTCTAATTTTCCTGAGTTGGGTGTCATTACCGATGTCGCACTAGACCCGTTTACCACTCACGGTCAGGATGGCATCATTGACGAAAATGGTTATGTGCTTAATGATATAACCGTTGAAGCTCTTAAACGCCAAGCGTTATCTCATGCCGAAGCCGGTGCCGATATCGTTGCGCCTTCAGACATGATGGATGGTCGGATTGGTGAAATAAGAGCGATACTAGAAGAAAATAACTATATAAATACACGCATATTGTCTTATGCTGCTAAATACGCATCCGCATACTACGGACCATTTCGAGATGCAGTGGGTTCAGCGGGTAATTTGGGTAAAGCCAACAAACACAGTTATCAGATGGATCCGGCTAATAGCGACGAAGCACTTCATGAAGTGGCGCTAGACCTTAAGGAAGGGGCTGACATGGTGATGGTTAAGCCCGGCATGCCTTATTTAGATATTGTTCGTCGAGTAAAGTCTGAGTTGCAGGTGCCTACCTTTGTTTACCAGGTGAGTGGTGAATATGCGATGCATGTTGCCGCAGCAGAGAATGGATGGTTAGATCTTGATGCGGTGATGATGGAGTCGCTACTGTGTATCAAACGCGCTGGTGCAGATGGCATTTTAACGTATTTTGCAAAACGTGCAGCTCAGAAGCTTAAAGAAAAAGCTTGAGTTAATGAATGATTGAGGTGACAAATGGCTGAGAATACGACAGCTTCAAAAGCAATGACTGACACGAATGCTACGCCCACTGTTGCGGAGTTTGATCTCAATTCTCATGATTATTACATCAACCGGGAACTCAGTCATCTTCAGTTTAATTACCGTGTGTTAAGGCAGACTCTGGATGAAAATCATCCTCTGCTTAACCGCATGATGTTTTGCTGTATTTTTAGTAGCAATATGGATGAGTTTTTTGAGATTCGTGTAGCGGGACTAAAGCACCAAATTAAATATGGTCGGGAAACCGTAGGACCTGACGGCTTAACGCCTGATCAGGTACTTGAAGAAATAGATACTATCGCTCATGCTTTTGTAGATGAACAATACCGAGTATTAAACGAAGAGCTTATTCCTGCTTTGCAGCGAGAAAATATTAGATTTCTCCGACGCAGAGAGTGGAATGAAAAGCAGACTGAGTGGGTCGCTAATTATTTTGAAAAAGAAATTCTACCGGTCATTAACCCTATTGGACTTGACCCTTCGCATCCATTCCCTCGTTTAGTCAATAAGAGCTTAAACTTTATTGTTGAGCTGGAAGGAAAGGATGCATTTGGTCGTGAGACGGGTATGGCAATTGTTCCTGCACCCCGTTCATTGCCTCGCATGGTTCGATTCCCTGATGATATTTGTGATGGTGGTGATAACCTTGTTTTTTTATCGTCTATTATTCACGATCATACAGACAGCTTATTCCCAGGCATGGATGTAAAAGGGTGTTACCAGTTCAGATTAACCCGTAATGCTGACCTTGTATTAGCGCATGATGATATGGAAGATTTGGCTTCGGCATTACGAGGCGAATTACTGAGTCGACGCTTTGGAGATGCCGTTCGATTGGAAGTTGCGGATAACTGTCCTGAAGA
>Ga0105350_10002911_pt1 | contig 10094 bp, 8 predicted proteins | sample EN1Hudsemesocosm_FD_83506 | JGI IMG/M metagenome (GOLD analysis project Ga0105350, IMG submission 83506) | Methane-oxidizing microbial communities from mesocosms in the Hudson Canyon - EN1E Hudson Canyon | ecosystem: Environmental > Aquatic > Marine > Cold seeps | place: Hudson Canyon...
CAATACCCCAATTTCATCATTGGCATTACTGTGCGGATAATAGTTGGAGATTATCCCTCGTTCATCAAGCGCATTCTGCGTAGCTTTACTTAATTTCCGGATGCGCCAGGACAGCCAACTGGCGTAAGCTAACAGGGTTAACGTAGCGCCACCCATAACGATAATGCTAAGAGAAAACAGCCGGCCAAATGCCTGATCTGTCAGTGTGGCTGTTTGCTCACTGCTTTGCTCGGCAATAAGTATTGCTGCGACTTGTCCGTCCAGAAAAATAGGCTCCGCGTTTGCAAGAACATGATGATGGTCTTTTAATGGATCCTTATACCATAGCGAACTGCTTTGACCTTTTCTGGCTCTCTTAAACTCATTGCGCCCAAAAAAATTGACACCGTCGAAATAGGTTGGCTGACCCTGATAGCGGCCTGCCAATAATCCTCGATAAAACTTCTGCAATAGCCAGTGACTCTTAGAAGTAGACGTTGGTTCTGCTGTGCCTATAGAAGCGATCAGCCAACCATCGGGGTTTAGTAAGCTCAGTCGCTGACCGGCTTGCGCATAGGTACTGAGGAACGCCCTAATTCTATCCGGTTGATAGATGAGTTCAGGCACTGCAGTATCGTACTCATACGGACCAAAGCGAGAGCTCGAACTGGCCGATTCATCAATAATGTAAAAGCTCAGTTTCCCTTTGACCAAGGCCAGGGGCATAGAAATTTCTAGCTGATAACGGTCGACATTATCAATGAGGCTGGCCTCAATCGACGACTCGCGATAGGTAATATGTGGAGATTTAAAATAACGCCCTGTAACTTTACCCGGGGCTACAGCTGCAAATATATACTCCTTTTCGTTACCCGTGACTAAAACCACTCGGTCACCGTTAGATGCTAATGAGCGAGTGGGGTTATTAAAAACCATCTCGCTATTTTTAACATCGAAAAACAACATCAGTTGGTTTTTGTGGATGGCGCACCGATAACTGACATGCTCAGCGGCGGTGCTGGACCATACACTCCACTCTATTTTCGGCCAGCCATCCGCGTAACCATCGGTATCGATCTGGTAGTTCATTGGGTGGCAGTAAAAGACGGAATCAGCGGCGTCCGCTTCATGGATACGATCGACATTACTATCATCGACCTTAATATCATCGACGGAAGCATTTTTATGCGTATCGAGCGTTAAGGCTTCCGGGCTTTGAGATAAGGCTTTTACAATAACCTGAGTAGAAGCCCGCAGGGTTTGTTCCTGCCCTGATCTGAGTGATGCGTCAATCTCCTGTAGATACTGGCAGCCTGACCAGGGGATACTCAACAATAAGAGACTGACAAGAAATAATTGTTTATTTAATGTCATTGTTAAACATGCCAACGATAACCTAGACCGTAGGCCGTGTTTATCGCATTAAAGCCGGCGTCAATAGCCAGGAATTTTTTTCGGATTCGTTTGATATGGGAGGTAATTGTATTGTCATCTAATACCACCTTGGCGGCTTCCATCAGTTGTTCACGGCTTTTTACTTGCCCCGGGTGACGGGCAAGGCAGTGAATCACCCAAAACTCTGTCACCGTTATCTCCAAGGCTTGGCTTTGCCATTGAATACTCATTCGTTCAATATTAATACTAAGGTCACCCGTTGTAATCACTCTCTCTTTGAGAAGGGGGCCGCTAAGTGCGTCAACACGACGAAACAGGGCCACTATACGCGCCATCATATGGTGCAATCCGATATCCTTAGTTAAGTAGTCATCCGCGCCTAAGCGTAGGCCTGAAATTTTATCGAATTCACTTTCTCTGGCTGTTAAAAATACGATAGGCAGCGTTTTTGAGCGGCTGCGTAAATCTCGGCACAATTCAAACCCACCTTCAATTTCGTCTTCGAGACCTACATCAATGACTGTCAGATCCGGCAGCTCTATTTCGAATGCCGCCATCGCCGACGAACGGTTCGGATATATGCTTACCGTATACCCTTGTTGCACAAAAGCATCGCGATAATTCTCCGCAATATTTATCTCGTCTTCAACGATGGCTATATGTTTACTCATCAATAATCCCGGCGCATGGCTATGCAGGTATTGTAACGTAGTAAGTGCAAATTAAAACCAAAGCCACAATTCGCCATAATTGCGCAGAATAATTCCACAATCGATCCATAAAAAGACCATTCCCTCGTTGTTAACTAGTACCAGTGATTAGTTTAGGAGATAAGCAATGGTTAAATGGAAGGATCGTACGGCCCCAATTTTTATTGAAAATGATGACTTCATATCGCAGCCACGAAAGCGGTTACGGCTCAGATTCGCTTTGGTGTTCGTTGTCACATTAGGAGGCACCTGGGCTTGGCATGACGTTCAAGCTGATCCCTATAAAGAGATTCGGAGCGGTCAACTGTTGGCGACCTCAACTGAAACGGGGTCGCCAAGAGTCTTTGCCAATATTGACAATAAAACGACAATAGAAGTCAGCGGTATGGTAGCTCACGTCTCAGTGGAGCAACACTTTAGGAACGATCACGATAGTGTATTGGAGGGAATCTATGTTTTCCCCCTGCCGGACAAGGCAGCGGTTCACCGCATGCGTATCAGAATTGGTGAACGTATTATCCGTGGTATTGTAAAAGAGAAAGCGCAGGCAAAAGCGCTTTATCAACAAGCAAAATCGAAAGGGAACAAAGCCGCGCTCGTTAGCCAGCATCGGCCTAATCTGTTTAAAACCAATGTAGCTAATATCCCGCCGGGAGAAACGATAGTCGTTGAACTCGACTATATCGACCTCGTGCAATATCAGCAGGGTCAATTCGAGCTGCGTTTCCCCATGGCAATAACACCTCGATATTCGCCACGCGTTCAGCAACGTGACGATCGTCAAGCTGATGATCCTCAGACTGTTGAGGCATTAGTCACTGATCAACTTGGCTGGTCACAGGTTTATGCTCCAACGACTTCAGTTACTCAGGCAAATCTGGCTGTAAATCGTTCTCCAGCAGCTCTCGAAGTTTCTACAGAACTCACTGTCTCCCTAGATACCGGCCTACCCCTGAAGAATATAGAAAGCGCCTATCATAATATCAATATTAATAACCAGAACGATGTTTACTGGGTGAATCTCGATCATAAAATCAAACCTTTACAGAAGGATTTCGTATTGCGCTGGCAAGCCCAGACGGGCAAATCCCCTAAAGCGGCGCTATTTAAACAGTCGGTAAAAGACGAAGATTATGTACAAATGATGCTGCTACCCCCACAGGAAGCAATGACCGAACACTACCTGCCTCGCGAAATGATTTACGTTATCGATACCTCCGGGTCCATGCAGGGACAATCTATCATCCAGGCGAAAAAAAGTTTGGCGCTCGCTTTAGATCAACTGACTGAACAGGACCATTTCAATGTTCTGAACTTTAACACAAGCACACAGCAGCTTTTCGATAGCTCCTTACCTGCCACCAGCGAAAACATAATAAACGCGAAGAATTATATCAACAGATTACAGGCGGGCGGTGGTACCGAAATGATGACGGCACTAAAAAAATCTCTTAGACATTCAAGCCATGAGGAAAGAGTTAGGCAGGTTATCTTTATTACCGATGGCGCTGTCAGCAACGAAGAAGAGCTCTTTAAGGCTATCTATCAGCACTTGGGCAACAGCCGCCTATTTACTGTTGGAATAGGTTCAGCGCCAAATACCTATTTTATGCGAAAGGCCGCTGAATTTGGGCGGGGAAGCTTTACGCATATCGGCGACGTTAATGTTGTGCACGAAAGAATGGCCCGCCTATTTAGCAAACTCAACAAACCCTTGATAAGAGATATCACTATCGAGTGGCCTGCTGGCAGTGATGCAGAACAATACCCGAAGAAAATCCCCGATCTTTATGAAGGTGAGCCGCTACTCGTAAACGCTTCGGTAAAAGAGTTTTCAGGTCTAATCAAGCTTCGAGGTAAGTGGCAGGGTAATAAGAGCTGGGAAAAGACATTATCGATGGGTAGTGATGTCAATCATCTCGGTATTGGCACTTTGTGGGCGCGTCAAAAAATCCAACACCTGCTCGATCAGAAAGTGAAAGGCCGTCCTGAACAAGAAGTTCGTCAGTCAGTGCTTGATGTTGCCTTAACACATCAGCTGATGTCGCCCTATACCAGTTTTATCGCCATTGATCAGAAGCCGAACCCGAAAGAGAATCCGGCGCTGGGAGCCAAACCTTTGTTAAACGCTGTTGCTATGCCTAAAACTGCCACGCGAGCCACTTTGAGCCTGCTTTGGGGGGGTGGACTCATGCTGTTTTTCATCATCCTAAAAATCAGCATGAATAAGGAGGAAGACTATGATCTCGACAAATAAACGTTGGAAACCCTACTTAGCAACCATTCTATTCATAGCCGGAATGGCAGCCACGGCTGATGGAATTGCCATCTATCTCAAGGCTCACGCTGCACAAATTCTTATCGAGCAGGCCTGGAAAGAAAGTATTAATAGCGGACAAATCGTAAAACCATGGCCCTGGGCAGACACCTGGCCGGTCGCCCGATTGCGCGCTAAAGAAGCAGGAACCGACCTCTATGTACTTCAGGGTGCACAAGGAAGTGCTTTAGCTTTTGGTCCCGGTTGGATGGCCGATGGCGTCGAGCCGGAACAGCGCGGCACCAAGCTAATAGCGGGACATCGAGATACTCATTTTAAATTTTTGCAAAAAATCAAGAAAAACGATGTGTTATCACTGATTAACAAACACGGAACGGAACAACAATACCGCGTTCACAGCATTCAGATTATTGATACCAGTAAAGAGAACATTATGATAGATAGTAGGGAAGAAAAACTAGTGCTAATCACCTGTTATCCCTTTGATGCCATTGAGACAGGAGGCCCTCAGCGCTACATTGTTAGCGCTGTGCGGGATTGATCAGGTAGTTTGTAAACACAGATGCGTCCGCTCTCAAGTTTGACCTAGGGATTACTTTCTTAGATATCTCTAATATCATCTGGATTGATAAAATAGATATTCACGTCAGCCAGGTAGTCTTAATATCTGTTCTCGTCCAACTGTGTACAGGCATCGCAACGCGCTGATTGTTGTTCAGACATACAGCTCGCTTTTCCCTTCTGTCGTTTTCCGCGTCAACGAGAAATTCCTGACGATATTAAGCTGCTGCGATAATGAACAAACAGCTTTGCTTTGACATAGATGGAAGATTTTATTGTTGGCTTTCTAACTAAACGCTCAAATTTAGCTCGACTTTATAAGAGCAACATTGCTTAGCAGTTAGTTCATGTCTAAATATTTCGTACCAATGATATATGCCTCTCCCATTATCCTTTCGATTTCACCTGACTCCTTGAGTTCTTCGAGGCGACTTTCGATTAGCTTAAACGCCTCAAGATGAGAGCCGTGACAAATAATATTGTCGCGACTGACCAGGGGGCTAAAGCTCTTGTCATAAGGGAAGTGCTGCTCCATCCTCAATGCCTTATAGGCATCTATTACTGCCGGGTAAAATACTACGGCCTTGCTTACACGGCCGGAAGAGAGCATTTTCAAATTTTGCAACTCGTTATCCACTTCCACAACATCGCCCGCTTCATTTAACATCTTTTTCATGTCGGGGCTTAAAGCCCCCCCCTTAACAATACTCACAGAATCTGAAGAACTGATATCGGAAGCTTTGGTGGCAACAGAAATGCGATCTTTAGATATGACTCTAACGATAGCTTTATTTAAGGGTTCGCCGTTGAGTAATTTGAATTGCTTCAGTTGTAATTCCGGGTTGTCTAAGTGCTCATATCCGGGACAAAAACAGGCAAATTTCTTTATTCGAAATCCTCTTTTGGCTCTATCCATTGGGTAGACTTTCAGCTCATAACGTTGCGCCAAGCCAGTTGATTTTAGAATTTCGGTGATAACATTATAGTAAGCGCCGTTGTCGACATTCCCGTCTTTATCGAAAGTACCGTATTTATTGAATCGTGAAAAAAGCTCTCCCGCAGCAATTATGTCTTTTTTGACCGGTGTTTCGCGTCCAATTACTGGCAGCGCGAAAAAAGCCAAATAGCTTATTAGAATAAATAGATTTTTCATCTGTCGTTGCCCGGCGCGATCCCCGCTGGCTCCTCTTCGTCTCGTATGACCAACTTTCTATCGGTGCAGTATTAACGTTTCTTCAACTCACTTGATAGTAGCACGCATCTATTCAGGTGAGTTGAAGGCGGTTACGAGAAAAATGAGAACGGGCATGAATGGCGTGTCCGGAGAAAAACGGGAAAATCGATTCAAGGATCATTTGCACCGTAGCGCTAGCGGAGCGCGCTTAATTTTTATAAAGATGCCCCTTACCAGTGAGAAAAATTGGCCGATGTGTGCCGCTGTATTAGGTGCCAAAGAGCATCGCATCGACAATGAGGTATTTTTGCTTACCGAAAGATCGGCCATGCCGATGCAATACACCGGTAAAGCCATCATGGAGAATCGTCAATTCGATGGTGCGCGTATAGAGTTCACGCCACCTTTTTATCTTTTTTCACGCGGCTATTGCCGCCATCCCGAACAAGCAGCGTGATGAAATACGCCATAAATGATACCGGTATCAACACTAACCATTTAATGCGTCCGTATGCTAACATGCAACGAATCGAGATTTGCCAATGGGCACACAGAGCTCATGACGGGAAACAGGCGCTACAAGACATCATCCAAAAATGAGCGAGTAACTTATCCTTAATAAAAAAGCGACAATCAATGATGTGGCACGACTCGCTGGAGTTTCCAAAAAAACCGTTTCCAGAGTGATCAACGACGAGCCAAACGTCAGCACCAAGACTTTGAGCAAGGTTAAAGACATCATTGCACAACTCAACTATTCGCCCAACCCGCAAGCCAGAGGATTGGCTTTCAGCCGCTCATTCCTGCTGGCTGTGGTTAACGATAACCCTAATGCGTCTTATGTCACCGAAGCGATGTACGGAGCATTGAGCCAATGCCGCCCAAATGGCTATGAATTAGTGGTTCACCCTTGCGACTCACGCCATGCAGATCTACTTGATGACATCATAAACTTCATTAAGCGGGTAAAAATAGATGGCGTTATATTACTACCGCCAATCTCTGAATCTGAAGAACTAATCAGCCGATTAAAGGCCATAGAATGCCAGTATGTTCGCGTATTATCAGTTATAGCCGATGATAGCGCCCATAGGGTTCGCTCCAATGATCGCGAAGCCGTCCGCCATGTCGCCAACCACCTAATCGCACTGGGCCACAGGGACATCGGCTTTATCCAGGGGCCAAAAAACTCACAATCCGCCACTGAACGTCACGTAGGATTTCGCGAAACTCTCGAAGACAATGGCATCTCTTTGCCTCAGAATCGCATAGCGATGGGCGACTACACATCCCAATCGGGCGTGGAATGTGCTGAATGGCTACTGAACTCAACCCCTCCTCCCACTGCAATATTCGCCAGCAACGACCAAATGGCAATCGGGGTAATGGCCACCGCTAAAAAAATGGACATCAGAATTCCCAACGACCTCACCGTTATCGGCTTTGACGATAATCCGCTCGCCTCCATGGTCTGGCCGGCATTAACCACCATGAACCTGCATACCAAAAAAATGGCCGAGCTAGCGACACAAAAATTGCTGGCACTGTGTGATGGTGATGTCGACCGCGCGACAGACATACAATCCGAACTCGTCCCGAACTTTATTCAACGGCAAAGCACAGCAACCCCCAAGACTCAACCACTCCAATAACTAGCCGCCCCAAGAAATAAGAACCAGAACCAGAACCAGACCCAAGACAAACACTTAACGAGCACTGCTAAAAGTAAACTGGATAACTGCAATGGGAAAACCTTTAGAACTGCACCCGGACCGACTCTTCCCCGCAGACGCTAACTGCCGAACAGTCGCCCGCCGACTGTATAATGAAGTAAAGGGGCTGCCGATTATCAGTCCGCACGGGCATACTGACCCGTCCTGGTTTGCCGAAAACAACAACTTTTCCGATCCACAAGCGCTCCTTATAGCGCCCGATCACTATTTGCTACGCATGCTTTATAGCCAGGGCATCCGCCTGGCAGATTTAGGAATTCCAACTAACAGCCAAATTCACGGAGGAGAAAAGGTTGCGGACCCTCGCAGTGCCTGGCGCCTGCTTGCAAAAAACATTCACCTTTTCCATGGCACCCCAACCGGGTTCTGGCTCAATCATGTGTTCAGTGATATTTTCGAACAAACTGAACAACTCGACGAAAGCACAGCAGACCACTATTTCGACAGTATTTCTGAGCAACTTCAAAAAGACGAATTTCGGCCTCGCGAGATATTTGATCGATTTAATATTGAGTTTTTGTCGACGACCGAATCACCCATCGACACATTGAAGCACCATCAAAAACTCAGAGACAGCGATTGGAATGGGCAAGTGGTCACGTCCTATCGCCCGGATGCCGTTATCGACGCTGAACACCACACATTTCAACAATCACTGCAGTTTTTTGGCGAGTTGACCGGGGAGGATGTTTTCTCATGGACAGCTTATCTCGAAGCCCACCGAAAAAGGCGCGCTGACTTCATTGCTGTGGGCGCCACTGCCAGTGATCATGGCCACCCAACAGCCCAAACAGCGAATCTGACGACCGCCGAATGCCAGCAACTCTTTCACCGCATTGTCGCTGATCAGGTCAGTCCGGAAGACGCAGAATTATTCCGAGCACAAATGTTGACCGAAATGGCCCGCATGAGCCTTGACGATGGATTAGTTATGCAAATCCACCCCGGCTCTTTCCGCAATCACAATCAATGGTTGTTCGACAACTACGGTAGCGACAAAGGCGCGGATATACCGAAACGTGTCGAGTATACGAACGCACTGAAACCCCTGTTAGATTGCTTTGGCAACAATCCAGACCTGACGCTCATTCTCTTCACGCTGGACGAAAGCAATTATGCCCGCGAATTGGCGCCTCTCGCTGGCCACTACCCCTGTCTGCGCCTCGGTCCTGCGTGGTGGTTCCACGATAGCCCCGAAGGCATTATGCGCTTTCGAGAACAGACCACGGAAACCGCTGGTTTCTATAATACCGTGGGTTTTAATGATGATACCCGAGCATTGTTCAGCATTCCTGCCCGACACGACATGTCGCGCCGAGTCGATTGCTCTTATCTGGCGCGACTCGTGTGTGAGCACCGCCTCGAAGAGGCAGATGCTCTCGCCATAGCAATCGATTTAAGCTACAACCTGCCGAAACTGAGCTACCGTGTTAGCGATCCAATCGGCGGAGACCGATAAGCTATGTGTAGTCGTTTTGCTCGGCTGTTAATCCTGGCCTGCCTATTCTGCACGAGCGAATTGAATGCTGGACCTAACACCTTGATTTTGCGAACAGCGGAAACTCAAGCGGCAGACTATCCAACCGCACTGGCAATCACCTACATGGGAGCGCTGCTCGAAGAATGGTCCAGCGGAGAACTGGCGATTAAACTCTACGCGGGGGGCCAGCTGGGCGAAGAAAAAGATACGCTGGAGATAACCATCTTTGGCGGTATCGATTTGAATCGAATCAATATGGCGCCCCTTAACTCAATCGTTCCGGAAACCGTCGTTCTTGGACTACCCTTTTTATTCCGCTCTACCACCCACATGCGCAAGGTGCTCGATGGAGACATCGGCGAAGAAATTCTTGCCTCGCTAGAACCTTTCGGCCTCATCGGTCTAGCCTACTACGACTCGGGCGCACGCAGTTTCTACAACAATCAACGTCCTATCCACTCACCCGCTGACTTGCGTGGGTTAAAAATCCGGGTTCAAAATTCGGAATTGTCCGTCGCCATGGTCGAAGCCTTAGGAGCTAACCCGACTCCGATGGGGTTTGGACAGGTCTACGAGTCACTACTACTAGGCACCATCGACGGCAGTGAAAACAATTGGCCATCCTATGAATCGACCGGACATTTTGAGGCTGCAGGACATTACACATTAACCCGTCACACAATGACCCCTGAAGTGTTGGTGATGTCGAAACACCGTTGGCGAAAATTATCTGCAGAACAACAAAAGTTGATTCGCCGCGCAGCAAAAGCATCCGTGCCGTATA
>Ga0105350_10002912_pt1 | contig 10086 bp, 7 predicted proteins | sample EN1Hudsemesocosm_FD_83506 | JGI IMG/M metagenome (GOLD analysis project Ga0105350, IMG submission 83506) | Methane-oxidizing microbial communities from mesocosms in the Hudson Canyon - EN1E Hudson Canyon | ecosystem: Environmental > Aquatic > Marine > Cold seeps | place: Hudson Canyon...
ATTTCGATTGAAGCTGAGTCACTCGATAACCTTGGCGTATGAGCTCTGCAACAACCCCTTTTTCGCCCAACATGTGCCCTGCTCCGACAACGATAAAACAAGTTTCCTTGTTTTTCACACACTCGTTTGCGCTGTTCGCCATACGCGGGTGCCGATCGAAGAATAAAACATCAAAAAAACCAGCAAGCTTAGGGTAGTCGTTAAGCGGATCGCCGATTGCCTGTTTATATAGCTCGTCACCATCACCTCGTTTCCAAGCTGACATCATAGCTGCCCAAGTGGCTTTATAGTCAGACATATCCTTAAAGCTATCTTGTAATATTTCATCATCTGCTGGAAGATTTGTCAGTAGCGCCATCTGAAAAGCAAAGTCTTCTATCTGTCGTATCTTCTTTTTATATCGTGCTTTTTGCATAAAATATTGATCAATACCTTGATCTGCTTTGTAGCCTAATTTTTCTGCCTGTAAAGCAGTAATGGTAATTGCCAATAAACCCGGCTGATAATTTTTAACGGCTTCTAAAGGAATACCAAACTCTTTCAATAAACTCTCGATAATACTCAGCGTTTTAGGGCTCAAATGGTCCATCATGGTTTGATTATTCGCGTAAAAACCATTTTCTGCGATCAGTCGCTGTCGCTCATCTTCAGAAACTGTTTCTTCATTCACTTCGACCACTAAAACCGATGAACGCTCATAGGCATCCAGTATTTTTTTATCTAATGGATAAAAACTTTGATTGGCAAAGTGTACCGAGCCCATTAAATATCCTTGTTGACCTTCTTTTTCATAGGTCCAGAATAACTCTGCTTTCAGCGGTTGGGCAGTAATTAATAAACTAGCTAACAGCAACAATACGCTGACTGAGTATGCGGGATGTTGTTTCATCATAAAGTGAAATCCGAAGAGGTAAGAAGGGTAATTGATCGTTATGGGTTTCAAACCATTTATAAGCGATATTTATTTAGCCATACTCCCATAAAAAAGCTAAAACAAAAATAGCCTTGCCGTAAATTAACTCGTGAGAAATAATTACGACAAGGCTTATCCTAAAGCACTCTATGTTAGCGCGCTTACAACGACTTTATTTACTTATTGATCGATAAAAATATTCTCACCGTCTATGTCTTCAAAGGTATTACCAGTGCTGAAATCACCTGTTGTGTCAGAGTCTAACCAAATACCATTAGTAGAACTTCCTCTTAATATGGTATTTGTTATTTGCCCATGCGTAGGTGTAGCGAAAAAGCCAACTAATGCTTCGGTATTACCACTCTCAGCACCAGCATACTCAATAATGGCATGATCAATGATATTGGCTTCACTATCAGAGAAGGTGTATTGGATACCATTCCAATAGCCTTTTTCTTTCTGTGCACCGGTTAAAATGATGGGTTCTTCAGCTGTACCTTGTGCTGCAAATGATGCATTACTGTCAATTCTAAAACCAGCACCTGAACCAAGCTGTATTTCTACTCCAGGCTCAAAACTTAATGCTGAATATACATTTATCGAGCTTGTGTAAGGCACGTAATAAGGGATACCAACATTTTTGACTCGTTGATCAGTATTAATTGTGGCAGATGATGAGTATGCAGCCACGATACGGTCATCGCTATTACCGGTATAATCACTGTTACTACCCAATTGACTAATGTCTCTAAAATATATTGATCCCGGCTGTACATTATTTGTGGAAGTAATATTGTCCATTGTCAGGTCAATATTATAGTAAAACTCAAAACCATACTTTCCGCTATGTCGTAGTATCGAGTTAGTCATCGTTAAGCGACCATCTACACCGAACACACCCACATTCGCATCCATGTTTCCACCTGGGCCACCTCCGTATTCTACAATGGTATGGTCCATAACATTCGCATTGTTATTAAAGGTGAATTGAATACCTGTCCAGTATCCAACTGATTGCTCTAAGCCGGTAAAGGTAATTGGTTGTAGTTCTGTTCCAATTGCTTTTAAGGTGCCACTTCCATCAATCGATAATTGCGTATCGGCGGGAAAGATAAGTGTTACACCGGGTTGAATCGTTAAGGTCGAATAAACGACAACCCTAACTCTTGGCATATGATAGTCAACATCCAGTAACTGCCAAGTTTGGTTATCATTGATGTCACCGACAATTTTAATAAAATCGTCTGTATTCCCTGCATAATGACTGTCAGCCCCCAGCATTCCCACGGCATTCGCATTGATATATACCGGTGATTTTTCATTAAGCGTCAACGTATTATTGTTAAATGCCACGAGCGTTTCGCCATCATCTAATTTAATACCATAATTTTCACTGTAACGAATAATCGAATTTTCGATACTCGCTTTACCATTAAATGATAATCCAATATTGGCTTCATTATACGAACTGCTGTGGCCACCGTATTCAACAATCGTATAGTCTAAAGTGCTCGTTGCAATCGATCTAATTTCGATACCATCCCAGTAACCTGGCGCAGCTAATTCACCGGTAAATAAAATTGGAGACGCGAAGGTTCCAATCGCATTTAACACGCCGTCGTCTTCCACCAGTAGGCCAATACCAGCAGCAAATTTCAATTGAACACCTGGTTGAATGGTTAAGGTAGCCGCATCACTCACACTCATATTGCTATTCACTTCGTAGCAGGGTAATGCCAAGGTTGTATCAACGGTAATATCCGTCTCAGCCAGCTCAACACACGCCACGGGTACCGCGTCGAGAATCGTCAATATAGCGGTCGAATAATCGCCCAAAGTACTATTTGCAGATGGGTTTGAAAGTTCAATATTGACCGTTTCATTATTTTCGTTCAAATTATCTTGAAGTATTTGCACTGAAATCGTTTTAACAGCGCTATCCGTTGCTTGCCAAGTGAGGCTGCCTTCGACTGACGAGAAGTCACTTTCAGCGGTTGCACTGATACCGGAAACCACATAATCAACACTAATTGCTTCTGAACTATCACCCGCGCGGTTAACCGAAATCGCAATGGAGGCTGAAGACTCATCTACTTCATACGTATTGGCCGATAGCGTTATCGCAGACATTGAGGCTGATCCCCCCGCTGTTGTGAAACACGACTCGTCCGTGGCGGCAGACTCATTATCCGCGGCATCAAAGGTGATTATTTTATAGCAGTAGTTAATCGCTGACATAATATTAAAGTCAGTGAAGAAGGTTGCCGTTACTACGGCAAGCTCTTCAGTTACATCTCCGGCTGCACCGCGTAATACTTTAAAGCCCGCCACTTCATCAATTGCAGATTGATCCCAAGACAGTTCAAGTACGCCATTGTTCTCAACGACATTCAAGTTTTCTGCTAAGGGTGGAGCGGTTGTATCGATTACTTCTAAAGTGATATCTAAGGTGGCTATGCTTCTACCTGAGCTCAGACCTTTACTATCAACCGCTTCAACTTCGTAGCTGTAAGTGGTTGACGAATCTAGACCGCTATCAATAAAAGAAGAAAATGCCGTTTCACCTATTAACTCGCCATTTCGGTAAACCTTGTAACTTGCGACGCCAATATCGTCGCTTGATGCTTGCCAAATAACCGCAACTTCACTCTGGCTGGCAACTAAGGCACGCACGTCAGTAGGCACTGAAGGCGCCAAATTACTGCTATCAGTAAAATCAGTCGCTAATTGAATATTATTCACAATAATATTTTGAACATTAGTCACTGTCTGGTTAACCGTGATGTTTACCAAAGTGTTACTAATAATGACCTGACTGTTATCCAAGAAGGCATCAAACCCGACATGATTAGCATCAAAAGCACTGGAGATAAAATCAAAATCTGACGGGACATTATTGTCGACTAACACTTGCGCGACAATCGCCGTCACTTCATTCTTTATTTCATTTATCTCAGCTAAATCAGGCAATTCAGACAGCGCACCCATTGATTCAAATTGATTGCCAATATCTTCGCCTTTCTGCTCAAACCAGTTACGAACAATCAAGTCGGTATAAGGGTGTATATTGACCCTTAATAACTCATCACCAGCAACTCTTTTATGGCCAATACTATATAAGTACTCCCCATTACTTTGTGTCACCCTGAGTAAGAATGGCCCATCACCTGCGAGCTTCTCACTGTTAAATTCACCGTTTGCATCCGTCGTAGTGGTGACGGTTGCACCATTAATATCTCTGATGCTGATATCCGCTTGAGCAATGGGTGCGCCAGTGGCTGAGGTGCCTATAAATCCTGTTCCGATTAACTCACCACCACTATTATTTGCTACTTCATTATTACTGCTGCCACAGGCAATCAATAATGAGATCAGTGCTGCGATCAATACGTGCCCTACCACATTCAAATATTTTCCACTCTTCATTTTATATCCCTATTTTCCCTATTTAGTCTCATCTTCTTCAAAATAATAAATCCCTACACCAACGCGCTTAACTACATCATCCTGCCTAGCTTCGTCATCGGGCGTGTTTTGCTTCATTTCGTACTGCTTATTTTCATCTCCCATCCATCGATTAAATTCCAGCAATAAATCGAGTGATTTTTTTTGGCTGAATGTTTTAAATTCTTGAATCAACGCTTCAGGCAACTGATGACTCAACTGCCTCTGAAACATGGGCTCTTCCCCTTCCCCTTTTTCAATATTATGGACACCGCTTAGCAATAAATTACGGCTACACAGTGATAAAATTTCTAGTTTTTCCAATTCATCCGTTTGTGGAACATATCCCAAGCATTCTAAACGCACTTCCCCCTGCTCAAGGCGACTAACAACCCCCGTACGCTGTAACTCATCCAGAATGGCACCAACCGATATATCACCGCTATAACGTTCAACTAGCTGCGTAAAACTAAAATGGCTATTTGAACCAACATCTGTGCGCAATTTTAGAGGAAGTATTTTTGGCTGTTGATGCTCATCTAAAAAGTCAGCATCATTTAACCAGCCCGTGATCACACGAGATGCGCGGTTATGCGTAATTTTAGGCTGCGGGCTAGACCCAAGAGAATCACTCGACAAACGAACCACTTCTTTACGACTTAAGCCAGTTAATACTGCTACGCGGGCGTAGGTCATTTTACGTTTAGGTATTGAGTAGTGCTTATATGCGACATCCACATAAGCCTGCTTTGCAAGTTCAGAGAACTCACTATGCGAAACGTCGTGTTTAATTAACACACGAATAAGCGGCTTGAGGATTCTCAGCACTGCTTTTGAAATAATTGAATTTTTGTTTTCACTCATAAAACGGGATAATAATCCCGTTTTATGAAAATTGCTATTAAAATTTCATCAACATCCCCAAACTACTCATAAATCTGTGACAAAGAGTCAATAAGCCCCCCTACTCGCACCTGGAGTAAACAAATTTTCAACAAGCATTATATTTTCATATAATGCCTGATCCTCCTTACTTGTGAATTGTCAGAAGACAACTAAGATTAAATACACATTAGGATGATGCTAGATTAACTGTATTTTGCAGGCTAATTTGGAGGCGTAATATTTTCGTGATGAACACTAAAAATATAGCCATTACAACCTGTTTATACGGGACGTTAACCTCTCTTGTTCACGCTCAGGAAAAGCCCAATACTGAAACGTTATGGGCAATGACTATTGAACAACGTCTGAAAGTTCAAATCACCTCCGCCACCCACTTTTCTGAGTCAATGCTTACCAACCCTAGTAGCGTCAGCGTCATTCACAGTAAAGTCGCCCTACTCGATGACATTCCTATAAATAGCTTTGTATATGGTACCGACGTAATTTCATTAGATAACCTTGAACTCGCCACGCTTCAGCAAATGGAAGTGGTGCGAGGACCTAGTTCGACTCTTTATGGTAGTGATGCACTTCATTCTTCAGAGGCTTATCAGGCTTGGCGGCTCGGCGTTGCGGAACCACAATCAAAGCTCAACACAGATGAGAGTGACTATTCTCATAGTAGCCTGCAAAGTTTTCAGACCTTAGGAGAAAATTGGATTTTAGGGCTAGCGCTAGCGGCCTCAAAAGAAGGTAATCAGGATAGTGACCAAAGAACATTAAACTGGGACTCTCAAACCGCCATTATCCATTTAATACAACACACACTAGGAGATGACTAGATTGAGACATCACAGGATGGATGGCCTCATTTGGAAAATAAAACTTCAGCCAAGGCGAATGAGTGTCGTCAGTGCGCTCTGTCTATTGCTGCTCTCATTTTGGGCCAGCGCGCTTGCAGCCCCTAAGAATATCAAAATATCAACCAACTCCGTCAGTGTTCAGGCTGCGTTAATCAAAAATTTTACTCACCTTATAGAGTGGCCAAAAAATAAACATGAGGAAAATAATGCAGCATTTAGACTTTGTATCCACTACTCAAAAAAACTGGAACAGCAATTCAAAACTATTTTTACCGACAAACAGATCAAAGGAAAGCCGGTCGATATCCTGAATGTTAGCAGCACGGATCTCAACACTTGCGACTTGGTTTATATTACCGCTTCATCAATAGAGTCGATTTCACGCATACTAAAAAGTGCTCATCAACGAGGCGTACTGACTATTAGCGCCCAAGATGGCTATGGACAACAAGGCATTCACATCAATTTTTATGAAAGTAATCAATACATGGCTTTTGAACTCAATAAGCATGCTTTAGATAGCGCGGGGTTTCAAGTCAGTACCCAACTCTATCGTTATGCCCGTATCGTACAGTGACTTGATTATGTTTCAACAATTATCGATAAAGAACAAACTTACCCTGATTATCACTTTAGTCACATCGACTGCGCTAATTCTCGGTTTTACCGGTATTACCCTCACTTATTATAACGAGGCACGTAGCAACCTGATTGAGGATATTGAGCAGGAAGCCAAACTAGTTGCTAGTTACAGTCAGGTTCCCGTTGCACTTAATTTTCATGATGACTTAATACGTATACTCGATGACGTTCTTATTCCCAGCGCCCACACCAGTGCAATATGTGATCGAGAGCCTGCACAGATAATTCAAACTGACAATGGTGGCGGCTTGCTCACCGATATAAGCGATTGCCGCTTAAAAGGACCCGTTTGGCAAGACAAGTGGCTTTGGGTGACTCAAGTTATTTATGATATTTCGGGTGAATCTATCGGTTTAGTGGTCATTAAGGTATCAACTGCCGATTTCAATCAAGGCGTTAACCGGTTCGCTTACTTGGCTTTGATATTTACACTTTTATCAATTGGCTTTAGCTTCTTTTTAGCCGGTCGCTTACAAGCTTATATATCTCGCCCCATTACAGACCTTAAAGAAGCAACACAGCAACTTTGCAACGAAGAAAACTATAATTTCCGCGTCCCCGTAACCAGTGAAGATGATATTGGTAGCCTAAGCCATTCATTTAATCGCATGCTCGAAGCCATGGAGCAACGATTGGTAGAGCGTAATCAAGCCATTACGAAGATGCACCTCCTCGCTAATTACGACTCGCTCACGGACCTCCCTAATCGCACTCTCTGTCTTGATAGGCTCGACCAAGCCATTGCAAAAGTAAGTCGTGACCAGAAAAATCTCGCCATCATGTTTATCGATCTTGATAATTTTAAAGATATTAATGACTTTTTAGGTCACAGTGCTGGCGACATCTTACTCGTTAAAGTCAGTAATAACTTAAGTAGCGCCTTAAGACAAAGCGATACACTCGCTCGACTAGGTGGTGATGAATTTGTCGTGATTCTCACTGAATTTGAATCCAAAGAAAGCCTGTCGATGGTGGCAGAGAAATGTGTACTTGCCGTTTCACAAGAATTTAACATTATGGATCACATAGTTACTACGTCTGCGAGTATTGGGATCGCTATTTACCCGGATGATGCGTCTTCATCAGAAGAGTTAATGAAAGCCGCTGATAGTGCCATGTATCAAGCAAAAGAACGGGGGAAACATTCCTTCTATTTTTATGAAGAAAGAATCAATGCGATTCTCGCCAGACGACATACGCTCGCCGGCGCATTGCGGTTTGCCTTAAAAGAGACGCAGCTACATGTGGAATACCAACCAGTTGTTGCATTAAATTCTAATAAAATTGTGGGAGCAGAAGCCTTATTACGCTGGCATCACCCCGATTTTGGTATGATATCCCCCGTTGAATTCATTCCTATTGCCGAGAGTACAGGGCTGATTCTTCCGATTAGTTTATTTGTGGTGGAGTCTGTTTGCCAGTTTATCACTAGCTTTCGTACTGAACTAACAGATAATTTCTCGGTAGCTTTAAACCTATCCCCCGCAATCCTGAGACAAACTAGCTTAGTGGCGCAAATAGAAGTTTTTTTAAACCAGTATCAAGTGCCCGCCAAGGCGGTATGTTTTGAAGTAACAGAAAATGCCCTAATGAATGAAATGGAACACTGCATCCAAACTCTGAAGGCGCTCAAACAACTCGGTTCACGCATCTCAATTGACGACTTTGGTACGGGTTACTCCTCTCTGTCTTACTTAAGTAAGTTACCCGTCGACAACCTTAAAATTGATCGCTCTTTTATCAATGACATGCTGCATGATGACAATGATACCGCTATAACACTCACGATTATTTCGCTCGCACAAAATTTAAACTTAAAAGTAATCGCGGAAGGCGTAGAAGACCAAGCGCAGCTGAATTTTTTGAAACAACACAACTGCGAGTATATTCAAGGATTTTTAGTCAGCCCTTCAAAAACAGATAGAGCCTTCATCTCTTTTCTTAAGAGCTACAATCATTAAGTAGCAATATGCACTAATTTTCAGAGTATTAGCGCGTCGCCAATCAGCTTAAGCTAATGCCAATATTACTTACACCACCATCTTGGGATAATGCCCGTAGCTCTGTGATTAATTCTTCACCTGGGTGTGAAGCAGAGCGTAAGATATCATTCAATTCAGCCTGAAAAGAAAACTCACGCTCAACAAGTGGATGAGTGTCATATAGTTTAATGAGTTGATTTTCACTTAAGTCGTCACCTTCAGAAAAATCAATAAACTGAAGTACGGTCGTTAATGCAGTTTGGCTTGCATCCAAAGCTCGTCGTTTTTCTTCATTCAAGCCGCCCAACATCGCTTGCTCAAGTAAACTCAAACAATCGGCTGTTGGCAATGCGCCGTAATGCTCACTATTTTCCGTTTCAGGAACATATGCCATCACGTGATCCAGCAACGCAATAATCTGCTCTTCATTTGGCTCAACAATAAGATTCTGCCAAACACCCTCAATAATTTCTGGCAAGGGCATATAATCACTGTCATCGGCTTCAAGGCTTGTAATGTATAGAATAGCATTAGGTAAGGCTCGTTCTGCGAGCGACAATATAAACGCACGTTCACGCCATGCACTTAAAGATTGAAGCTTTTTTTGGAATTTCTGTTTATTCATTTATTAGTCCAACATTGGATTGAGCAAATTTTTTCGATCGTTGTAAGGCATCAAGTAATATATTGGTACATTGCACTAAAGAGCTTCCTGCAGCAACGATACCATCTTCATGCCCCTTCATTACAAAGAGTATCGGCAATGCTGCTTTTGCTAACATTAGCTCTGAAGAAAGCTGCTGTACAGCGTATGCCATTTCAGGTGTTCCATAAGGTATATCTTTCGGAGTTGAGGCTAAATTTAATGCCTCTGCATAACGCCAAATATCCGGTGAATGCACATGAACAACCGCCTGTATTTGATCACTTTGCTGATATAAAACCCCATGCGTCATGCTTTCTGAGGAAGGCTCTACTTCACCATGGGCACATATGCTGTTCTGCTCAATATCAATGAGAGTAATACAGGAAAGGCTCGCATTCGATAATGAAAGCTTATGGCCCGTTTGAGAACCCGTAATTAAGAACGTCTTGTTTGATTTAGTCGCACGAATTGAGATATTCCCAAAACCATACCCACCATAACGATCATCATCCTGACCTAACAAACCTTTGTTTTGCATGACTGAACGACAAGCGTTGATATCCCTCAGCGTTTGCTTCTTCGTGCGTACGCCCTTGCGTTGAAAGTCGAGCGAATATTTGATGACACCTTCTTGCTCCATCATAATTCCTCAACTATTTACTCGAGACAACCGACTTCAGGACTTTATATCTAGAGCATAATTCGCTAAAC
>Ga0105350_10002916_pt1 | contig 10084 bp, 8 predicted proteins | sample EN1Hudsemesocosm_FD_83506 | JGI IMG/M metagenome (GOLD analysis project Ga0105350, IMG submission 83506) | Methane-oxidizing microbial communities from mesocosms in the Hudson Canyon - EN1E Hudson Canyon | ecosystem: Environmental > Aquatic > Marine > Cold seeps | place: Hudson Canyon...
AATTTTTCGGAAATTTTCACGAATTCGATCTGATACAACAATCGTATCATTCAGTGAATAACCAATTACGGCTAGTAATGCAGCTAAAACCGTTAAATCGAAGTCCCAACTTAATATGGAAAACGCACCCACAACAATAATCACATCATGAATTAAAGCAGCGACTGCACCTACCGAGAACTTCAACTGAAAGCGCATGGCAACATACAACATCACCATCCCCAGAGCTAACAATAAACCAAGCCCACCCTGCTCTCTTAATTCTTCACCCACTTGCGCACCAACAAACTCTGCACGCTTTAAGGTTACGTTCTCGCCATTAGCCGACAAACTGGAAACCACTTCCAAGCCAACCTTGTCATTAAAGCCTTCTGACAACCGGACAAGAACAGAAGTAGCAGCACCAAAGTTCTGCACAACCAGCTTTTCATAACCGGCGCTTAATAACTGCCCCCTAACACTTTCTAGATTAGGCGCCTGCTCATACTCAACCTCTACCAATGTACCCCCGGTAAAGTCCAACCCTAGCGCCAAACCTTTCACCGAAAGAGAAGCAATAGATGCAACAAGTAAAATAATTGAGAATATAGCAGCAATTTTTCGCTTACCCATAAAGTCTATTTGATTTTTCATTATCCTATCCTCAACTTATCGATAATTTCTTAATATCGCGACCACCATAAACCAAGTTTACAATAGCGCGAGTTAACACAACAGATGTAAACAATGAGGTTATTATCCCAAGAGACAAGGTCACCGCAAAACCCTTAACAGGCCCTGTTCCAACAGCAAATAAAATCACCGAAGCAATTAAGGTGGTAATATTGGCATCAAATATAGTCACGAATGCTCTACTATAACCCGCATGAATTGCCTGCTGGGGACTCATACCATTTCTCAGCTCTTCCCTTATACGCTCAAATATAAGTACATTGGCATCAACGGCCATACCCACTGTCAACACAATCCCCGCAATGCCGGGCAACGTTAAAGTGGCTGTTAGCATAGACATAAAGGCACATAACAGAATCACGTTTGCACCCAAAGCAACATTAGCGACCAAACCAAGGGTTCGGTAGTAAACCAACATAAAGATCAAAACTAAACCAAAACCAATTTGAACAGATAATAAACCAGCATCAATATTTGCCTGCCCCAAACTAGGACCAACCGTTCGCTCTTCAACAAAGTAGATAGGTGCAGCAAGTGACCCCGCACGTAAAAGTAAGGCTAACTCTGACGCTTCAGCAGAAGAATCTAAGCCTGTAATTCTGAAACTGTTTCCGAACGCACCCTGAATGGTAGCAAGGTTAATCACATGCCTAATTTCTCGGTTACGGCGCTCAATAACTTCCTCGCCATCAACCATTTTTTTGTGCACTTCTGATTTCTGCTCAATGAATAACACACCCATTTTACGCTTTAGATTACGCTTGGTGATATCAAGCATCATCTTTCCACCCTTACCATCTAGGGATATATTGACCTGAGATATTCCGTTTTCATCAAAACCCGAGTTGGCATTTGATACGTTGGTACCCGTCACGATAATGTCTTTTTCAAGTAGTACCGTTCTACCCGGCATATTCTTAAAATCAAACTGTTGATAGTTTCGCTTACTTTCTGATGCTTTTGCCTCAAGTCTAAACTCAAGATTAGCCGTCTTACCAATAATGCGCTTAGCTGCCGCGGTATCTTGTACACCTGGTAGTTCAACCACAATTCTGTTACGTCCTTGCCTTTGTACCAAGGGCTCAGCAACACCTAATTCATTGACACGATTTCTTAAGGTCACCAAATTTTGTTTAAGAGCGTAATCTTCTATTTCTTTAATGCTCTGTTCGGATAGTTTAAGTAGTAAGAAATACTCACCCTCTTCTTCAAGCGTTCTACGGGTAAAATTACGATACTTGGAGCTAATCATGGTATCAGCTTTATCCATTTCTTCCGCTTTCTTAAACTTGATCTTCAGACTATCAACACCTTCCGTTACGACACTTCGATAACGGATTTTGTTATTTCGCATTTCAAGTTTGATATCACTTATGGATACGTTGAGCTTCTGACTAAGCGCTTTTTCCATATCAACTTCTAACAAAAAATGCACACCTCCGCGTAAATCAAGCCCTAACTTCATCGGACCCGCACCTAAAGATTGAAGCCATTCAGGCGTGCTTGGCGCCATATTCAAGGCAGCAATATAATCATTGCCCAGCTCATTTTTCAAAAAGTCTCTTGCCAGTAATTGAGTGTCATTCGAGTCAAAACGAACCAACAGGTTTCTCTCATCCAGATCGGATTGAAGAACAGCAATACCGGCATCTTTTAATTTACTGAGAACGCGTTTTTGAAGCTGCACATCTGCAACAATTGAACTTTCAGAGCCAGTGATTTGTACTGCAAAATCATCCGGATATAAATTCGGTAATGAGTAAACCACTCCCAGCGAGAGCGCCATGAGTATGAGAATGTATTTCCAAGCGGGGTACTTATTGAGCATGTTAGCTCCAAATCCTATCAATATTATTGTTAATTAATTGGCCCTTCACATCCTAAAACCCGAAGTAAAGGCACCTTATAATATGAGATCTTTTCAAACGAAATAATCGCGCAAAGACCTCAGCATACTCTTTTACTAGATACTTTTTAAAGTGCCCTTAGGTAGCGCTGCTGAAATAGCAACTTTCTGAACTCTAATTTCAACACCGTCAGCTATCTCGACACGAATAAAGTCTTCAGTTACTTTTGAAATTTTACCCGCAATGCCACCAGTAGTAATCACTTCATCACCCTTACTTAAACCTTCTACTAAATTCTTATGTTCTTTGGTACGTTTAGACTGTGGGCGCCACATTAGAAAATAAAATATTAATATAAAGCCACCGAAGAAAACCATCTGCATAATAGCACCCGGCCCTTCCGGTGAAACAGGTGCGCCTTCGGCAAAGCTCAATACCGAGATAAAACTAAGGGCCAAAGTCAGGCCAAGTTTTGCAATTAAGTTCATTTAAGTAGTCCTCTATAATTTAGAATAAATAGTAAAAACAAATAGTTATAAAAATTTCTTATGCCACCAAGCCATACACTTGATGCCTATATTTTAACCTGTATTTCGGGTGTGGCCTCGCCTCTTTTTTCATAGAAGGCATCAACAAAGGCCGACAATTTACCCTGTTCAATCGCCTGACGCAAACCGCTCATTAAGTTCTGATAGTAACGCAGGTTATGAATAGTATTTAATTGCGCACCAAGCATCTCCTTACAACGGTCTAAATGATGCAAATAACTACGACTAAAGTTCTGGCAGGTATAACAATCACATTGCTCATCCGCAGGAGCCGTATCGGTTTTATGCACTGCATTTCGAATTTTGACCACACCTGTAGAAGTAAACAGATGCCCATTACGAGCATTTCGGGTCGGCATCACACAATCAAACATGTCGATACCTCTTCGGACCGACTCAACCAAATCTTCTGGCTTGCCGACCCCCATCAAATATCGTGGTCGATCTTCAGGCATATCACTTGCCATAAAATCTAAGACCTTCATCATTTCTTCTTTAGGCTCACCAACCGACAAACCACCAATGGCATAACCATCAAAACCAATTTCCGTCAGGCCTTTTAGCGACTCTTGACGAAGGTCTTCATACATCCCCCCTTGAATAATGCCAAACAAAGCAGAAGGGTTATCGCCATGCGCATCTTTACTTCTAGCCGCCCAACGTAATGAAAGCTCCATTGAGTCGCGCGCCTCTTTCACAGTGGCAGGGTACGGCGTGCATTCATCAAAAATCATTACAATATCTGAGCCCAGTTTTCGCTGTACGTCCATCGATATTTCGGGCGTCAATTCTACCGGTGACCCATCTATCGGCGACTGGAAGTTCACGCCTTTTTCGGTAATCTTTCGCATATCACCCAAGCTGAACACCTGGAAACCACCTGAGTCGGTTAAAATCGGTTTTTGCCACTGAATAAAATCATGCAAAGTACCGTGCTGCTCAACAACATCTGTGCCGGGACGCAACATTAAATGAAAAGTGTTACCGAGAATAATATCGGCGCCAATCTCTTCAATATCCTTAGGCAACATACCCTTTACTGTGCCGTACGTTCCCACCGGCATAAATGCAGGCGTTTGTATTTTCCCGCGAGGGAATTCAATTTCGCCGCGGCGTGCTTGACCATCAGTCTGACTAACCTTAAATGACATACAACATGTTGACTGAGTCAATGCTTTCTCCTAATTAAGCTTTAATTTGAGGCGTTAAAAGCATCGCATCACCATAACTAAAGAAACGATATTTCTCTTTGATGGCTTCTGCATATGCTTGTTTAATGGTTTCACTGCCCGAAAATGCCGATACCAACATTAATAGGGTCGATTTTGGTAAATGAAAGTTAGTAATGAGCGCATCGACCGTTTTAAATTTATATCCGGGATAAATAAAAATATCCGTGTCGCCGACAAAAGGTTCAAGTTCGCCAGACTGACTGGCAGATTCCAAACTTCTGACACTTGTTGTACCCACACAGACTACTCGTCCCCCTGCTGCCCTAGTCTTTTTAATGATACCGACTGTTTCGGCTGACACCTGCAACCACTCTGAATGCATAATATGGTCATGAATATTATCAACCCGAACAGGCTGAAACGTGCCAGCACCTACATGCAAAGTAACAAAGGTAGTTTGAATACCTTTTTCTTTCAATTTATCAATTAGGTCGTCATCAAAATGTAAACCGGCTGTTGGTGCTGCTGCCGCTCCGGGCTTATCTGCATAAACGGTTTGATAGCGCTCTAAGTCTGAATATTCATCTGATCGCTCAATATAAGGCGGTAAAGGAATGTGGCCAAAACGTTCAAGTAATTCAAATACTGGCAGGTTTGATTGGGTAGAAAGGATAAATAATGCATCCTGACGACCACGCATAACGAGCTCAACGCCACCTTCCAGGATTATCTTGCTATCTACTTTTGGCGATTTACTCGAGCGGACATGCGCAAGAAAGCTATGTTGATCGATGAGTCGCTCAAATAAAATCTCAAGCTTTCCGCCGGTTTCCTTGTGGGCAAACAAACGCGCAGGGACTACTTTAGTGTCATTAAAAACCAACAAGTCATTAGCATTTAGTTGGTCGACAATATCGCCAAAGTGACGATGCGCTATGCTTGCAACGTTCGCACCGCCGCCTACACAAAGCAAGCGGCTCTGTGTTCTTTCAGGCATCGGATAATGGGCGATTAATTCCGGTGGAAGATCAAAATCAAAATCTGAAACATTCATACTGCTGAGTTTTTAATACGTGGCGTGGTTGGTCTCACATCAAAGTTTTGTGCTCGATGACGCATTAGATGATCAATCAAGACAATCGCCATCATCGCTTCTGCAATAGGCGTGGCTCGAATACCGACACAAGGGTCATGACGCCCTTTGGTCGAAACCTCAATAGCATTACCGTGTATATCAATACTCTTACCCGGCAGGTGAATACTTGAAGTAGGTTTCAAGGCCATGTGGGCAATAATGTCTTGTCCTGTAGAAATCCCGCCTAAGACACCGCCAGCATGATTCGACAAGAACCCTTCTGGTGTCATTTCGTCACGATGCTCTGTACCTTTTTGTTCTATGCAATCAAAACCAGCACCAATTTCTACACCTTTTACGGCATTGATGCTCATAAATGCATGCGCAAGCTCTGCATCCAGCCGATCAAATATGGGTTCACCTAGTCCAGGAGGAATGTTGGTCGCCTTTACAGAAATTTTGGCGCCAATTGAGTTACCTTCCTTGTTCAAGGCTTTCATATAGTCTTCCATCTCTTTTATCTTATCGACATCAGGGCAGAAAAACGGATTTGAGTTTACAATAGACATATCAATTTTTTCGATTTTGATCGGCCCAAGCTGAGATAAATAACCAGCGATCTCTACATCAAACTGCTGCTTAAGATATTTCTTAGCAATGGCGCCTGCTGCCACACGCATTGCAGTCTCTCTTGCCGATGAACGACCGCCACCTCGGTAATCACGAATGCCGTACTTTTGCATGTAGGAATAATCGGCATGAGCGGGTCGAAATGTTTCGGCAATATTTGAATAGTCTTTTGAGCGTTGATCGGTATTTTCAATCATTAACGCGATAGGTGTACCCGTGGTTTTCCCTTCAAAGATACCCGATAGAATTTTTACTTCGTCAGCCTCTTTCCGCTGAGTAGTATATCGAGAGGTACCCGGTTTTCTACGATCCAAATCGATTTGCAAATCAGCTTCAGAGATTTCAATTCCAGGAGGGCAGCCATCGACAATACAGCCTATGGCTTTGCCATGACTTTCGCCAAAGGAGGTCACCGTAAATAATTTACCAAACGTATTTCCAGACATAACGCTACCAAACCCTACTTTTCAGTTCATCAGCCCGGATAGCAAAAACTCCGTGACCACCGTGTTCAAACTCAACCCAGGTAAAGGGGAAATCAGCAAAAGCCATCTCGAGCGCCTCCCAACTATTACCTACTTCAACAATCATCAAACCGTCATCTTTTAAATATTGCGATGCTTCCGCCAGCATTCTTCGCACGATATCTAAACCGTCCTCACCAGCTACCAAACCTAATTTTGGCTCTCGCTCAAACTCAGCAGGCATGCTGTCATAATCTTGCTTATCGACATAAGGCGGGTTTGACAAGATAACATCATACCGCCCCTGCGCTTTATCAGGGAATAAATCGGTATTCGAAAAGACAGAAAACACATCAGACTGATACGCCTTGACGCTATCTTCTAGCTGATACTCAGTAATATTACTCTGTGCGACTTCAAGTGCATCGGTTGAAATATCCAATATATCAACCTCGGCTTCATCAAATTCAAGGGCGGCAGCAATACCAATACAACCACTGCCAGTACATAGATCCAAAATAGTTGCAGGTTCTTCGTTCGTTAACCAAGGCTGCAAACGATTATTAATTAATTCCCCAATCGGCGAACGGGGCACCAACACGCGTTCATCAACATTAAAGCGATGCCCACAAAACCATGCCTGCTTGGTGATATAGGCTAAAGGCATGCGCTTATTAATACGTAAGTCAATTGCTTGTGTCACTTGCTCTTGCTCTTGCGGGGTAATTCGACACGTCCACATTTGCGTCGAAAAATCCCACGGAAGATGTAGAACCTGCAACACCAAACTCACTGCTTCATCCCACGCGTTATCGGTTCCATGACCAAAAAACACCTGTTCCTGATTAAAGCGTGAGAAGGCATAACGAATATGATCTGCAATGGTGATCAGTGAATCAGACACGCGAATAAGCTTCCTGGAGAGTTAAAAGGCCGCAATTATATAGAGAATGAGGGATGAGTGAAATACTTAAGTCTATGAGGCTAACAACAGAAAAGGCTTTAATCGTGTCAAACAAGTTTCTTTGCAACTGACAATCGAGCTTTCCCGTCACCTTTGCTAGGAAAAATCAATCTCAGTGATAACTTTGTGCTTCATAAGGACTGAATGACTATTTTCACCACCATATTTAAAAGGATGAACGGAATGTGCTGCTTCATCTACAGATTTATTGGCTACGACAGTTGGCACAACAGCAAAGGATAAAATTTTCTCCTTTGCTCATGATGATAAGGTATCAAACAATATAGCCGATAATTTACATTCAGAGAACATTCGTATTCTGTGAGGCCATTCCCATTTTTTCAGGTACTATTTCGATTAATCATCGAAACCTACAAGTATTCCTTCCGGTATTTTTTCACTATTTAAAATAAAGAAAGCCGTCGCCGGAGTCTTGAACAATGAATACAATAAAATTAGTACCGAAGTTCTTCATCTGGAAACGTAGCCGTCTTTATATTTCTACAGGCAATCTACCGCTTCGTAAACATACTATTGGTTGGAACCAATTGCTGGTTTGTATTGAGGGCGAAATGCTGATCAACTTGGAGAATGGCCAGCAGCAGTCGACTCGAAGTTGTTTGATAAGAGCTGGTACGCTCATGGATGATGCGACCATCAATATTAGCGGGGCGACGCTTGCGATTTATTACTTAAGTCCGATCAGTCAAACATTCTTGGTGCTGCAGGATCAAATGCCCTCAGCTGGTGAAGGTTTGTGTTACAGGCATCCCGGGGAAGACGATTTAATTCACCAGTTTCGTTTTATTCTGCACCAGGCGTTATCGGCAAGCCAAGCCCATGAGTTAGTACAGAGCGTGATCATTGCACCCCATTTACAAAAGATTGTCGTAAAACAGTTTGACCCGAGAGTGATCAACATCCTACATAGGATTAGAGAATCTGTTGCGGAAAATATTTCGATTAGTGACTTTGCTTCCGACGCATGCTTGTCAGAGTCAAGGTTAAAGAAATTATTTAAAGAACAAATTGGCATCCCGATTACTAAATATCGGATCCAATATCGTTTGATCGTTGCAACCGCTTGCATTACTGCCGGCTACTCCATTACCGATGCGGCTTTTACCGCCGGATTTTCAAGTTCGGCTCACTTTTCTACTTGTTATAGTAATATGGTGGGCATTCAACCCTCATTCGCATTTTTAAAACCGCCCTATATGAACGCTTTCATTGCTGACGATGTATTAGATTTTATTTCACCGCTTGTTGCTCAACTCGCTTGACCTTTGGGTCGCGCCCTCTGAACTTTTGTTAACCACTTACATCAGACTATTTCCCCGTGTCATTCGATTGTTTAAGCGGTTTGTGAATGGCGTCTCATTTTACTGAAAGGAGTATACAATCGTGAAAGTAGTATACGCATGTAAGCTGTAAATTTGATTGTAAGGACTGTCGACAAGCCTAGAAAATAAATCTAACAATCAATAAGGTAAATCAAATGAATAAATCATTTATAGAAAAACTAGCAGTCAGTGCAAGCATTATGCTCTTTTCAATCAGCTCTTTGGCCTGGACGCCCAGCCCTGACCCGACGCCCGACCCGGATCCAACACCAGAGCCGTGCCAGGGGGATTGCGACTTCACCCGCGGACCTGATCCGAGCATTAGTTATCTGGAAGCAGATAATGGTCCCTATACAGTGAGGACCGCCGATGTGCCATCTTCTGCTGGCAGCTTTAACGGCGGCACCATCCATTATCCAAGCGGCACAACCGGCACCATGGGAGCGATCGCGGTGGCATCAGGTTTCCTAGCGCCCGAGGGCGATATTATTTGGTGGGGACCACGTTTGGCTTCACACGGCTTCGTAGTAATCACGATCAATACCCCTACTTTTGATGGCGAAGACAGACGTGCCACTCAATTAAGTGAAGCTTTAGACTACGTTATTGCTCAAAGTAACTCTAATGGAAGCGACATAAGCGGCATGGTCGATGCTACTCGTCTTGGTGCTATGGGTTGGTCAATGGGCGGCGGTGGCGCTCTCAAGCTGGCAACAGATAGAGCATTAAAGGCCATCATCCCAACGGCGCCTTATTACGATCAAGGTAATGATTTTGATACCATTACGGCATCCACACTAATTATTGCATGTGAAAATGACTCTGTGGCATCTGTAGACGGGCATGCCTCGGAGTTTTACAACGACATCCCAGCGTCTACTGACAAGGCAATGTTAGAAATTGCCGGAGCGGCTCATTCTTGTGTTACTAGCGGTAATGCTAATGAGGACATCATGGGTAAATATGGCGTAGCATGGATGAAGCGTTTTATGGATGAAGATGCGCGTTATAACCAGTTTTTGTGTGGCCCAAACCATACGTCAGATGGCGATATTTCTGAATATAGAGAGAACTGTAACTACTAAAACGAACCAAAGGGTATCTTCTTAGCTGTTATTTTCTGGTCTCATTTGACCAGTCTTAGCTACCGGTAACGCTGTTACCGGTTTTTTTGTTTCTAACTAGTTGCCTCTAACCAGTAGCGATTATTTAATGATAAAAGAGCGCTACTCAACACTTGAGTATTTCAATGGCAATGTCTAAGTACTTAGTTATGCGACCTGCGAGTAAGCTCTTAAAATTGATAGGATACCTCAGCCGTCACCTGCTCATATTCATAGATAAGATCCAGTGACCGAAAGTTGCCAAG
>Ga0105350_10002917_pt1 | contig 10083 bp, 9 predicted proteins | sample EN1Hudsemesocosm_FD_83506 | JGI IMG/M metagenome (GOLD analysis project Ga0105350, IMG submission 83506) | Methane-oxidizing microbial communities from mesocosms in the Hudson Canyon - EN1E Hudson Canyon | ecosystem: Environmental > Aquatic > Marine > Cold seeps | place: Hudson Canyon...
AAAGACGTGCAGGTAACTGCAAACCAAGAAGTTATATTGTGAGGCGGCGCCTTCAATTCTCCGCAACTGTTGCAGTTGTCCGGGGTCGGGCGCCCGGACGATATTGTCCCTTATGGTATAAACATGGTGCACGAATTGCCCGGTGTCGGGCAGAACCTGCAGGACCATCTGGATTTCACGCTTGCGTATAAATCCAAGGACCGGGACAATTTTGGTATCTCCCTGCCAGGAGGTGTCAGTCTGCTGAAACATATCAGTAAGTGGCGCAAGACGGGCAGGGGTATGATCGCCACACCATTTGCCGAGGGCGCGGCATTTTTGAAAACCGCCCCGGATCTTGATCGCCCAGACGTTCAGCTTCATTTTGTGATTTCAATTGTCGACGATCATGCGCGCAAGCTGCATTTGGGGCACGGGTTTAGCTGCCATGTCTGTGTGTTACGCCCAAAATCTCGTGGGGCAGTGGGATTAACGTCGGGCGATCCGCTGGCGCCACCTAAAATCGACCCACAGTTTCTATCGCACCCAGATGACTTGGAGGTTTTGAAAAAGGGCACGCGGTTGTCCCGGGATATTATGGCCGCGCCTCCCGTGGCTGAATATGCTTACAAGGAGCTGTTTATAAAAGGGGAACCGGATGACGCCCAATTGGAACACCACATCCGGGCCCGGTCTGATACAATCTATCACCCGGTTGGAACCTGCAAAATGGGTCGCGATGAGTTTGCCGTGGTAGATCCGAACTTAAAAGTGCATGGGTTAGAGGCCCTGCGTGTTGTAGATGCCAGTGTGATGTCACGATTGATTGGCGGCAACACCAATGCGCCAACGGTCATGATTGCAGAGAAGGCCGCGGATTTGATCCGGGGCAGGGCGGAACCCCTAAAATCTTAAAGAATAGGTGCGGGTTTCGTTAACACTATCGGCGAGAGTTAGTTTAAATTTGGCGACTATTCTCAATGTGTACTGCAATTTACGCGGAAATTGGGTGTATGAGCCCCAAATGGCCCCGTTTACCTACCTTAACTGCCGGCAAATTTATCTGTTAAGGCATGTTTAAGAGACTCACTGCTATCCCGGTAATGGGTGATAAAAAGGTAGTGGATTATGAGCGCACAAAACGGTTTGGCGCCCATTATCATCAAGAAGAAAAAAGTCGTTAGTGGCGGTGGCCACCACGGCGGTGCATGGAAGGTAGCTTATGCTGACTTTGTGACCGCGATGATGGCCTTCTTCATGTTGATGTGGCTTTTAAGCGCAACGACGGAAAAGCAGCGAAGAGGTCTTGCGGACTATTTTTCGCCGACGGTTCCAATCAGTCGAATATCCGGGGGGGGCAATGGCGTCTTCAATGGCGACAGCATGTTCTCTGAGGATATCATGCCTCAGAACGGGATCGGCGCATCAGACGCCAATCCGGTAGATGCGCAGCAGGCACGTGGAGAGACCGGGCTGGACCAGAGCGCACAGGAGATGGCTGAAAACGAAGAATTCAAGACCATCGAAGAGGCGCTGCAGGGGCGGGGCGGCGAAAGCATGGTCAGCGTTGAAATGGCCCGGCACATTGTAACGCGGGTCACTGACGAGGGGCTGATCATTGAGATGTTCGCCACCGAGAATGCGCCGCTGTTTGAAGAAGGTAAAGAAACGCCCACAGCTTTATTGCGCGACTTGATGCGAATGGTGGCACGGGTGACTGGAGTGGTCAGCAACGATGTCGCCATTAGTGGTCATATCCGGTCGCATCCGGTTGTTCTGGCGAATAACCCGGTGTGGGAACTGTCCAGTTCCCGGGCTGACACCACAAGGCGGCTACTCGAATCGGGTGGCATGAAACCGGCTCGGATTCATCGGGTAACGGGGCATGCAGATCGAAAATTATCAGTACCAAATCCGATGGCAGAGCGAAATAACCGGATCGAAATCGTACTTTTACGCCAATAAAACAAAGAACAGGCGGCCAAGAGATAGATCGAATTTTATCTGTTAGCCGCCCGTTAATGGCCGATGCGTTAGCTGTAGCTTCAAGAATAATTTGATGCAGCAGAAAGGCGTATCTTATGACTTTATCTTCCTCGCTGAATGCCGGCGTAGCTGGACTTTCCGCGAACGCCAGTCGACTGGCTTCCATTTCCGACAACATCGCAAACTCGTCGACCGCTGGTTATAAGCGGGTGCAAACGGATTTCCATTCTATGGTGATTTCGACGAATGGCGGGACTTATACAGCCGGTGGCGTCTCAACTACCTCGACACGTATGATTGACGAACGTGGGTCGTTGGTGTCGACCAGCAATTCAACAGATCTGGCGGTACGTGGCCGTGGTATGTTGCCAGTCGCCTCGCTGACGGACGTTGAAGGTGGAACCGTCGGCCTGAATATGATGATGACAACCACAGGGTCATTCAATGCCAATGCGGACGGAATGTTGACGACTGAAACCGGCTTGGTCCTGCTTGGTTGGCCTGCTCTTTCAGATGGTACCATCCCGTCTTATGCTCGTGGCAGTTCAACTAGTTTGGAACCGATTCAGTTTAACGTAACCCAGTTAACTGGCGAGCCGTCAACTGCGATTAACTTAGGTGTTAACCTTCCTTCTTCGTCAACTATCGCCGGTGCGGACGGGGACGTTGAAAACTTGCCGATTGAGTATTATGACAACCTTGGAAATTCTGAGAATATCGAGGTGGCATTTACGCCTACTGTACCAGGTGCTGGTGCGTCCAATGAGTGGACAATGGTATTGACCGACTCAGCCTCTGGTGGCGCAGTTATTGGCGAATATACACTAACGTTTACTGACAGTCGTACAGCGGGCGGTTCGTTGGCCTCAGTCGCCACGGTTTCAGGTGGCGCTTACGATGCGACGACTGGATCGGTGATTGTCAGCGTTGCTGGCGGCCCGATTGAGATTAGTCTTGGTGAAATTGGCAGTAGTGATGGTCTCACTCAGCTTGCAGATGACTTTAACATGGCAGGTGTCACCAAAGACGGATCTCCCATCGGTACATTTACCGGCGTTGAGGTCGGCGCAGATGGTCTGGTCACAGCCAGTTATGATAACGGGGCAACCCGAGTCGTATATCAGGTACCAATTGTTGACATGGCTAACCCTAATGGAATGATTTCGTTGGACTCTCAGACATATATGACCTCGGATACGAGCGGTTCCATCTATCTGTGGGATGCAGGTGACGGCCCGACCGGCGATATTGTGGGCTATGCCCGCGAGGAATCTACAACTGATGTGGCGACTGAATTGACCAATATGATCCAGACTCAGCGAGCCTATTCGTCAAGTGCCAAGATAATCCAAACTGTGGATGAGATGTTGCAGGAAACGACCAACATCAAGCGCTAACCGCGCTGAAATCTAACGATCTGGATTAATAGAAAAGGCCTAATATGTCTATCACTTCCGCCTTCAATACCGCCATGACCGGTTTGACTGCTGCCGGCCTCGCGTCGTCAGTGGTCTCTGAAAACTTAGCAAACGCGCTGACACCAGGCTATGCAAAACGCACTCTGGATCTTACCAGCAGTGCGTCTACGGTTGGCGTCCAGGTCGTTGGTATCAATCGCAATATCGATCCGGCGATTCAATCGGGTCGCCGGAGCACAGAGGCCGAGCTGGGCAATGCTCAAGTTCAGGCAGACTTTTACAGTCAATTGACTACTCTGGTAGGCGATATTTCTGATCCGTTTTCGATTTCCGCCAGGCTAACAAACTTTGAAAGCAGCCTGATCGAGGCGGCCTCGAGCCCGGATTCCGGGCCACGGCTAGACGACTTGGCTTTGCAGGCCGAAGCACTTGCGAATTCAATCTCCGAAGCGGCGGAGGGTTTGCGCGACATGAGAACTGCCGCGGAAGGATCTATTGATGTCCAGGTGGATATCATCAATCAGGCCCTGAAAGACGTTGAGAAACTGAATGCTCGGATCATGGTGTCCGAGGCTGGTGGTATGAATACCGCTGCGTTGCAGGACCAGAGAGCGCAGTTGATTGATACGGTTAACGAGATCATTCCGGTCACTATGATTCAGCGTAGCAATGGCCAGGTCGCATTGTTTTCCGAAGGCGGGTCGATCTTGCTGGATGGCAAAGCGGCTGAGCTAACGTTTGACAGCGTGCCAGATACGATGCCCCACATGACCCAGGACAATGGGTTGTTGTCGGGGCTGTCGATCAATGGAATCCCGATCGATACTGGTCCAGATGGGGCTATTAAAGGTGGCACGCTGGCAGCAAATTTCGAGGTCCGGGATGTCTTTGCTGTTGATGCCCAGGCTGACCTTGATGCGATGGCTGCCGATCTTATTGAACGGTTCCAAGATACATCGCTGGACACCACATTAGGGGCAACTGATCCCGGTCTATTCACTGACAACGGTGGATTTTTCAATGCTGCAAATACCGTTGGAATTTCTAATCGGCTGGAACTCAATGACCTGGTGTCCATGGATGGTGTTGGAGAGACATGGCGCCTTCGAGATGGTTTGAATGCTGCGGCAATCGGAAACGCCGGGGATTCCAGCCTGTTGCAGGGCTACACGGATGCGCTTGAAGTCATGCGAACCGTATCATCAGGCGGTGGTATGGGCACCACAACGGTTTCGGCGGCAAGTATGAGTGCCAATCTGTTATCGCATTTCACCCAGTCCAGCACGTCCGCAGACCAAGAACTCAGCTTTGCCTCAGCCAGTTTTTCCGCGATGAGCCAAATGGAATTGGCTCAAGCAGTGGACTCTGATGAAGAGCTGCAAAACCTCATGTTGATCGAACAGGCTTATGCCGCCAACGCCAAGGTGATGACGGTCGTCGATGAACTTATGGAAACACTTCTGAGGATATAATAGATGAGTATAACATCTTTTGGAGACATGGCGCACAGTGTTTTTCTGCGCAGCCGTACCGCCGAATTAAAAGAAAGTTTGGCGACATTGACAGACGAGTTGAGCACTGGCCAAGCTTCGGATCTTAGCGTGAAACTTGGCGGTGACTATACCTATCTGATGGATATCGACCGCAGTATTTCCCTTCTTGAGTCATTTGAAGTTGCGACAACGGAATCCTCTTTTTTTGCATCTTCGGCTCAGATGTTGATTGCCAATATAGGTGAAAATGCGAGCTCGCTTAGCAACGACATTCTGGCAACAACTGGAACCACGAACGAAGACAATATTGATCTGCTGTCCAGTCAATCTCGCCTTTATCTCGAAGAAACGATTCAATCGTTGAACGCTCAAGTCGCAGGTCGCAGTCTGTTTGCCGGCACGGCAACGACTGTTGTGCCGCTGGCCGGTGTGGATACTCTGATGTCGTCTCTGGTGACAGAGGTGTCAGGCTTGACCACCGCAGCAGATATCATGACAGCAGTGAAAGACTGGTTTGATGATCCAACCGGGTTTGATACAGTCATGTATCAGGGCTCCACGACATCTATGGGTTCGGTCAGTATCGGCCCCAATGAGCAGGTCAATATCGCCCTGCGGGCAGACGACGAAGACTTTAAGCAGGCCATGCAAAGCTTTGCTATCGGGGCGTTGGCAACCGAATCTGGTTTGTCTCTTGCGATAGACATTACGAGTGACCTGATTTCAGGCACTGGCGGCGAGTTGTTGGACACCAACAACCGGTTGATAAGCGTTCAGGCCGATTTGGGCTTTACCGAGGCGCGCATTGAAGAAGCTGCGGTTCGAAATGCGGCGACTGCAACCAGCCTGAGTATTACTAGGAACGAGCTCACCCAGGCTGATCCCTTTGAAACCGCAACCCGGTTGGAAGAGACACAATATCAATTGGAAGCGCTGTATACTGTGACCGCCCGCTCCAACCAACTTTCCTTGCTGAGTTTCATGTGATGATGACATATATTCGTATATTACTGACGTGCCTGATGCTTCCTACGATGCTGCAGGCTTCCGCTATCCGAATGAAAGATCTGGTCGAGTTTGACGGGGTTCGTGGTAATGATCTGGTTGGCTATGGTCTGGTCGTTGGCCTGAATGGAACTGGCGATGGTTTACGCAACTCGCCGTTTACCGAAGAAATCATGTCAAATATTCTGGAACGGCTTGGTGTCAATGTAACGGGCGAACAATTTCGACCCAAGAACGTTGCTGCGGTTTTTGTGACGGCTAGCCTGCCACCCTTCGCGCGAGTTGGTACTCAAATCGACGTGACGGTTTCGGCTATTGGTGATTCAAAAAGTTTGCTCGGCGGTACCTTGGTTATGACACCGTTGAATGCTGCTGATGGGCAGATCTATGCGGTGGCCCAAGGAACCATTCTAGCAGGGGGGGCGGTCGTCGAAGGAGATGGGGCCTCGGTTACCCAAGGTGTGCCGACTTCAGGCGGGATTCCTTCGGGTGCCCGCGTTGAACGCGAGATCGAGTTCGACTTGGCATCGTTAACTACAATGCGGTTGGCTTTGCGGGAACCGGATTTCACCACTGCAGGTCGGATCGAGCAGGCCATAAATCGCGAATTTAACTCAAACGTTGCCCTAATGCGTGATTCCGGGACCGTAGAAATTGATGTCACCCGGACCAACACCCGTTCAACCGCCCATGCCATTGGCCGGATTGAAAACATTCTGGTTGAGCCTGAGCGCAAAGCACGGGTGGTGGTGGATCAGCGGTCAGGGACGATTGTTATGGGCAGTGATGTTCGTATTTCCCGGGTGGCTGTGGCACAGGGCAATCTTACACTTCGGATCGAAGAGGCACCTTTGGTGTCGCAGCCCAATCCATTTACGGACGGCGAAACCGTTGTGGTTCCACGCACCGGGGTGGCCATCGACGAGGAAGAGGGCATCCAATTGGCTGAAGTGCCAGAGACTACCTCGCTCTCCGAAGTTGTGGCTGGTTTGAATGCCCTGGGTGTATCGCCGCGCGATATGATTGATATCCTCAAAAGCCTAAAAGCCGCAGGCGCGCTGCATGCAGAGTTTGTCGTACGCTGATGTACTGACTTATTGACATTAAAACCCCGGCCTTCCTAACGATGGCCGGGGTTTTTTAGTGCCTTGATCCGCGGCAAAGCTGAGCACAAATACCGCAGCTGGTCAGGGGACAAATCTGGATACCCTGACCAAAGGTGCTGACCAGTGGGCTTGAATAGACTCAAGCACAGAAGGGGACCTCTGTGGTACGCAGGCAGCATGCCATCTCTTATTCTGCAGAACATGTTTGATGAACGGCTGTTGGTTACTACAACCTTGGTCAAACCGCAGCTCTTTAACTAATCTGAACCCAAAGTCTGACCATGCTGCAAGTTCAATGAATTGAGTGATTGTGGCGGGCATAGAAAAACCCCTGGCTGGATGTCCAACCAGGGGTCATATTTGATCTCATCAGTGCGTGATGTCAGGGGTAATAGCTACGGACCAGGGAGCTGGCGATCAGGGTCCAACCGTCAGCGACCACAAAGAATGCCAGTTTGAACGGGAGCGACACCACAGCGGGCGGTACCATCATCATCCCCATCGACATCAGAATTGCCGCAACCACCAAGTCGATGATGAGAAACGGCAAAAAGACCAGAAATCCGATTTGAAAGGCACGTGAAATTTCTGACAGCAAAAAGCTGGGGATAAGCACGGATAGTGGAGCGTCGGGGGTCGGATCTATCCCTTGTAATCCGGGACGTAAATCTGACATCGCGTAAAACGTATCCGCATCTAAGCGAGCCGCCATAAAGGCTCGAAAGGGCTCAAGCGCGCGCGTAACAGCCTCTTCAACTCCCAGTTGCTCTGCAATCAAGGGGCTGATGCCGTGGGTCCAGGCGTCGTTAAACACTGGTTCCATTACAAAATAGGTCAGAAACATCGCCAGGCTGACAATCAGCATATTGGGCGGTGCTTGCTGCATGCCCATCCCCTGACGCACAATCGACAGAACCGTTATAAGAAATGGAAAACAGGTGATCATGATGGCCAGGCCGGGGGCCAAGCTGAGCACAGTAAGCAAAAGAATGAGCTGTATGGATCGAGCGGAGATTGATCCACTGTCAGCCAGGGACAGGTTTAATTCTTGCGCCTGAGCAACCTGCGGCACCGCCAGCAGCGCTAAGGCTGCCAGCGATAAAAAGATGAAGGATCTTTGGATCATCCCAGCCCACTTTGTAGATCTGCAATTTCCGTCAAACGCACGGCCAGTTGTCCGGCCTGATCACCTTCCAGTTCTTCTAACTGACCACGGGCAACTAAACGGTCGCCAACATAGAGATCGACAGGATCTTCGACACGCTTGTCTAACGTCAGAACTGCGTTTTCGCCGAGGTTCACCAGATCACGGATCAGAGGGCGGGCTTTGCCGACCGAAACCACAACTTCGACCGGGACCGAATTAAACGGGTTGCCGGAGTCGGCAGTTTTCATCTTGAGATCGGCGTTATCATCCATATTGAGCGTCCTCTTTGACTTGGAAGGAGAAGGCATCAACTGATTCGCGGATGGAATCGAGCAATGCACCACTGTTGATTTCACGTTCTAGGCCACCAACGCGCAGATAGGCCTGACCCGGGGCCAATTCGCCGTCTTCACGGACTTTGACCTCGATAGAAAAGTTCTGGTTTAAAGCGGCTCGAACACCGCCGGCCTCACCAGCGGCCACCGTGATCACAAGTGGCTGATCAGTCTGCCCTTTTGCCATGTCGGTTAGCTGATCGACGATGTGGTGACCAAAACTGGCGGCCATGGCATCCGGTAAGATTGCGCTGGTTAACACCTTGAACATTGGATCCAGAGATTCGATGAGTTGGTTCTGTGCCTCGTGAAAGGTAAAACTCATATCTTCCAGAGAATTTGCAAGTGTTGCAGAAATTTTGCTGTTTTCGCGCTCATGCGCGCCAACAGAATCGTCCCAGCCAGCTGTATATCCGTTTTCAAATGAAACCAGCTTTTGCTCTTCGAGCAGTTCATCTGAAACCAACGCGACGGGTTCAACTTTTCCGGCATTTCCAAAGTCTTCTAATAGGTGAGCAATTGTCATCAGGCCTTCTCCTCGCTCTCTTCAAGCCAGCCGCGTAGAATTTCGACTGTTTCTTCCTGGCGGTCTCCAATCATCGCACGCAGCCGGTCAACTGGATCTTCGGAGCCGCCTCCCAGTGCAGGAAGCCCGCCCATGCCACCCATATCACCCATGCCACCCATGTCTCCGATGCCACCCATTGCGCCAAAGCCGTCGTCAATTTCGCCGGTCAGTGGGGCCATATCCATGCCTGCTCCCATATTGGGATTGCTCATGAAATCACCAGACCCCAGCTGCGGCAGATCAGACATCGTATCAGGGCCTTCGATGGCATTCTGAGGTGCCTTGTTGGCCAGAATCGGTCGGAGCACGAACAGTCCGAGAATCAGACTGACGATTGCAAGGGCAGCTATTTGGATCAGAGCCATCGCATCAATGAAGACGTTATCCATAATCGAGTTGGACACGACGGTACCCTGTGGTTCGATTGAGGGTAATTCCATCGACTTCAGTGTGATGACGTCCCCGCGTTCGGCATCGAAACCAACTGCCGCCGAAATTAGTTCCCGCATCGCAGACAATTCGTTCTCGGGGCGCGGGGAGAATTCAGTGGTGCCCGAGTCGTTGGCAGCAGAAAGTCCATTTACCAACACCGCGATGGTCAGACGCCTGATGGCGCCGGGTCCGCGTGTCACTTGCATTTCGGTTTCTGAAATTTCGTAATTGATTCGTTCACGGGTTGAGGTGTTGTTGGCTTTGGAACCATCACCCGAGGCAGCATCTCCGTCCGGAATGTTTGAAGCCACGGTGACCTCACCAGATTGGTTGCTCGAAGAATCAGCCCGCTCTTCTACATCCGTACTGATGGCGACACGGCTTTCCGGATCAATGCGCTTTTCCCGGATCGTTTCGGTTTCAGTGACTATGTCGACACTGACTTCGACCACTGCATTGCCTTGGCCAACACGTGCTTCGACCAGCCGGATAACCCGTTCACGAATCGACTGTGAGCGATCATCTGTGCCTGAACCTGCGGCAGCCACCGCCTCGGGAGAGCCGATAAGCGCACCGTTGGCATCAATCACAGCAACATTGTCAACGGCGAGACC